>ERZ724516.326-NODE-326-length-30132-cov-16.427503_pt1 | contig 30132 bp, 29 predicted proteins | sample MGYA00376049_ERZ724516 | MGnify/ENA primary metagenome ERZ724516 (study PRJEB28724, sample SAMN07190886) | activated sludge metagenome | isolation source: activated sludge of sewage treatment plant in Hong Hong | place: USA: Christiansburg, Virginia | collected... | reverse complement strand
AAACTGCTGCTCTTAGCAGAGAAGTAAGTTTATTGGGAAGAAGAGAAGTTTTAACCGGAAAAGCCAAGTTTGGTATTTTTGGCGATGGTAAAGAATTAGCTCAAGTTGCTATGGCAAAATTCTTTAAACCTGGCGATTTTAGAAGTGGTTATTATAGAGATCAAACCTTCATGTTTGCAAGTGGATTAGCCACTGTTGAGCAATTTTTTGCCCAGTTATATGCCGATCCAATTGAAGGGCATGATCCATTTAGTGGTGGCCGACAAATGGTGAGCCATTTTGCAACAAAATTTGTAGATGATAATGGCAATTGGTTAGATCTTGCCAATAGAAAAAATATCTCATCGGATATTGCTCCAACTGCTGGACAAATGGTACGTGGACTTGGTTTGGCATTTGCAAGTAAATGCTTTAGAAATACACCTGCTTTACAACAGTTAGATAATTTATCGCACAACGGATCGGAAATTTGTTTTTGCACCATTGGCGATGCTAGTACAAGTGAAGGTCATTTTTGGGAAACCATTAATGCAGCTGGTGTGTTACAAGTACCATTGGCAGTTTTTGTGTATGATGACGGATATGGCATTTCTGTTCCTAAAGCTCATCAAACTACTAAAGCATCTATTAGTGAAGCATTAAAAGGGTTTCAGAAAAAAGATGATACCAATGGAATAAATATTTATAGAATAAAAGCTTGGGATTATGCTGGTATGTGTGAAGTTTTTGAAGATGCTTTGCAAAAGATTAGAGATACACATGTACCTGCTGTTTTTCATATTGAAGAAGTAACACAACCTCAAGGACATTCTACATCGGGCAGCCACGAACGTTATAAAACTGCAGAACGTTTAGAATGGGAACGTGAATGGGATTGTTTGAAAAAAATGAGAGAATGGATTACTTCAAATGGTATTGCTACTAGTGAGGAATTAGATACATTATCTGAAGAAGTTAAGGAAATTGTGAAGCAAGAAAAAAATGCAGCTTGGGATAAATATTTACAGCCAATACAAGAACAAGTTCAACATGCTGCTACTTTGGTAGGTAGTATGATGGTAAACGATATTGATGTGTATAATCATTTACAAAAATTAGTAAGTGAGTTGAAGGCTAATAAAGAACCCATGCGAAGAAATGTGTTACACACTTTAGCTATGGCTTTGGAAGCTGCAACTACATCTCCCAATTATTTTGAAGTAAAAGATTATTACAACGAGTTATTGGCAGAGAATAAACAATTGTACAATTCTCATTTATACAATGAAGGCAGTAAATCTGTTGCTAGAGTTCAAGAAACAAAACCTTTTATTCCGTTTGATGCACCTACTGTAAATGGATATGAAGTACTGAATAAATACTTTGATGAACTGTTTGCAAGTAATCCAAAAGTTTTTGCATTTGGTGAAGATGTAGGTTATATAGGCGACGTAAATCAAGGGTTTTCTGGTTTACAAGAAAAACATGGAGCTAATAGAATTTTAGATACAGGTATTAGAGAATTAACCATTGTAGGACAGGGCATTGGTATGGCTTTAAGAGGCTTAAGACCTATTACAGAAATACAATATTTAGATTATTTATTGTATGGTTTACAACCCTTAAGTGATGATGTTGCAACAACACATTTTAGAACAAGAGGATTGCAAAGTTGTCCTTTAATTATTAGAACAAGAGGACATAGGTTAGAAGGTATTTGGCACAGTGGCAGCCCCATGGGAATGATGATTAATTCTTTAAGAGGTATTCATGTTTGTGTGCCAAGAAACATGGTACAAGCAGTTGGTATGTACAACACTTTATTACAAAGCAATGATCCAGGAATTATTGTAGAATGTTTAAATGGGTATAGACTAAAAGAAAAATTACCTACCAATTTATTGGAATATACAATACCATTTGGTGTGCCAGAAATTGTAAAACAAGGCAATGATATTACTGTGGTTTCTTATGGCAGTACTTTAAGAATTGTACAAGAAGCTGCTGAACGATTGAGTAAAGAAGCAATTGATTGTGAGATTATAGATATACAAACTTTATTACCTTTTGATATTCATCATTTAATTGTTGCATCGCTTAAAAAAACCAATAGAATTGTTTTTGTAGATGAAGATGTACCAGGTGGAGCAACAGCTTATATGTACAGAGAAGTAATGGAATTGCAAGGAGGTTATAAATGGTTAGATGTAAACCCAAGAACAATAACTGCAAAAGCACACAGACCAAGCTATGGCAGCGATGGAGATTATTTTAGCAAGCCCAATGCCGAAGAAATAATGACTGTTATTAGAGAAATGATGGCAGAATAATTTATTTAGATATTGTATAAGAAAAGCCACGAAATAATTTCGTGGCTTTTTAATTTTATGCTTAGAAAATATTTACTTCTCGTTCTAAATCAATGCTAAACTTTTGTTGAACAGATTGAATAATGGCTTCACTTAAATCGTATATTTCTTTACCTGTTGCTGCTTCATAATTAACTAAAACCAATGCTTGTTTATTGTAGCAACCAACATCATTTTTTCTATAACCTTTCCAACCACATTGTTCTATTAACCAACCTGCTGCAATTTTAACCTGTGTTGTATTTGAAGTTGTATAATTGGGAACAGTTGGAAATGTATTTTTCAGTATTTCTAACTGCGTTGTTGGTATTGTTGGGTTTTTAAAAAAGCTACCAGCATTGCCAATTTCTTGTGGGTTGGGTATCTTAGAACTTCTAATATTAATTACTGCATTTGAAATTGCTTGAATAGACAATTCATGAATATTCATTTTGGCCAACTCTTGCTCAATTGCACCATAAGTAATATTGAAGTTGGCTTGTTTTTTTAATTTATAAGTAACACTTGTAATAATGAACTGATTTTTTAAATTTCTTTTAAAAACACTTTCTCTATAGCCAAATTCACATTGATTGGTGTTGAACTTTACCACACATTTATCTTGAATATTAAATGCTTCTAACTCGTAAAAAACATCTTTTATTTCAACGCCATAAGCTCCAATATTTTGCATAGGACTTGCACCTACACTGCCAGGTATTAAACTTAAATTTTCAACACCTGCATAGTTGTTTGCAATGCAATGCAATACAAACTGATGCCAATTTTCTCCTGCTGCTGCTTTTACATAATAGTGTGTAGCGTCTTCATGTATTAATTCAATTCCTTTTAACTCGTTTTTTAAAACAAGTCCATCAAAGTTTTGGGTAAATAAAACATTGCTTCCACCACCTAAAATCAATAAAGGGATATTTCTTGGTTTTAGTTCAATTTGTTCTTTTAATAGTTCAATTGAATTAAAAGAAGCAAACAATTTTGCAAATACATTTATACCAAATGTGTTGTATGGCTTTAACGAAATGTTGTGTTGTATTTGCATGAATGAGTGAAGCTGTTTTTTTTAAAATCTATTATTTGGTTAAAGCTAATTTTAATTCTTCGGCACTAACAACTCCTTGTTTACGCCAAACTTGTTGTCCATTTTTAAAAATAATGAAAACAGGTAAAGCGTCTACTTTAAATTGTTCCATTAATTGTAGATCAACACCACCATCTACATTTAATAATTTAGCTTGAGGAACTGCTTGTAAAACTTCTGTAAGTATTGGTTTCATTTTTATACAAGGAGGACACCAATCTGCTCCAAAATCTACCAATACTAAATTATCGGCAGTAATTTTTTGTTGAAACTCCACTTGCGTCATCTGTGTAGTTTTTGTAATACCTTCAAGTGGTTTGTTGCTTCTTTTCCAAGCACTGATTCCACCTTTTAAATGAAACAATTTTGTAAAACCCATTTCTTTAAGTTCACTCATGGCATATTCACTTCTAACACCAGATAAGCAGTAAATGTAAATGGGCTGATCTTTATTTAAGTATTGTACCCTTTCTTTAAACTCTTTAGTGTTGTTGTAATTGGCTTGTAAGGCATTTTTAATATGGCCAGTTTTAAACTCTTCGGCAGTTCTAACATCCAAAATTTGAATACCAGTTTCAGCAATTCCTTTTTCAAATGTTGCTGCATCAACTGTGTTTTCTTTAGCTGATTGACTGCAACTACTTAATGTAAGTATGCTGAAGAATAAATACAGAAAATGTTTCATAATGAATTATTATTTTTAAAGTGTAGCAAAGTAGTAGTTTTAATTATTGGTTTAGTATGACAAATATCACATTTAAACTGTATTAAAAAGATGAACTTTACCTTTTAAACAAAACTAACTTTTATGAAAAAAATATGGGGTCTGTTGATAAGGCTTTTAGAATTTCATTTGCAATTATTGTAACCATTCTTTTTACAACAGGAACAATTACAGGAACTTTAGGAACTGTATTGTTGGTATTGGGTGGTGTTTTTTTAGCAACATCATTCATTAGTTTTTGCCCATTGTATACTTTGTTTGGTGTGAATACTTGCAAAGTTAAAAAGTAGCAAAAAAATTAAATGTGCATGAGTTAGTTAGCCCATGATTTCGTGCACATTTTTTTTAATGTTTTCTGCAATTTTTTGCATAGGCAAATCATTGCCATCTGTACCAAAAGGATCTTCAATTTCTTCGGCAATTAGTTCTAAACTTGCCAATACATAAAAAATAAATGTTGTTACCGGTATGGTAAACATGCCTAAATTAAATGCAAAACCAAATGGCATTGTAATTACATATACAAAAATAAATTTCTTAATAAATGCACTATAACTATAAGGGATTGGTGTATTTTTTATTCTTTCGCAAGCACCAGAAATATCTAAAAAAGATTGTAGCTCTGCATTAAGTGTAATTAATTGGTCGCCAGTAATTTTTTGCTCTTTATATAAACTTTGTACTTTCTGTGTCATTAAAGATGATATGTGAATTGGCATATGAGCAGCTTCATTGAAATGGGGAATTTCTGGATGTGGGTTTTCGTCTAAAGCCAGTCTTGTAGTTTCTTTTTGCAGATGTCTTTTTAAATGAAATGCAAAAAGTGGGATGGTTTGTTTAAAAAATAAACGTGTATCATTTTCTTCCTTGGGTAAAATGCCGTTCATTTTTACCGCCAAGTTTCTGCTATTATTTACCAAACTGCCCCATAATTTTCTGCCTTCCCACCATCTATCATAAGCTGTATTGGTTCTAAAAACCAATAGCATAGAAATTGCAAAACCTAACAAGGTATGCATTATAGTAATGTTTTTGGCATTGCTATTTTGCGATAATTTTAAATAGGCTGTTTCTAAATAAACAATTCCCCAAGAGTATAATGCTATAAAAATTAATAAAGGAAATAAAGCCCTAAAAGTATCGGACTTATGAAAATTAAAAATGGCAATAAACCAATCTTTCGGATTGTAATTAATCATTTGGTACAGGATTGGAAAAATTTAGTTTACAGACTTTGTTATACCATTTTGTTTCTTAAAAAAGTACAGTTTTTTATTTTCCCAATAGTTGGGTAAAACAGCATCTTTATTTGGTAAAACTTGTTCTATTTCAAACTCATTGAAAATTGTAAAATCTTTATCTGTAAGGTGATTAAAAATCAAACCTTTGTTTTTAGTTAGTGTGTTACTAAAATAGTACATGGTTTCGAAACCTTTATAAAACCAATCGCTTGCACGAGCAAAGAAAGTTTCCTTATATTTTGAGGCAAGATGTTTTACTAAACTTGTATTTTTTGAGAAATAGTACGGGGTTGAGTAAACAATTTCAATGCCTTTATTGGTTTCGTCCATTGATGGTTTATTCAAATCTTTTAAGCCATCCCAAGTGGGCATACCAATTGCAATAGCAGAATATTTTTTATTGGATTGTAAAATATTAACCAGCTTTATTCCAAAACTTTCATTTACTGAACCACAAATAACAATGTTTTGTCGGTTACTATCCAACACATTTTGTAGGTTTTCAATTGTAAATACATCCGATAATTCTATGGTTTTATATTTTAATGGAATGGCTGGAGTTGTTTTACCCATTTCAGTAAAAATGGATTGAATTTCATCTTCCAACCTCCCTTTTCTTTTTACATAAACTAAGTTACCTGTAGAATAATTTTTTTGAATGTGTTTATATATGCCTTCGCAATGTGTTTTTAATGTTGGGTTTAATAAAATGAAAAAAGGATTTTCAGTAATGCCACCATCGTTTGGATAGGTTGCCGACACTAAAGGAATTTCTTTACTTAAAGCAAAATCTGCCAAAGGCTTAATATCGGCTCTATCTTTAAAAGAAGAAATAATTAACGAAACACTGTCCCAAACTTTTAGAGCCAATATTTTTTTCATGGGTTCTTGACTGCTTTTGCTATCAAAAAAAATGACTTCAATATTGGCTTTTTCTTTTTGTAAACTATCAATGGCCATCATTATTCCATTGTAAAAATCCAATCCTGGTAACATTGTTTTAGGAATATAATTGCCAGTAACTTTATAGTTGTTGCCATTAAAAGCAGAGTCAATAAATATGGGAGCAAAAACGGCAATTTTATATACTGAATCATTGGTTGTTGTTTGGCTATTTGCACCAACAGTACATTGTAAAAAAATTAGTAAACACAATAATGATTTCATAATTATTAAGATATGCTTATATTATATAAATATAGTGCCAAAAAATTGGATTAATTATTCCCACTCAATTGTAGCTGGTGGTTTACTACTAATATCGTACACTACACGATTGATCCCTTTTACATTATTAATAATTTCGTTGGAAATATTTGCTAAAAATTCGTAAGGTAAATGAGCCCAATCGGCAGTCATCCCATCTACGCTAGTAACAGCTCTTAATGCAACCGTAAATTCGTAAGTTCTTTCATCGCCCATAACCCCAACACTTTTTACTGGCAATAAAATAGTACCAGCTTGCCAAACTTTTTCGTACAAGCCATAGCTTTTTAAACCATTCATATAAATTGCATCTGCAGCTTGCAACATTTGTACTTTTTCTTCGGTTATATCGCCTAAAATTCTAATCGCTAAGCCTGGTCCAGGGAAAGGATGACGATGAATTAACTCTGGCGAAATGCCCATTTCTAAACCAACTTTTCTTACTTCATCTTTAAACAAAAACCGCAAAGGTTCAACCAATTCCAGTTGCATTGTTGCTGGTAAACCACCCACATTGTGATGACTTTTTATAGTAGCACTTGGGCCGTGTACACTAATACTTTCTATTACGTCAGGATAAATAGTTCCTTGTCCTAAAAATTTTGCTTCTTTTATTTTTGTAGACTCCTGTTGAAAAACATCTATAAATAATTTGCCAATAATTTTTCTTTTTTCTTCAGGTTCAGTTTTGTCTTTTAGTGCATCGTAAAACAATTGCTTTGCGTCAATGCCAGTTACATTTAAATCAAGCTGTTTGTAGGTTTCTAAAACTTGTTCAAATTCGTCTTTTCTTAAAACGCCATTGTCAACAAAAATTCCATGCAATCTTTTCCCAATTGCTTTGCTAATTAATGTTGCAGCAACAGTACTATCAACGCCACCACTTAATGCCATAATTACATGAGCATCGCCAATTTGTTTTTTTAGTGCTTCAACAGTTTCATTTACAAATGAAGCAGGAGTCCAGTTTTGACTACAACCACAAACAGTAACTAAAAAATTTTGAATCATTTTTTTGCCTTCTGTAGAATGGTAAACTTCTGGATGAAATTGCAAACCATATAAAGGATGTGTATCGGTAGTTGTTTTTTTGAAAGCAGCAACAGGTATACTTTCGGTAGTTGCCAATACTTCAAAATGTTGTGGAAGTTCAACAATACTATCGCTATGGCTCATCCAAACTTGTGAGTGATTGTTGATGTTGTTAAACAAAACATCTTCTTGTTGTTTTTCTAAAATTGCTCTGCCATATTCACGTTTGTTGCTTTTGTCAACTCTTCCACCAAATTCTTTGGCAGTTAATTGAGCTCCATAACAAACACCTAAAACGGGTACTTGTTGAATGAATGAATGTATATCTACAGTAGGATTATTTGTATCATTTACACTAAACGGGCTACCACTTAAAATAATTCCTTTTAAAGATGCATCAATGGTAAATGCTTTATTGTAAGGAATAATTTCGCAATACACATTTGCTTCTCTAACGCTTCTAGCAATAAGTTGTGTAAACTGACTTCCAAAGTCTAAGATTAAAATTTTTTCTGTCATGCGGCGAAGATAATAGTTTGCTATGGCAGCAGTAAATTTACCTATTGAAAAAAATGAACCTTTTCTGTATGTTTACACACAATTTTACGTTTCATCTATAATCATATTTTTTAGTACAGAAACAAAGGGTATTTTCCATCTTGTTATTCTAAAATTCTTTTATGAGATACATTCTTTTTTTACTTTTTTCAAGCTCATTCATATTAACTTCTTGCAATTACGGGTTTAAAAAAACTGTAAAAGGCAATGGAATTGTTACTTCTGAGCAGCGAAGTTTTAGCAGTGCCCAAAAAATTAAATTAGTTGGTGGTTTGGATTTGCAGATAACACAATCCACCAATAAAAAAGTTACAGTTCTGGGCGAATCTAATTTGTTGGCATTCATAGAAACCAAAGAACAAGATGGATGGTTAATTATAAAAACTAAAGAAAACATCAACCTAAAGCCCAATACAACTATTGAAATTAACATAGAAACAGATGTTTTAGAGGCAGTGAGTGTTGTTGGTTCTGGCAATATTAATGGATTGAATAAGTTTGAAGGTGGTGAACAACTAGCCATTGATGTTACAGGCAGTGGAAATGTAACAATAGCAACAAATACACCTAAAATCATTGCTTCAATTGCAGGCAATGGAAATATTATTTTAAGTGGAGAAACGAAAGAGGCCTCAATTAAAATTGCTGGCAGTGGCGATTATAAAGCATTGGATTTAAAAACAGAAACTACAAAAATAAATATTGCAGGTAGTGGCAATGCTTCGGTTTATGCTGCAGCCGAACTAGATATACAAATTGCTGGAAGTGGCGATATTAGCTATTTGGGCAATCCAACCATTACCAAAAAAATTGCTGGCTCCGGAAAAATAAAGCAACTTTAAAACTTTACTCACTAAAATTTGTTGATGTGAATTGGTTAAACGGTTCACATTTTTTGTTGGTGGTAATAAAGTACACCAAATAACCACCACATTTGCAAACTGAAAACTTTTTATGAGCAAGAATGAGAAGATGATGTTGTTTTTATTGGCAAGTATCAATTTTACCCACATATTAGATTTTATGATTATGATGCCATTGGGTAATTACCTAATGCCATTTTTTAAAATAAATACCCAACAGTTTAGTTTTTTAGTAAGTGCATACACTTTTAGTGCAGCCATATCTGGTTTTTGTGCAGCTTTTTTTGTAGATGGGTTTGATAGAAAAAAAGTATTGCTTTTTGGTTATATTGGTTTTCTAATAGGCACAATTGCATGTGGCATTGCTCCAAGTTTTCATTTATTAATTGTTGCAAGAATTGTTGCTGGTTTATTTGGTGGTTTAATTGGAGCTCAGGTTCTGTCAATAATCTCTGATGTTTTTAGTTATGAAAGAAGGGGGAAAGCAATGGGTAGTGTGATGAGTGCTTTTGCTATTGCAAGTACTTTTGGTGTGCCATTTTCTTTGTACTTAGCAAACATTATTAGTTGGCATGCCCCATTTTTATTGGTAGGAATTTTAGGGATTGTTTTGGTGCCATTGTTGGTGAAGTACATTCCTTCAATGGATCAACATTTATTGAATAGAGTCGAGAAAAAATCTCCATTTGAAGCCTTACATATTATTACAGGAAATAAAAATTTATTGTTGGCTTTATTGTTTAGTGGATTGGTTATGATGGGACATTTTTTAATTATTCCTTTCATTAATCCATATATGGAATTTAACAATGGATACACCAAACAACAAACACCTTTGATTTATTTAGTGGGTGGAATTGCATCTTTTTTTGCTGCCAATATTTTAGGAAGATTGAGCGATAAATTTGGCAAACTGAAAATATTTAGTATTTGCATTGTTCTTAGTTTACCATTTGTTATTGGTGTAACACATGTACCAGCAATTGCCTTGTGGTTAATGTTAACCATGTTTGGAGTTTGGTTTGTATTGGCAACAGGGCGTGGAGTTACTGCACAAGCTATGGTAAGTAATGTAGTACAATCAGAATATAGAGGTAGCTTTATGAGTTTTAATAGCAGTGTTCAACAATTTGGTACAGGCATTGCGTCATTAGCAGCAGGATTCATAGTTACAAAATCTACTACAGGTAAAATTGGACACTACAATTGGCTAGGTTATATGAGTGTTGTTGTATTATTAATTTGTTTGTTTTTAGGTAGATATTTATTTGCAAAAATTGATAGAGAAAAAGCAATGAACAATTAATACTTCAATTTGTAAATTGGGTATCGTAAATGTGCAGCTTCATAATAAGGTGAATTTTTGTACACAAAATTTAGTTGTGCAGCTGCATTGTTTGCAAAAGCCGTATCGGTTTTTTTCTTCTCTTCTAATATTGTTTTTAAAGTTGGATTTTCAGCTAAATATTTTTCAGCAACATCTTCCCACCTATAATCGCTATAGCCTTCTTTTTGTTGTAGAATAGCATCAAAAAAATTCCATTTAAAATAACTATCATCTGCTTCTGGTTCTAAAGTTTCAACTAAAAATCGATTGGCAGTTTGATTGGTGTAAACAACTATATCACCTTTTAAAAAGTGGATTTGTTGTTCAACCTCTTTAAGCTTTACATTGAGGTGTTTAAAGTGTTTTTCGTATGGGCGATTGATTGATTTATAATCTTCAATTTTATAAGCTGTTACAAAAATTGTAGTATCTTTTTGTAGCGAAAACATTTTTACGTCATTCAGCTTTAACAAGTCAATTACTTTGTGCCAACCTTTCGGAATGATGTACGCTTTCGGAATTTCAATTGTTTTTTCTCCAACAAAATAATTGTAAAATTTTACCTTTTTTGTAAAGGGTTTTTCATGGTTGTAAAACAATCTATCCTTGCCAGTTACATCACTTTTTTTATAGGCACTTTCGTAGCCTAAAAACTCAATGGTATCAAATTTTGTAGTATCAACTTTCCAACTTAAAGCAAAGTTTTTTTGTTGTTGAATGTTCTTTAAACTTTCGGTTCTTGCTTGTTTAATTTGAGGAGCCCAAATAGATGCTTGCTCTATCATGGTTTGCATAAGAGCATAAGTAGTTTTAGTTCTTTGTTCAAACGGTTTAAGCATATGTGTTTCTGGTACAAATGCCATTGTTGCAAACAATGCAGCATAACCACTGCTATAACGTGGACCATCATAAAAAGCTTCCCAACCTTTATCAGGATTTGCAGTTTCAAAATTTACATATGGGCACATTGGCCAGTTTTTAGCTTTCATACTTTTATACAATGCTGGCTCAAAATTATTGTGTAAAAAGTTGCCTATTGCACCGCCCAATTTATTTTGTTGGGTGGTGAGTAGCGTCATGGTGTGTTGATAATCTGCACCATCGCTTACATGATTGTCTATAAAAATATCGGGGTTTAAAAAATGAAAAATTTCAGCGAAAGAAGTGGCATTTTTGCTGTCGTATTTTATGAAGTCTCTATTCAAATCTAAGTTCTGGGCATTGCCCCTAAAGCCATAACTAATTGGTCCATCTTGGTTCACACGAGAGCTTGTATTTCTATTTAAACTTCCTCCAATATTATAAATTGGAATAATACCTAAAACAACATTGTTGGGCAATACAATTTTCTTTGTAGCAACATCTCTAACCAACATCATTGTAGCATCGATACCATCAGGTTCTCCAGGATGTATGCCATTGTTAATTAGTACAACTACTTTTCCTGCTTTGTGCCAATTGTTGGGATTGAAATTGTTGTTGCTACTCACCAACACTAAATGCAAAGGATAACCAGCATCGGTTAATCCCATTTTTTGAATATGAATATTTTTAAAAGAAGCAGCCAATTGCTGATAAAATTCAATGCAATTAAAGTAAGTGGTAGTTTCTTTTCCTTTCGATTTTTCAAACGTAGTTTCTAGCTTTTGAGCTTTACAAATCATTGCTACAAAAAGAAACCATAAAAAAATAATTTTTTTCATTAATTTGAGTTGAAAATTTGAATAAAAATAATGCAAAATATTTACAGAATTCTTTTGGCTGAAGATGAAGTTAAGTTGGGTATTGTAATTCAACAGCAATTAGTTAAGCAAGGGTATGAGGTTGATTTAGCAGTAGATGGCTTAGTGGCTGAAAAATTATTTAAACAAAATTCTTACAATTTACTTTTGTTAGATATTAATTTGCCACATAAAAATGGTATTGAATTGTGTAAAAATTTTAGGCATACCAATAAAGATGTTCCCATTATTATGCTTACAGCTTTAGATCAAATTAAAGATAAAGTTGCTGCATTTAATTTTGGTGCAGACGATTACATTGTTAAGCCTTTTCATTTTGATGAACTGTATGCTAGAATCAAAGTTTTTTTAAAAAGAACCGAATCTAACTTTGAAAAATTAACTGTTGCCAATTTAGAAATTGATGTAGAAACAAAGCAAGTTACTAGAGGCACTCACAACATTGTACTTACGTCTAAAGAATTTAAATTGTTGGTATTGTTGGTTAGGGCAAAAGGTAAAATAGTATCTAAACAAGAAATATTAGAAAAGGTATGGGATTTAACTTTTGATACAGGCACCAACACCATTGAAGTGTACATTTCTTTTTTAAGAAATAAAGTGGATAAAGGCTTTGAAACAAAACTAATTCAAACCAAACAAGGTTTTGGTTATTTTATAAAAGAAAGTACCATTTAATGAACTTAAAAGTAAGGTTTACAATTTTATTTGCTTCCTTTGTTTCACTAATATTGCTGATATCTACTATAACAATTTATCTATTGTATTCTAATTTTAGGGTACAAGAATTTTATAGAAGAATAAATAAAGAAACCTTAATCTCTTACAATTTATTTATTGAAAATAAATTAGATACATCCACCCTCAAAAAAAGTATTGCTCAAAATGAACTTGCATTGATAGATTTTTATATTGGTATTTATGATAGCAATAAAAAAAATGTATATCACTCTTCAAACAAAAAAATCGATAATCCTTCTTCTGAAACTTTTAAAGAAACACAAACATTTAGTGAATCTAGATTTTCATCCAATGGGAGAGAATCTTTAATACTATATTTTGCAGATAAAGGTTATTTTGTACATGCTTCTGCATACGATAAATATGGGTTAAGAAAGCTAAAAAATATTCAATATATACTTACTAGTGTTTTGTTTGGAGGTATTTTATTGTCAATTATAGCTGCATTTGTTTTTGTTCGTCATGCATTTAAGCCGTTGGTAATGTTAAGCAACCAAATGCTAGAAATCAATGAAGTGAAAAATGCTAAACCAGTAATTGTAAACAATGTAAATGATGAAATTGGGCAAATTGCACAAAGCTACAATGCTATGATTGAAAGGCTAAAGCAAACTTTTGAGTACCAATCGGTTTTTGTAAATCATGCTTCGCATGAGTTAAGAACACCTTTAGCTGTAATGCTTTCTCAAACAGAAGCAGCTTTAAACAATCAATTAAACGAGGTTGAATTACGCAAGGTTTTACTTTCCTTAAAAGACGATCAGCAAGGCATTATAGAGCTTACCAATTCTCTATTGCTTTTATCTCAATATGAAAAAAATGACGATAGATTGGGCTGGGAAAATATTCGTTTAGATGAATTGGTTTATGAGTGTATGGCCATTGCAAAAAAAGTGTTTCCTAAAATTGAAATTTCGTTCAATTTCATTCAAATACCCGAAGAAATGGATTTAGTAATTTTTGCCAACAAATCATTATTGGCGACAGCATTAAAAAATTTAATTAAAAACGGGTATCAATATTCTTACGATAAACAAATCAACATTAATTTATTGGTAAATAAACTGGTAGCAGAAATTACAGTTGAAAACAATGGCAAAGAAGTGCCAGAAGAACAAAGAGAACAATTGTTTCAGCCATTTTTTAGAGCCAAAAATGTAGATATGGAAATGGGCTATGGGTTGGGTTTAGCAATTGTACAACGTATTGTACAAGCCCATTATGGTAAAATTATCTATAAGGTTTGCGATACCGGTAGAAACTGTTTCACCATTGTACTACAAAAACAAAAACCGGTTGAGTAATCAACCGGTAATAATATTACAAAAAGCAAGCTTAAATTAAGCAGCTTTTCTCTTTGCCAATTTACTTTTTAAATTTGCAGCTTTGTTTTTATGAATGATACCACGTTTAGCCAACTTATCAATCATAGATTCTACTGTTGGAAGTTTATCTCCATATGCAGCTTTGTCATCTATTATTTTCAAATCTCTAATGGCATTACGTGTAGTTTTGCCATAGTATTTGTTTCTGTCTCTACGTTTAGCTGCCTGACGTGTATCTTTTTTGGTAGCTTTATGATTTGCCATACTCTTTCTTTTTAAAGGACGGCAAAAGTAAGTGTATTATTTTATAAATAGAAAGTTTTTATAAAAAAAATTATTTATTCTAAACTACGCATCAAATAACTGAAAACTAATTTCAAAATCAATTAATCTTTGGTTTTTTATCCCTTCAAAGCCCGATATTTGCCATCATTTTAAAAAGACGCTCAATCATTTTCCAAATGAAGGATTTTACCTATATCACCAATTCCCATCCATCTTTTATTGAAAATTTATACAACGACTTTGTTAAAGATCCAACATCGGTTGATGCGGATTTGAGAAAGTTTTTTGAAGGCTTTGATTTTGCAGTTTCTAATGGCAGTGCAAAACCGGTTGCTTCAACACCAAGTTCAACAACAAATACACCACCAACTGATATTGATTGGATGCACGAAATTCGTGTATATCGTTTAATCTTAGGCTATCGCAACAAAGGGCATTTAATTGCTGTAACCAACCCAATTAGACCAAGAAAAGATAGAGGAGCTAACTTGGATTTAGGCTTCTTTGGTTTATCTGAAGCCGATTTGGATAAAACTTTTTATGCTGGCAACTTACTTGGTCTTGGTGCAACTACTTTAAAAAATATATTGAATCATTTAGAAAAAACTTATGCCACCTCTGTTGGTGTTGAGTTTAAGTATATTAGTGATCAAAAGAAAGTAGATTGGATATCTAACGAAATGGAACGTGAGTTTTCAAAGCCATTGTCTTTAGAAAAAAAGAAACGCATTTTAGATAAATTGAACCAAGGTGTAATTTTTGAAAAGTTTTTACATACAAAATATATCGGTCAAAAAAGATTTTCTTTAGAAGGTGGCGAAACAACCATTGCTGCTTTAGATGAAATTATAAATACTGCTGCCAACTACGATGTACAAGAAGTGGTAATTGGTATGGCACACAGAGGAAGATTGAATGTATTGGCCAACGTAATGGGCAAAACGTATGAGCAAATTTTTAGTGAGTTTGAAGGAACCGCTATAATGGATCAAACCATGGGCAGTGGAGATGTGAAATATCACATGGGTTTTGGAAGTAAAGTTGTTACTACTGATGGAAAAGAAGTTCATTTAAAATTAATGCCCAATCCATCGCACTTAGAAGCTGTAGACCCTGTTGTTATTGGGTATTCCAGAGCTAAAGCAGATGTTTTATACAATAGTGATTTCGATAAAATATTGCCTATATTAATTCATGGAGATGCTTCAGTTGCTGGGCAAGGCATTGTTTATGAAGTATTACAAATGAGTAATTTGCAAGGTTATTTTACAGGTGGAACTATTCACTTTGTAATAAACAATCAAATTGGTTTTACAACAGATTTTGATGAAGCAAGAAGCTCCGATTATTGTACTTCTCTTGCAGCCATGATTCAAGCCCCAGTATTGCATGTAAATGGAGATGATGCAGAAGCTGTTGTAAAGTGTTCTGAAATTGCAACACGCTACCGTCAAGAGTTTAATTCAGATATTTTTATAGATATGGTATGTTATAGAAAACATGGCCATAATGAAGGGGATGATCCAAAATATACACAGCCTCATTTATATGCACTCATCGATAAGCATCCCAATCCAAGAGAAGTGTATGTAAAACATTTGCTAGAAAATGGGGAAGCCGATGCACAAGGTTTAGCAAAAGAAATGGAGAAGAAGTTTTGGAGCGATTTGCAAGAACGTTTAGACGATTTAAAGCAAAAGCCATTGCCTTACCAATATCAACAACCAGAATTGGTTTGGAAAAGTTTACACAAAGCAACCATAGAAGATTTTCATACATCGCCAACAACCGCAATTAGTGAAACTGAACTTAGACGTTTGTTTAATGGATTAATGACTTGGGTTGATGGATTTAAACCTTTGAAAAAAGTAGAAAAGCTATTGTTGGATAAAGTGAAGTTGTTAGAAACAGAAAATAAAATTGATTGGGCAACTGCCGAGTTAATGGCTTATTCATCCATTTTAACGGAAGGTAAAATTGTACGAATGAGTGGGCAAGATGTGAAGCGTGGTACATTTAGCCATCGTCATGCAGTATTAAGAGATGAAGAAACGGATAGAAAATATACACGATTAAATCATTTTCAAGAAAACCAAGAAAAGTTCCGTATTTACAATTCTTTATTAAGTGAATATGGCGTTTTAGGTTTTGAATATGGATATGCAATGGCCAACCCCAATGCATTGGTTATTTGGGAAGCACAGTTTGGCGATTTTTGCAATGGTGCACAAACTATGATTGATCAATTTATTGCAGCTGGTGAGCAAAAATGGAGCAGAATGAATGGCCTTGTAATGTTGTTGCCACATGGCTATGAAGGTCAAGGCCCAGAACACAGCAGTGGAAGAATGGAACGTTTTTTACAAATGTGTGCCGAGTTAAATATGGTAATTACCAACATAACTACAGCAGCCAATCTTTTCCATGCTTTACGTCGCCAATTGGCTTGGTCGTTTAGAAAACCATTGATCAATTTTGCACCAAAAGCAAACTTGCGTTTTGCAGGTAGTTATAGCCATATTGATGATTTTACTTCTGGTGGATTTAAAGAAGTAATTGATGATGCAACAATAACCGATAATAGTTTAGTTAAGAAAGTATTGTTTTGCAGCGGTAAAATTTATTTTGATTTAGCCGAAAGAAAAACAAAAGAAAACAGAACCGACATTGCTATTGTACGTTTAGAACAAATTTATCCAACACCAGAAAAACAATTGAAAACTTTGTACGAAAAGTACAGTAAAGCTATTTGGTTTTGGGTACAAGAAGAGCCATTGAATATGGGTGCTGCAACTTTCTTAAAAATGAATTTGCAAATTATCAACTTTGGCATTATTAGTCGCCATGCTAGTGCAAGTACGGCAACCGGTTACAGCAAAATTCACAAACAAGAACAAGAAGAAATTGTAAATACGGCTTTTACAGTATAGCAATACATACAAGTAAAAAACTTAAACACTTTTAGAATATAATTTTATGATAGATATTAAAGTTCCTACAGTAGGTGAGTCAATAACAGAAGTTACTTTATTAAAGTGGACAAAGAAAGATGGGAGTTATGTAGATAGAGATGAAGTAATTGCTGAATTGGAAAGTGAAAAAGCAACTTTTGAAGTAAATGCTGAAAAAGCAGGAATATTGAAACATGGTGCAACCGAAGGCGATACCATTATTATTGGAACAGTATTGGCACAAATTGATGAAACAGCAGAAAAGCCAGCTGACGCAAGTCCAAAGACCGAAGTTGCTGCTCCAAAAGTAGAAACTGTTGCAACACCAATAAATAACACTACTTCAGATGTTGGTGTTAAAGCTACACCAGTTGCAAGTGCAATTATTGCAGATAAAAAAGTAGATGTTAAAGCAATTGAACCAAGTGGCGTTGGTGGAAAAATAATGAAGCATGATGTATTAGAGGCATTGAATAATCCTGGAAAAAAATCGTTTGGTACCAATGCGTTATTTACTAGAAATGTACGCAACGAAAAAATGAGCAATTTGCGTAAAACCATTGCTAGAAGATTGGTTGAAGCAAAAAATACAACTGCCATGTTAACTACTTTTAATGAAGTAGATATGGGAGCTATTATGGAAATTCGTTCTAAGCATAAAGACAAATTCAAAGAAGCTCATGGTGTTAATTTGGGCTTTATGAGTTTCTTTGCTAAAGCTTGTGCAATTGCTTTAAGTGAGTGGCCAACTGTGAATGCTTATATTGATGGAGATGAACTTGTCTATCATGATTATGCTGATATTTCTATTGCTGTTAGTACACCTCGTGGTTTAACAGTGCCTGTTATTAGAAATGTAGAAAGTTTAAGCATGGCCGATGTTGAAAAAGCCGTAGTTGTTTTAGCTGGTAAAGCAAGAGATAGTAAGTTAACTGCTGAAGATTTAACTGGTGGAACTTTTACTATAACAAATGGTGGCGTATTTGGTAGTTTAATGAGTACGCCCATTATCAATATTCCACAAAGTGCAATTTTAGGAATGCACAAAATTCAAGAACGTCCAATGGCCATAAATGGTAAAGTAGAAGTAAGACCAATGATGTACTTGGCTTTAAGTTACGACCATAGAATTATTGATGGTAGAGAAAGTGTAAGCTTCTTGGTTCGTGTAAAAGAATTATTAGAAAATCCTGCATTGTTGTTAATGGGCAAAGATCCTGTGAAAACATTGTTGGAGTTGTAAAATATAAATTAAAATTTAAAAGAGAAGGTTGTTTAAAAGCAACCTTCTCTTTTTTATGAACATTGCTTATAAGAATTGCTTTCAGAAAATAAACACATTTAAAAATCTATATTTGATGATCTATCAATTTACTTATTGGTTAACAGCTTACAAATTTTAAATTATTGCACAAATGATGGGAGGAAGATGGCTGTCTTATTTAAATACAGCAGCATTTATTATAGAAACCTACAATGGATCTACGCCATTGGTACATCATTTAAAGCATTATTTTGCACAGTTTAAAAAGCATGGAAGTAAAGATAGAAAGTACATTAGCCATGCTTGCTATTGTTATTTTAGGTTGGGAAAATCTATTGAAAATATTACCATTGTAGATCAATTAAAAATAGGGTTGTTCCTTTGTAACAACGACCCCAAGCAGTGGGAAAATGTATTCGATGAAAATTGGATAACTGAATGGAGCAAGCCTATTCAACAAAAAAATGTATTTGTACAACAATATTATCCTGAACTAAATATTGAGAAAATTTTTCCTTGGCAAAATGCATTAAGTACATCACTTGACGGAACTCAGTTTTCACTTTCTCATTTAACACAACCTTACTTATTTATTAGGCTAAGACCAGGTTATGAAAAAACTATTGTACAACGTTTAAGAGATGTTGATATACCATATCAGAAAATTGGAACTACAAGTTTAGCATTAGAAAATAGTACCAAATTAGAGGATGTATTGCAACTAAATGAAGAAGTTGTGGTGCAGGATTTAAGCTCTCAGCAAATTGCTGAATTAATAACTCCAGAGTTAATAGGGTTGAATTGGCAACAATCTTGGAAGGTTTGGGATTGTTGTACTGCAAGTGGTGGTAAAACTATTCTGTTGCATGATATACATAGAAATAACGAATATTATTTAACCGATGTAAGAGCAACCATGCAACATCAGTTAAAGCAACGATTGGATGCTGCACATGTTCATAAATGGAAATTTGATACAGCCGATTTAACAGAAACTACATTGCCTTTTGCAAGGAGCAATGGTTTTGATTTTATTATAGCTGATGTGCCTTGCACTGGAAGTGGAACTTGGGCAAGAACCCCAGAGCAAATTCAATTTTTTAAAGAAGAAACAATTACTGAATATGCTTCTACACAAAAAAAAATTATTAGCAATATCTTGCCAGCATTAAAAAATAATGGCTATTTATTATACATTACTTGTTCTGTGTTTAAACAAGAAAATGAAGAAGTAGTAGAATTTATAGAACAAAAATTGGGGTTGCAAAAAATTAAATTACAATTAATTAAAGGGTACAGTAATAGAGCAGATACAATGTTTGCAACACTTTTTAAAAAATTATAGTTTAAGCAACGGCAGATTTGAAATTATTTTTTGTCCATTAAATACACTCACTAAATAAGTACCTTTTGCTAAAAAATGAATTGGAATGGCAATATTTGTAGTTCCTGCAATTGTAGATTTTTTTAACTGAATAACAGATTTGCCACTTGCGTCAGTAATTCTAATTCCTAAATTCTGTATGGCATAATTGGTTGTTATTTTTACATTAAATGTATTGTTTGCAGGGTTGGGTAATAAGGTTACCGTTTCAATATTGTTGTTGGTAGGGTTTATTCCTGTTGTTACACAAGCAGCATTTAAATCAAGTGTAACACTATCTAAATAAGTTTCAGTATAACCAACAACAGCAGTATCAACCACTTGTTTAATTCTATATTGTATTGTTCCTGGTTGTACATTAATTAATGTATCGGCATAGGTAATTGTTTTGTTACTTAATGAAGAACCTGTGCCTTGAAAACTTGCCACTCTTGCGTAACTAGTTTGCCCTGCAACTTTTCTTTCCACTTCATAACGCATTGCAGCAAAATCTTTACTTTTAAAAACAATATTTGTTTTACAGTTATTAATTGATGAGGAAGTGATGTTGGCATATTTATTTAACAAGAATACAAATGCTTTTTTCATATCGGGAATGCCATATCCAATTCTATCATTTGGAGTAGTATAAATGTTGCCACTTTTTATGATGGCTTCTCTAATAGTATAGTTGTTAAATTCTGGAAAAGCTTGCCACAAGCATGTTCCAAGTCCTGCCATTTTGGGGCAAGCATACGATGTGCCATTGCCTGCACTTACTGTATTTCCAGGATTTTGTACATAGGCATTTACACCAACGGTTGCAACATCTGGTTTTATTCTATTATCTGCAGATGGGCCATAACTTGAAAAATTACCAACGCTACCACTTGATGTTACTGCACCTACAGCAATTGTACTATCAATATCTGCAGGTGTACTTAAATATTTCCAACCACTATTTCCATCATTTCCATTGGCTGAAAAAAGCAACAAACCTTTTCTATGTGCAATGGTTCCACCTTTTGCAGCAGTGGTAGTTTTACCATTCATATTTGCATAAACATAATCAAATGAAGCATCATCAAATGTAGTATATCCCAAAGAAGTTGATACTGTTTTTGCCCCAATACTATCGGCACGTTCCAATGCACAAACCCAATTCAATTCTTCAATTGGATATTCACTTGCGGCATCTTCACTTCTATACAAAACAACATTTGTTTTTGGCGACATGCCAACAAAAGTTCCTGGAATATTGCCTGTAATGGTGCTTAAACAACTCATGCCATGGCTATCATCTTCAACAACGCTTGTATCTCTAGCAACAAAATCCCAAGTTTGTACAACTTGATTGTTGATGTTCATACTATCAAAAGATGACAATGTTTTATATTGATAAAAACCTGCATCAATTATTGCCAATAACATGCCTTCGCCCCTCATGCCAATATTGTGTAAAAATTGACCATTGTGCAATTTTATTTCATTGTATGTGTTGCCATAATCAAAAACATCTTGTGTTGATTGTGTTTTTAAATTTTGCTTAATTGGCTCAAGTATATTTTCTTGCTTAAACTTATCAATTGGCAAACGCCGGTTGTTATTTAATCTTGCAGCAATGGTTTTAACACTAACTACAAATGGTAATGCATTAATTTTTGTAATTGCACTTGCGTCTGTAGTGAGGATAGAAATTTGATTCAACCATTTGCTTTTATTTAAAATGGTTACTGAGCCTGAAAGCCTTACACTGTCTATGTATCGTTGTGTAATGGGTAAATCTAAACTATCTAGTTGTATGTTATAAGAAGTTCTTTTGTCAATTGCTTTTTGCGATAAATAGGCAAGGGGATTGTTTAATGAAAAAGTATTTGAGCCTTTGTTTTTAAACTGAATTACATATCTGTTTAATTGTGCAAATGCATTGTTTACAACAAACAAAATCAAAATCAAACAGCTCCACTTTTTCATGAAATTTTATTTACTTCACTTTTAATAATAGGTATTCTAATTAAACACAACCTAAAAAATAGTTCAACTATTTATAGTCAATTAAGTTCAATTTAATACCAAAACTCCCTTCTTGAAAATATTTATTTACAGCGGTTGGTGGTTGATAAGTCCAACGAATAAATTCTTTATAAATTAAGCCAATGCCTTTTGCATAAACTTCTTTCGAAAAACTTTTTTCTTGATAATTGTTTGTACTAAAAGGAATATCGGGCAAGGTTTCATCTTGCTGAAAAATGGTGTATGTATTTTGGATAATTCCTTTTTTAGTAAGAAAAGGTTCATCTGCATTTTGGTACTCAAAGTTCCAATTAGAGAAATAACTAAATGGCGATGGAGAGATTGAATTTATATATTGAGTGCCTTTCCATTGAACTCCTGCTCTTACGGGACTAACTAAACTTACAAAACGCAAATTATTGTCGATGTATTCTATTGTATTATTGTCTGTAGTACTGTAATAGGTTGCAGTGTATTGCCAAGGTTTTGTTTGTAACGTATCAGTTAGGTATCTAAAAATTCTAAATGATGTTCTACCACTTCCGTCATTAAATTTGCTTTCAATACTGTCTTTTGCAATATAGCTATGTACAACAAGCGATTGATTGAAGTTAGCCAATACCGTTGAATCTAACCTATAAATAAACACTTTGCCAACTTGCATGGGGCTCAATTCATCGGCAGTTATTATGGCTAAATTTTCTTTAGAACTGCAACTTGCAAAAACAAATGCAGCAAGGGTTAAGAAGTAAAATAGTATCTTTTTCATATTATAGAGAGACGAAAGATAAAACGAATGTATTCAATTGCCAATTTATTGACACAGTTTGTATGTAAACTGCTGTTTGTTGAATAGTTAACTCAGTAAATTGTTATTCATGTAACGATTATTTAATTGAAACATTAAACAGTTAAAACAAATATAGGAAGCCAATAAATTTTATATTAAACTTCCACGTTGAATAATTCCACCTCCAATAACATCATTTCCTTCGTAAAAAACTGCACTTTGCCCAGGAGCAATTCCTTTTACATTTTCGTAAAAACGAACATTAATTCCGTTATCGCTTATGTATAAATTACTTAGTGCACCTTTGTCTTTATAACGAATTTTGGTTAATGCTTCCATTCCATCTGTAATGCCATCATATTTAATCCAATTTATTTTTCCTACATACATGTCATTTTTATCAAGGTCAATTTCGTCGCCTAAAACAACTGTATTGGTTTCTGGATTAATTGCTGTTACAAAAGCAGGTTTGCCCAATGCAATATCTAAACCTTTGCGTTGGCCAATGGTATAAAAGGGATAACCTTTGTGTTTGCCTAAACGTTTGCCATTTTTATCGGTAAACCAACCTCCGTCAACCTTTTCTTCCAAGCCATCCACTCTTCGTTTTAAGAAACCTCTGTAATCATTATCTGGTACAAAACAAATTTCGTAACTCTCACTTTTTTTTGCCAATTCTGGGTAGCCCATATCATGGGCCATTTGGCGTATTTCAGATTTTCTGTATTTACCTAACGGCATAATCGTTCTACTCAATAATTCCTGATTTAAACCCCATAAAACATAGCTCTGGTCTTTGGTTTCATCCAATCCTTTGCTTAAAAAATATCTTCCGTTTTCATGTTGTTGAACTTCGGCATAATGACCAGTTGCAATAAAATCGCAACCTAAATTATTGGCACGTTTTAGTAAGGCTTTCCATTTAATATGGGTATTGCACATTACACAAGGATTGGGTGTACGGCCAGCCAAATATTCTTCTACAAAATTTTCAATTACAAAATCGCCAAACTCATCTCTAATATCTAAAATATAATGAGGAAATCCATGGTGTACAGCAGCCATACGAGCATCGTTAAAACTATCAATATTACAACAGCCTGTTTCTTTTTTTCCTGTGGTTCCAACGCTTGTTGCATAATCCCATGTTTTCATGGTTATGCCAATTACTTCATATCCTTCGTGGTGAAGCATAAGAGCTGTAACAGTACTATCAATACCACCACTCATTGCCACCAAAACTTTTCCTTTACGGCTCATAATTTTTTTTCTAAGTGACGAAAGTAAATTTAATTTTTTGGAGTACCATTGTTTGAATGACTAGGAGAGTTGCGATTGAAGGAATATTTATGCTTCAATTGAATGTTCTATTAGCTGCATAAACTGTTCTCTCATAATCATTTTAGCTCCTAAACTTTCTAAATGTTCTGTATAAACTTGACAATCAATTAATGCAATACCTTCAGTTTGTAATTGTTGTACATAGTGAATTAATGCAAACTTGCTGGCATTTGATTCTTTTGCAAACATACTTTCGCCAAAAAATATTTTGCCCATTTTAATGCCATACAAACCTCCCACCAATTGATTGTTTAACCAAGTTTCTGCACTATGTGCATAGCCCATTTTATGCAATTGAATATAGGCAGTCTTTACATCTTCATTAATCCAAGTACCATCTTGGTTTTTTCGTTCAATTTTTTTACAGTTGTCTATTACTTCTTCAAAAGCTTGATTGATTGTAAAAACGAATTTTTGTTGATTGATTGTGGTTTTCATGCTTTTGCTAACAACCAACTCTTCAGGAAACAAAACAAATCTTGGATTGGGGTTCCACCATAGAGGCAAGTCACCATCGTACCAAGGAAAAATTCCATTTTTATAGGCTAAAATTAAACGTTCAGGTTTTAAATCGCCACCAATTGCCAATAAACCATCACCTAAGGCTTCACTAACTGGAGGAAACCATAAATTCTCGTTTAAAACTTGTAAAGCCAAAATGGATTTTTTTGAAGCGAAAAAATTAATTGGATTCTTCAACAGTGGCATTAATGCCTCTTTCTGTAATACTGTTGCACATTGGTTTTAAAGTATCGTAATCGCCATTTTTAACAGCATATTTCCCTTTAAAATGAATCAACATAGCACATTGTTCAGCTTGTTCTTCAGAATGCCCACAAACTTCTACTAAAGTTTCAATTACCCAATCAAATGTATTTACTTCATCGTTCCACACAATCAAGTTAAAAGGATGTAATGTTTTTTCCATTACATCTACATCAACTAAATCTTGTTCTTTTGTATTGCTATTCCACTGGTACATAATTGCAAAAATAATGATAGAAAAGGTTTTTGAAATATTTGTTCTCTATTTTTAACGATTAACAACGAATTGCAATAAATGGTTTGCATAATTTTTTTTAGAAAAACGAAAGATTTTTTTGGCAGATATATTATAGACCCTATTTTTGCACTCCAATTAAAGAAAGGGAGTTTAGCTCAGTTGGTTCAGAGCATCTGCCTTACAAGCAGAGGGTCGGCGGTTCGAACCCGTCAACTCCCACCAAAACCTCACAGAAATGTGAGGTTTTTTTATGTTTCAAAATAATTTTTAAATAAAATGATTGAACTTATAACACAACCATGGAGTTGGTGGTTTTCGGGAATTATGATAACAGCGATTATGTTTTTCTTAGTGTTTTTCGGAAAAACTTTTGGTTTCTCTAACAATTTAAAAACCATTTGTGCTGCTGTTGGCTTAACTAAGAAAACCAATTTTTTTGATTTTGATTGGAAGAAACAATTATGGAATTTAGTTTTTTTAGTAGGTGCAATTATTGGTGGTTTTATTGCAAAGGAATTTTTAATGAACGATGTTCCTGTACAAATTTCTCAAGCTACTATTAATGATTTACAAAAATTAAATATTGCAGCTCCCACGGGTTTACAACCAATTGAATTGTTTGGTTGGAAAGCCATTTTTACCATTAAAGGATTTTCTCTTTTGGCATTGGGTGGTTTTTTAATTGGGTTTGGATCTAGATATGCAGGTGGATGTACTTCTGGCCATGCAATTAGCGGTTTGTCTAATTTACAGTTGCCATCGTTAATTGCTGTAATTGGGTTTTTTATTGGTGGATTGATGATGACATTTTTAATTTTTCCTTTAATTTTTTAATGTATGAAGCTGATTAAATTTTTAGTGCTTGGAATTGTATTTGGAATTGTAATGATAAAATCTGAAGCAGTATCTTGGTTTAGAATTCAAGAAATGTTTCGCTTTCAAGCGTTTCACATGTATGGTATTATTGGCACTGCTGTAATATTGGGTGCAATTGGCGTTGCTATAATTAAAAGGTTTGATATAAAAGATTATTATGGAAATCCAATTGATTTTCATGTTAAACAAAAATTCAACATAAAATATATATTGGGTGGAATAATTTTTGGATTGGGTTGGGCGTTGAGTGGTGCTTGCCCTGGACCAATTGTAGTAAATATTGGGTATGGATTTTTATCGATGATTGTTGTTTTCTTTTTTGCACTTGTAGGCACTTATGTTTATGGAGTTGTAAAAGATAAATTGCCTCATTAAAAAATTGCATTTTTTTAAATGTATATTTCAACATAAAAACTTTTTTCTTCATTTTATTTTTTACGCATGAACAATATTTTAGAATTAATTTTTGAACCTGCTTTAGTTGCAGAAATGCATGAATTTGGGGTTGTTGCAAACTATAAAGAAGGCGATGTAATTATTGATTATGGTAAATACATACGGACAATGCCCATTATTTTAAATGGTACAATTAAAGTCTATAGAATGGATGAAGATGGGAACGGCAACGAAATATTGTTGTACTATTTATCTAGCAACGAAAGCTGTTCAATGGCTTATAGTTGTTGTGTAGAAGCAAAGAAAAGTGAAGTAAAAGCAATTGCAGAAGATGATGTTGAATTGTTGGCCATACCACACAATAAACTCGACGAATGGTTGTGTAAATATCCAAGTTGGAAAAACTACATTATGCGAAGTTTTAATATTCGTTTTTTAGAATTGTTGAAATCTATTGAGAGTATTGCTTTTCATAAATTAGATGAACGTTTAATTGCTTATTTAAAAGAAAAACAACGTTTGTCTGGGTCAAGTGTTATTAAAGCATCACACTATTTAATTGCAGATGAGTTGGCTACTTCTCGAGTTGTTATTTCTCGGCTTTTAAAGCAATTAGAAAACGATAAAAAAATTATTTTGTATAGAAATGAAATTAAGCTGTTGAAAGATTTTTAAAATTAAGGGGAGTTTAATTTTCTTGTTTAATCAGTGTATGAATATCCTTAATTAACTGCTCTATTTCTAATTGTAGAGTACCATTGTAAATACCTCTAATTCTTTTTGTTTTATCAATCAACAGAATATGTTCGGTGTGTAAAAATTCGGTGCTATCTTTTGTAAAGCCCAAATCTTCTTCAGCAAAATATGAAGTACGTGCTAACGTGTAAATGGCAGCTTTGTTACCTGTAAGTAAATGCCAATTGGCAGATTTTATTGCATTGTTTGTGGCATAGGTTTTTAATTTTGCAACATTATCTATCCAAGGGGTTACACTGTAAGAAAGTTGTACAATATTGGTATCTTTTTCAAAGGCATCTTGTACAAGTTTCATGTGTTTGGTCATCGTGGGGCAAATACTTCCACAAGTGGTAAAAATAAAATTTGCAACATGAATTTTGTTGTTGATTTTTTCTTGCGTTATTGTTTTTCCATGCTGATTAGTAAAAGAAAAATTGCCAATTTGATGCGTAATTGAATCGTTTACTGATTGAGTATTTGAAATGAATATTGGTGTAAAATTTGGTTCGTTGTAGTAGGGTAGATGCGTACTTTGTTCTTGTACTTTATTATTTGTACAAGCCACTAATAAAAGTAAAGCCCATACACTATTTCTTAAAAATACTATCCGATACATTGATACAATTTTTTGTTCCTAATAAACCATATCTACGTCCATCTTTAATGATGTAGTTGGCTTTAATTTTTCCATTATCGTACCACCATTTTTGTTCACCTTCTTCGTGTCCTTTTTGGTAGTTTAATATTCTTGATAATATACCATCTTTATTCCATTCTTTACAAGTGCCTTGGTATTCATCTGCTTCAAAAAAGTAGTTGCTTTGTTTTTGCCCATTCTCCCACCAAGTAATGTATTCACCCACTTTAAACCCATTATCAAAATATCTTTTTTCTTTTAGTTTAGTAGATGCATAATATTTTTTCCATTCACCATGTTCTTTTCCATTGAGATAACCAATTAGTTCTGCTGTGTCTTTAGTTGATGGATAAAGTGTAAACAAAGTACCAGTAAATGGATTGTTTTGTTGCATTACAATTCCATTAATTATGGTTAGTTGTTGATCTTGCTTGTTCAATAAATTTTTGTACAAATCTACTGTAACAATAGGTTTTGTTTTTTCTGGTACACTGCAACTACTCCAAAGAATTAATAAAAAAATAAGTACAAAAAATTTAGTTGGTAACTGTTCCTGATGTGCCATAATATCCACTTCCATTTATGTAAGGATCTGTGTTGGTTACGTGATAATGATAAATGCCATTGGGATAATCTGTTGTAACATGTGTATGACCATGATAAGCATCCAATCCTGTAACAGCTGCACCATTTTCCTCAGGGCCATACACAGGAAAACCATCTAATAAAAAGCCCAATAAAGCAGATTTAGTTGCTTTAACTGTTGTTAAATAAGTTGGCTCTACATGATAATGATAATGACTTCCACCATCTGGATGTCCCCAATATTTATCAAAGCTTACAATCTCGTTTGTAAGTGGTTGAGCAGGCCCAGCATATTGATTGTAAAAAGGAACACCATTTAAAGAAACTCCAATTGCTCCTAAAGGTGTAGCAGCATGATTGCTTGCAACTGCTGGATTTAAAGGAATTTTGAAAGTATAGTTTTGTGTGCCAATAGTATTGGGATTTTTATTGAAAGTAGCACCGCTAAAAGTTGTACCACTAAAAGCCTCATACAAGCTGTTTGATGTTGGATAATATACACTTTTATGATCGGGAGAGCCTGTGCTTTTTATAGTGATAAAAGTACCATCGCTGGTAATACTTGTAGCTCCATATATTTTTGCATACACTGACGGAACTGTTGTAGTGTTATTGCTGCTACCAGTATCGGTACTTTTTTTACAACTTAGTGTTGCTATTGAAAGTAAAAAAAATGAACAAATTAAGGGGATGTTTTTTTGACTCATAAAAAGTTAGGGGTTTAGTTTATAGAAGGTTTTGAAATGTTATTAAGCATACAGTAGCGTTTGTGCTTTTTAATTGAACTTGAATGTGTGTAGACATGATGTAGACCTAAAAGTTTAATAAGCTAAAAAGTAGTATACCAAAATGTATTCTTTCCACAATTAAATTATTTATATCAACTTATACGATACATGTAGTTTAATCCTGTGGTTGATTTCTATTTTTTTTATCTGGAGAAAAAAAGGTAGACAATTCTTTACTTAACTCATTAAAATTTGCCAACTGATTGGGTAAACAAATCTTTTTAATAGCTATGAAATGATTGTAATGAGTAGATTCTATTTTTGATTGTAAAACTGCTAATTGATTGATTAAAGAATCTTTGGTTACATCATTATCATCTGCAAGTGTATTGTACAAATTGTTTTTTGTTTGCTTAAAATTATCTGTTAGCAATTGCATTTTTTGTTTGTGTTCATCAATTAAACTTTCATATTGAGCAATTTGGTTCTCATTAAAATGTAACTTTTCTATAATAATTCTTTTAGGCTCTTGCTCATTCATTCCCATTCTTGGGGGTGGCATGTGTGGAGGTTTGTTTAATACAAGAAAAGTAACCAAACCAATATTGGCAAGCAATAACAGCAGTACTGCAATAGATAGTAATTTTATTTTACTCATGGTATAATTGGTTATTGTTGTTTAAGCTCATAGAGCTAACAACAGTTTCGATAGAAGAACTACTTTGTGTTTTATTAGATCGAATAAAAGCCCACACATTTACAGTAAGCAATATAATAGCCGCTAATACAAATGCCAATTTCCATTTTACAGGAGCTGATTGATTTTGTGTATTGTCAATTTGCTGATTAATACGGGTTAATAAAAAAGCAGGTGCTTCTACTTGCTGTATCTCTCTTAGCTTATTTAGTTGATTGTCGATAGTCATTTTCTTCAATTATTATTTTATACGATCAATGGGTTGTTATCCTTCGCTTTG
>ERZ724516.324-NODE-324-length-30278-cov-5.846905_pt1 | contig 30278 bp, 29 predicted proteins | sample MGYA00376049_ERZ724516 | MGnify/ENA primary metagenome ERZ724516 (study PRJEB28724, sample SAMN07190886) | activated sludge metagenome | isolation source: activated sludge of sewage treatment plant in Hong Hong | place: USA: Christiansburg, Virginia | collected... | reverse complement strand
GAACCCGGGTCTGTACTTGCCGAACGCCACCGTCGCCGGGGTGCGCTTGCAGCTGGCGCTGTGAGCGTGCGCGGGTAGCCGAGGCGCGGGCCGCAGAACATTTTACCGGCGCTGCAACCACTCAGCCTGACAAGAGTCTGAGAGCAAGGAAGACACGACCTGCTTGCTGCTTCGGTAGGGATGACTGGTGACGCCACACCGGTTCGACGCCTCGTCTTCGCCACGGCGCCAACCTGTAAGGAATGAAAATGAGCAATTTCGACCGTGAGAAAGCAATCTCGGTTCTCAATCAGATCATGGAGCTTGAACTGGCGGGTGTGGTCCGCTACACGCATTACGCGCTCATGGTGTATGGCTACAACCGCATCCCCATCGTCGGATGGATGAAGAAGAACGCCGAGGAGAGCCTGATGCACGCCGGGCGCGCCGGAGAAATGGTGACCTTGCTGGGCGGTCATCCCTCGTTGGGAATCGGCCCCCTGCTCGAATCCGACACGCACGATGTCGGCGACATGTTGCGTGAGAGTCTGGAGCACGAAACGCAGGCCAGGGAGGCTTATGGCCGCTTGCTGGAGATCGTGGCAGGGAAGCACATCCTGCTCGAAGAATACGCGCGCGAGCTGATCGTCGATGAGGAACTGCACGCCGATGAAGTCAACAAGATGCTGCGGCGGCCCGGGGAGACCGGGGCTTTCCAGTTCTGACTGTCGCGCTGCCCGCGGGGGGCACTAGCTGAGCAGAACGGGCTCCCTCGCCTGCTCGGAAATCAGCCGCGACAGCGCTGCCATCAATTCCTCCTCGCTGCGCGTGTCCTGCCAGCAACTGCCGTCCCAGCGGTAGTGAAAGCCCCCCGACCTGGCGGCAACCCAGATCTCTTTGGCGGCATCGTGTCGATTGACGATGATCTTGCTGCGATCGGCAAATTCGATTTCGAGCACGCTGTCGCTGACCATCGCGAAATCCAGATCGGCACCGCTGCGTTCGAGCGCCGTTTCGATCTGCGTCAGCGTTGCGTCGGCAAGCTCGTTGAATTCGTTATCATTCATCCTGTGCTACCATCCCCGGTTTTGACGTCCAGATCCATGCGGCAACATTTTCTCGCGCCGGCTTTGCTGGCAACCTTGCTCCTTGCTGCCTGCGGCAACCGCGGCGGGCTGTTCCTACCCCCGCAGCCGACAGCGCCGGTCGCCGCCCAAGCCAAGCCTGCGGACGCCGCCGCGCAGCCGGCGACTCCCGGTGCAACGCCAGCAAAGGATTCTAGCACGCCCGGAGACCCGGCCCGATGACCGCCTTCGCTCGCCGGAACGGTGTGCTGCATGCCGAATCCGTCTCCTTGATCGATCTCGCCGCACGCTTCGGCACACCGTGCTGGGTTTACTCGCGCGCGGCGCTGGAAGCTTCACTCGCGGAGTTCGAGCGCGAACTCGCCGGCCTCGATGCACTCGTTTGCTATGCCGTGAAGGCAAACTCCAACCTGGCCGTGCTCGACGTTTTCGCCCGACGCGGCGCCGGCTTCGACATCGTTTCCGGCGGCGAACTCCGGCGCGCTCTGGCCGCCGGTGCCGACCCGCGGCGGATCGTTTTCTCGGGCGTCGGCAAGACCGCTGCCGAAATGGAACTGGCGCTCGCCGCCGACATCCTCTGCTTCAACGTCGAATCCGCTCCCGAACTCGACCGTCTCAGTGCTGTCGCCGGCCGTCTCGGCAAGACGGCGCCGATCAGCCTGCGCGTCAATCCCGACGTAGACGCGAAGACGCACCCCTACATCTCGACCGGCCTGAAAGAAAACAAGTTCGGCGTCGCCTACGAGGAGGCTCTGGCGCTGTACCGGCACGCTGCCAGCCTGCCGAATCTCACGATCAGCGGCATCGATTGCCACATCGGTTCGCAACTGCTCGATCCGGCGCCGTTTGCCGCAGCGCTCGACAAGATTCTGACGCTCGTCGATCAACTCGCGGCCAACGGCATCGTTCTGCACCACATCGACCTCGGTGGCGGCCTCGGCATTCGCTATCGTGACGAGGACGCGCCGACCGTCCAGGCTTACCTGCAGCCGATGCTGCAGAAGCTCAGGGACAGGCACCTGCGGGTCCTGCTCGAACCGGGACGCCGCCTGGTGGGCAACGCCGGCCTGTTGTTGACCCGCGTCGAATACCTTAAGCCTGGCGAAGTGAAGAATTTTGCCATCGTCGATGCGGCGATGAACGACCTTGCACGGCCTGCGCTGTACGGCTCATGGCATGACATCGTCCCGGTCGTTGCGCCTCAGGGGGCGACCAGGCCGTGGGAAATCGTCGGGCCGGTTTGCGAATCCGGCGATTTTCTCGGCCACGGGCGCGAGTTGGCGCTGGCCACCGGCGATCTCCTGGCGATCATGTCGGCCGGAGCCTACGGGATGGCGATGAGTTCCAACTACAACAGCCGGCCGCGGGCTGCCGAAGTGATGGTCGATGGTGCCGACGTCCACCTCGTTCGCCGCCGGGAGACCGCCGAGGAACTCTACGCCCTCGAGCAGCGCCTGCCTTGATAGATCGCGCATCGCGCCGGCGACTACCCGTCGCCACCGCCGAGCGCGCGCAGCGGCCACGGGGGTCGGCGCCGACCCCCTGGCCGCCCTCAAACCGTTGGCGTTACCTGACGACCAGCACGCTTTCGTCCCACTTGGCGTGCTTCTCGAAACCGAGAAGGTTGGCGATCGTTGCGGCGATGTTGGATAGACCCGCGGTTTCCGTCTGTGTCAGGCCCAGCTTGCCGCCGCTGGCATTGTCGTAGAGGATCAGCGGCACGGGATTGAGCGTGTGCGCAGTCTTCGCCTTGAAGGAGCCATCCGCATTTGTTGCCGGCTGCTTGGTCTTCTTGTCGATCTCGTACATCTCGTCGGCATTGCCGTGGTCGGCGGTGATCAGTGCCACGCCGCCGAGCGCATCGATGACCGGCAGGATGCGCGCCAGTTGCAGATCGACCGCCTCGATGGCCATTGTCGCGGCGCGAAAGCTGCCGGTGTGCCCAACCATGTCGCCATTGGCGAAGTTGCAGCGCAAGGTCCGGTACTGGCCGCTCTTCAGAGCTTCGATCATGGCGTCGGCAATCTCGGCGGCCTTCATCCAGGGGCGCTGTTCAAAGGGTACGACGTCACTCGGCACTTCCTGGTAGGTCTCGCCGTCGAACTTGTTTGACCGGTTACCGTTCCAGAAATACGTTACGTGTCCGAATTTCTGGGTTTCGGAGCAGGCGAACTGCGTGATGCCTGCCTTCGCGAACCACTCGCCCATGGTATCGAGAATGGCCGGCGGATCGACCAGGAAGCGCCGTGGAAGCTTCAGGTCGCCGTCGTACTGCAGCATGCCGGCATAGGTGACGCGCGGCACGCGCACGCGCTCGAACTTGTCGAAAGTCGCATCCTCGAAGGCGCGCGTGATCTCGATCGAACGGTCGCCGCGGAAATTGAAGAAGACCACCGAATCCCCGTCCTCGATCGTGCCGACGGGCTTGCCGTCGCACGCGATCACGAATGGCGGCAGATCCTGGTCGATGGTTCCCGGAAACCTGACGCGCAGCGCCTCGATGGCGGCGACGGCACTCGCGAACTGATCGCCTTCGCCGAGGACGTGCGTATGCCAGCCTTTGTCGACCATGTTCCAGTTGGCCTCGTAGCGGTCCATGGTGATGTTCATCCGGCCACCGCCCGAGGCAATCCGCGCGTCGAAGCTGTCGCTGCTCACTTCCGCGAGGAAGGCCTCGAAGGGCAGCACGTAGTCGAGAGCGCTGGTCTCGGGGACGTCGCGCCCGTCGAGCAGGATGTGAACACGCACCGCCTTGACGCCTTCTTCTCTGGCGCGAACGATCATCGCCCGCAGGTGATCGATGTGGCTATGGACATTGCCGTCGGAGAACAGGCCGATGAAATGAATCACGCCACGCCCGGCTTTGGCGCCGGCGACGATCTGCTGCCAGGCGGCGCCTTGCCAGATCGAGCCGGAGGCGATGGCGTCGGCAACCAGCGACGCGCCCTGGCTGTAGACCTGGCCAGCGCCGATGGCATTGTGCCCGACTTCGGAATTGCCCATGTCTTCGTCGGAAGGCATGCCGACCGCAACGCCGTGAGCGCGCAAGGTGATGTTCGGGTAGGTCGCGAAAAGCTTGTCGAGGGTAGGTTTGCGGGCAGCGGCAATGGCACTGCCGACGTCGGATTTGGCGATGCCGTAGCCGTCCATGACGATCGTGACGATGGGGCCCTGAATTCCAGGGAAAGAGGCAGATTTCTGCAACATGATGGATTCCTGGGGAAGTGGAGTGGTGGGAGCGGAGGCCGCGATGAAGCGATACCGAACGGCGTCATCCCCAGTATACCTCAAGCCAGGTCCCTGGCTCCGCAATGCAGGCCTTGCCGCGAGTGGTCCTGCGTGCCTGCGTGCCTGCGTGCCCGCCTGCTCAGCGGCGCTCGGCTAGCTTTCCTGCGGGCTGGCCGCCGCAGACCCCGTGATCCCCGCGGCCGGTACCGACTTGTGTCGGGAGCGCGAGCGAGAGCGTTTCACCTTCAGTCGCGTCGGCTGGCTCGCTCGATGGCTATGGTGCCGTCTCTTGTGACCTCGCCGGGTGACGACAAGCCAGGCAATCTTGCCGACGATCAGGAAGAACAGGATCACCCAGAGCAGTGGGTACTGAACGACCTCGATCACCAGGCCGACCAATTCGCGCGCTGGGTTGAAGCCACCAGCCGACGCGACCGGCTCGGGGTTGGGCGACGCCATCGCAGGCACCGGCCGGGCAGCCGGGGTATCGCTGCCGTACTGAACGAAGGTCACAGCGGTGTTGTCGAGGCCCAGAGTCACTCTGCCCGCTGCCGAGACGACGTGAAACCCTTCCACGCCGGCGACCGAGAAGTCCACGCGACCGTCCTTGCCGACGCGTACATCAAGCGCTTCGGCGATCACCTCGACAACCGACTCCTGCAGTTCGTTCAAGGCAGCCGCGGCATCCTCGCCACGGTCCGCTGCGGCCGTGGCGGATCGGACAGCACGCGCCGGGGAAGCCGTGGCGCTCCCTTGAAACGCACCATCGACAACCGAGCGTCGCAGGCCGGGCAACGGATCGGCGTCGTCGACACCGCCCGTGATGGCGCTGACATTGATACCGGTTTGCAGCCTGGCGAACGCCGGAACCGCCAGATCGCTGCCGCGCGCCAACGGGTCCGCCAGGACGGCAGAACGATCGTCGTAGCTGGTCGGCGCGGGCGGAAGGCCACGAACCCGCTCGCTTGCCGACGACGCCTGGCGCGCCAAGGCGGTTGCGTCGGAAATCCCGTCGGTCGCTCGTCGCACATCGGCCTGTTCGGCATCGACCTGCAGCGTCCGCTCATCAGGAACGACTGGGTGTGCCAAGACCTTGCCGGCGACCAATATCGCCGGCAACAGCCCCAGCCAGAAGCGCCCGCCGAGAGAGCGTGAAAACATTTCAGGACTCCGAGATCAGTTTGTTCTTGCAAGCAATATTCGTGCTATGGACACGACACTCATTAAACCATGGGTGTAATCCTCCAGCAACGATTCACTGTCCGGCGCAGTGTAAAATTTTCCGACAGCATCTGCGCGATGAGCCGTCGCGCACCCGCGAATTCCGCCGGGCCCTTCACCGACAATCGCGGGACTGCCGCCGCTGGGCGTTAGAATGAGGCCGGCAATGGTCAAGGCTTGGGAGAAACCGGTGAACCGCCAGCGATGGGCATGCCGTTTGAGAACACCAACATGTGCGCTGCCGCACACCGCCTGCACAAGCACGGCACCAGCTTGCCGGCGTCGGCCGGCCTGTTGCAGACGATGAACGAACAGGGTCGCAAGCGCATTGCCTGGCACTACCTTGCCGCCGACGAGGCGGCGGCCAGACTGGAGGCCAGTTTCAACGACGGGCTGGCGGAAAGCGAGGTGCTCAGCCGCCGCGCCATACACGGCGAGAACCGGATCACGCCGAAGCCCGGCAAGGGCCCGTTGCAGCGCTTTGCCCTGCAGTTCGTGCAACCCCTGATTCTGGTTTTGCTCGCTGCCGGCGTGGTCACCGCCGCGCTCGGCGAATGGGTCGATTCCGGGGTGATCCTCGGCGTCACCCTGATCAATGCCCTGATCGGCTTCATCCAGGAAGGACGTGCCGAGAGCGCCCTGGCCACCCTGGCACAGTCAGTGCCCAGCGAAGTGACCGTCCTGCGCGGCGGCTGCAAGCAGCGGCTGGCATCGACGGCGCTGGTACCCGGCGACGTGGTGCTGCTGGCGGCCGGCGACAAGGTTCCCGCCGACCTGCGCCTGTTCCGCGCCAAGGACCTGCAGGCGATAGAGTCGGCGCTGACCGGCGAATCAGCTGCCGTCGCCAAGCACGGCGAGACACTGCCGGAAGATACGCGGCTCGCCGACCGCGGCAACATGGCTTACGCGGGCACGGTGATGATCAGCGGGCAAGGCGCCGGGGTCGTCGTCGATACCGGCGATCGCACGGAAACCGGCCGCATTTCGCGCCTGATCGCCGAAGCGCCCGACCTGACGACGCCGCTGACATGCCGGATGGCGGCTTTCAGCAACTGGCTGCTGATCGCCATCGGCGTTCTGGCGGCACTCACGTTCACGGTCGGCCTCTGGCGTGGCGAATCGGCTTTTGCCATGTTCATGGCCGCGGTGGCGCTGGCCGTCGGAGCGATTCCGGAGGGATTGCCGGCAGCGATGACGATCACTCTGGCCATCGGCGTGTCGCGCATGGCCAGACGGCGGGCGATCATCCGCAAGTTGCCGGCGGTCGAGACGCTCGGCAGCACGACCGTCATCTGTTCGGACAAGACCGGCACCCTGACCGAAAACCAGATGACGGTGCGCGAGATCCACGCCGGCGGCAAGCGGACAGTCGTCAGCGGTAGCGGCTACTCGCCAACCGGGAAGGTCGGCGAGGGCGAAACCATCGCCGGCGCCTTGCGCGAATGCCTGCTGGCCGGCGCGCTGTGCAACGACGCCGGGCTCAACCGTGTCAACCGACACTGGGAGGTCGTCGGCGACCCGACCGAGGGGGCGCTGCTGGTGGTGGCGCGCAAGGCCGGGCTCGACGAGCGAACTCTGCAGAGGCTCTTTCCGCGCCTCGACGAGATCCCATTTGATTCGGCCCGGCAATACATGGCGACCCTGCACGAGATCGAGGGCCAGCGGATGGCCTATTACAAGGGCGCGTTCGAACAGTTGCTGCCGCGCTCGCAGAGCATGCTCGATGCGAACGGGCAGTCTGTGCCGGTACGCCGGGCCGAGATCGAGGTCGCCGCCCGCGCTATGGCGGCGCAGGGACTGCGCGTCCTCGCCATTGCCCGCCTCGCTGCCGACCCGGCGCTGACCCTCGAGGCGATGGGTGCCGAGAGCGGACTGCAGTTCGTCGGTCTGGTCGGCATGATCGACCCGCCGCGCCCGAAAGCGATTGCCGCCGTCAGGACATGTCACGCCGCCGGCATCACGGTCAAGATGATCACCGGTGACCATGCGGTCACGGCACTGTCGATTGCCCGACAGCTCGGCATTGCCAGGGCGGGAGAAACGGCGCTCAACGGCCGCGAACTGGCGGCGCTCGACGACGAAGGCCTGCGCGGCGTGGTGCGCAGTGTAAACGTCTTCGCGCGTGTCGAGCCGGAACAGAAGCTGCGCCTGGTGCGGGCGTTGCAAGCCAACGGTGAAGTGGTGGCGATGACCGGCGACGGGGTCAACGACGCACCGGCCCTCAAACAGGCGCATATCGGCATCGCCATGGGACTGGGGGGCACGGAAGTGGCCAAGGACGCTGCCGACATGGTGCTTACCGACGACGACTTTGCCAGCATCGAGGCGGCAATCGAGGAGGGGCGGGGCGTTTTCGACAACCTGGTGAAGTTCATCACCTGGACACTGCCCACCAATTTCGGCGAGGGTCTGGTCATCGTCGCGGCGATCGTCGCCGGCGCCACCCTGCCGATCACGCCGCTGCAGATCCTCTGGATCAACATGACGACTGCCGTGTTCCTCGGACTGATGCTCGCCTTCGAGCCGATCGAGCACAACGTGATGCGTCGCCCGCCGCGCCCGCCAGGCGCTCCAATTCTCGACACCGGACTGGTCTGGCGCATCGTGCTGGTCAGCGTACTGCTGCTGGCGGGGTCATTTGGACTGTTCCTGCGCGAGTTGGCGCAGGGCGAATCGCTCGCCGAAGCACGTACCGTTGCAGTCAACGTCTTTGTCGTCGTGGAGGCGATGTATCTCTTCAATTGTCGGTCGCTGACGCGTACGGCGCTGGGTATCGGCCTGTTCTCGAACCCTGCGGTGTGGTACGGCGTGCTGACGATGGCCGTGCTACAGGCGCTGCTGACCTATGTACCGCTGATGAACCGCCTGTTCGCCACCGCGCCGATCGGCCTGCACCAATGGCTCGAAATTCTTGCTGTCGGCGTGCTTGCCTATGTCGTGGTCGGCATCGACAAACAGTGGCGTGCGCGTCACTGACGCCCCTCGATGCAGATCTGGGTCGATGCCGACGCCTGCCCTGGCGTCATCAAGGAAATCCTGTTTCGTGCCGCGCAGCGCACGCGGATCATGACTACCCTGGTCGCCAATCAGATGCTGCGCGTGCCCGCTTCGCCCTGGATCCGCAGTTGGCAGGTGCCGACGGGTTTCGATGTCGCCGACCAGCGCATCGTTCAGGAAATGCAGGCGGGCGACCTGGTGATTACCGCCGACATCCCGTTGGCCGCGCAGGTCATCGAACGTGGCGGCTACGGGCTGAATCCGCGCGGCGAATTCTATAGTCGCGAAAATATCCGCGAGTGCCTCGCGATGCGTAACTTCATGGAGGAACTGCGCCGCAGTGGCGTCGCCACCTCGGGGCCGGCGAGCCTCAGCCAGAGCGACCGGCAGGTCTTCGCCGCACAACTCGATCGCTTCCTCGCCAGGCAGCGCTAGGCCTGGCTGCGCTGGCGACCCATTTCCGTTTACCATCACGCCTCGATCCGAACAGCAAGGAGGAACAGATGGACGTGGAATGGGTGCTTGCTACGCTCAACGATGTCATGGATGCACTCGAAGACGCCGTTGGCGAGCTGGAGAGAAGTCCGCAAGCGGTTGATCTCCTGTTGCCGGAGGTGATGCCGGCAATCTACGCCAAGCTCAACTACGCGTGGAACAGCCGCGAGTTGGGTCCCGAAGCGCTGGACAAGATCGACCACGACGCACTGGTCGGCTTCCCGAAGGACTTGCCGATGTGAGCGGACATCTGCCAACGACGATCGGTCAGGCAAAGCCCGTCTGCACGGCGTCCGGCGTTGACCCGCGCGGCGGTGGCGGGCGCTGGACGCGAAATACGATCCGCGCGATGCACCCCGACGGCTCTTCGCCATCCGCGTGGCGGGTGTTCGGACGCAGGCTGGCTGCCGCCTGATGCAGCTCGGCGATCTCGCGAACGATCGCCAGGCCGAGGCCACTCCCTTCGCCGTCTGCACCCTCCACACGGTAGAAGCGATCGAAGACCTTCTGGGAGTCCTCGTCGGCAATCCCTGGGCCGCTGTCCTCGATCTCGAGCACGGCAAAGTCGCCCTGCGCCACAACTCGGGCCGTCACCCGCCCACCGGCAGGCGTATAACGCAGGGCGTTATCGAGCAGGTTGTTGATCATCTCGCGCAGGAGAAAGGCATTGCCCTCGATGAGTACCGCTCCGGCCGCCTCGTAGCCGAGATCGATGCGCTTGTCGAGGGCCCGGACCACCCAGGTTTCAACAATCTCGCGCAGCAACTGATCGACATCCAGTGGCAACAACGGCTGCTGCGCGTCCCCGCTGGCTTCGGCGCGCGCCAGCGCCAGCATTTGATCAACGAGGTGAGAAGCGCGATCGACTCCGCTCAGGATCTGCCGGAGAGCGTGTCGCAATTCTCCCGGATCGCTCTCGCGCATGGCCAGTTGCGCCTGCGTTTTCAACCCCGTCAGCGGTGTTCGCATCTGGTGCGCCGCATCGGCGATGAAACGACGCTGCGCGTCGACGTTGTGCTGCATTCTGGCGAGCATGGAGTTGAAAGCCTCGGTCAGCGGCCGCAGTTCCTCGGGGACCCGCCGCAGTGCGATCGGCGAGAGGTCGGCCTCGCGGCGAGCCTGGATGCGGTCTCGCAGACGCGTCAAGGGACGCAAGCCTTGCGACAGCCCGAACCAGACCAGCACCACAGCGAGCGGAATGATCACGAATTGCGGCAGGATCACGCTGGCTATGATCTTGTTTGCCAGTTGCGAGCGCTTCTCGGTCGTCTCTCCGACTTCGATCAGCACCCAACGCGCCGCTGACGCACCCGGCTCGAAGAGATACAGGTAGGCGACGCGCAAGGCCTGTCCGCGATACTCGTCGTCACGAAAAAGAACTTCGCCGTGTTCGCTCCGCGGCAACCCTTGCGGGTGTCTCGGTACAGGCAGTTCCGTATCGCCGACAATCAACGAGCCGTCGACATCGAGAAGATGGAAGTAAACATTGTCGATTTCGTCAGATCGCAGGAAGACCTGGGCGATTCCGGGCAGTGCAAAATGCGGTTGTCCGTCGACGAAACTCACCTGCCGCGATACGGCAGCGACATGTTCACGCAGCGACTGATCGTACGGGAAACTGGCCACACTATTGGCAAAATAGTGTGTGAAGGCAATGCTGATCGGCCACACGAAGAGCAGCGGCGCCAGCATCCAGTCGAGAATCTCGCCAAACAGCGAGCGCTGGACGTCAGGACTTTGTCTCTTCCGCAGGTTTCTCAAGGTAATAGCCGAGGCCACGCACGGTGATGATATTGACGCCGGTCGCTTCGAGCTTCTTGCGCAGACGGTGGACGTAGACCTCTATGGCGTTGTGACTGACCTCCTCGCCCCACCCGCACAGGTGATCCACCAACTGGTCCTTGCTGACCAAACGTTTGGCGCGCAGCAGGAGGATCTCGAGCAGGCCCAGTTCGCGCGCCGAGAGATCGAGCATTTCGCCATTGACGAGGGCGCAGCGATCGGTCTGATCGAAGGTCAGTGAGCCGCACTGGATCATCCGTGAGGTTCCCGACGAGCGACGGCTCAGGGCGCGCACGCGCGCCTCGAGTTCGGCGAGTTCAAAGGGTTTGGCCATGTAGTCGTCGGCACCGAGATCCAGCCCCTTCACCCGATCGTCGGTACCGTCGAGTGCCGTCAGGATCAGGATCGGAGTGCTCGAATTCCGAGCCCGCAAGCGACGCAGCACGTCAAGCCCGGGCAGTTTCGGCAGGCCCAGATCGAGGATGACGAGATCGTAGGTGTTGGTCATCAAAGCCGTGTCGGCATCGAGTCCGTTGTAGGCACAATCGATCGCGTAGCCGGCCTGCCGCAAGGAACGGCACAGACCATCGGCAATGATCCTGTCGTCTTCAGCGAGAAGGATGCGCATGATTCGCTGATCCCGGCCCGGCGCACGTAAGCTGTCTGTAAGCCGCTGCTCTTAAGCTACGCACGCTGTTCTCCTTTATGGTCTTTGGAGTTCCGGTTTCGGCCCGAACTCGGGGAGCGCCTTAATACTGCACTGGGCGCTCCCCGCCACTTTTTTGGATGGGGCGCGGCGCGCGAGCCGCAGATCCACGCCGCTCTCGGCGAGCAGCAACGTGCCGGCAAACCGTCAAACGCTGTGAGTCTAGCAAAAAAACGGCGGCCGTCGCAGCGTTCTCCGCGCCGCTCGGCGATCTCCTGCTGTCACCGACGCTCGGCGATCAGCGCGCAGCGGCCGGCATCCCGGTCAGCCGCGGACTGTCGCGGCCTCGCCGCGAAGCGTCGTTGCCACCAGCCTGACCCAATAGCTCACGCCGATCGGCAGGATCTCGTCATTGAAGTCGTAATGCGGATTGTGCAGAGTGCAGCCGCCCGTGCCGGGCCCGTTACCGAGCCAAACGTAGCAGCCTGGTCGTTCACGCAGCATGTAGGCGAAATCCTCGGCACCCATCGACGGGAGTTCGTCTTCACGAATCTTGCCGGGCCCCAGCAGTTCCCTGGCGACACGCCGACATACCTCGGTTTCGCCAACGCTATTGACGGTCGGCGGATAGCGATGATCGAAACGCACCGAGATCTGTGCCCCGAAAGCGCTGGCGATACCATTGCACAGTCGCTCGACGGCGCGCTCGACCAGTTCCTGGGTTTCCACCTTGAAGCTGCGAATGGTGCCGCGCAGGATGGCATCGTCCGGGATGATGTTCCACGCCTCGCCGGCGTGTATCTGCGTGACGCTGACGACTGCCGACTCGCAGGGATGGACATTGCGGGCAACCACCGTCTGCAGCGCCAAAACCAGCTGGCTGCTGGCGACCAGCGTATCGACGCCTTCCTGCGGCATCGCCGCATGGCAGCCGTGCCCGCGTACCGAGATCTCGAAGGCACAGGTACCCGCCATCACCGGACCCGGCATCACGGCCATTTCGCCGACCGGTATGCCCGGCCAGTTGTGGAGGCCGAATACCGCGTCCATCGGAAACTGGTCGAACAGTCCGTCGGCGATCATCACTGCCGCTCCACCTTCGGATTCCTCGGCGGGCTGGAAGATGAAGTAGACGATCCCGTCGAAATCCAGCTCGTCGCGGTGTGCCGCCAGGTAGCGCGCGGCACCGAGCAGCATTGCCGTGTGGCCGTCATGACCACAGGCATGCATTCGCCCCTCGTGTCGCGAACGATGCGGACAGTCGTTCTTCTCCTGCAGGGGCAACGCATCCATGTCGGCGCGCAAACCGATGGCGCGCTGACTGCTGCCTTTGCGCAACACGCCGACGACGCCGGTCCTGGCGAGGCCGCGGTGGACCTGTAGTCCGTAGCTGGTCAATTCGCGGGCGACCAGATCGGCGGTGCGCGTCTCCGCGAAGGCGAGTTCCGGATGCGCGTGAATGTCGCGCCGAATGGCGACGAGGGCAGCAGCAAAGGAGAGGTCAAGAGTAGCCATGGGCCTGCCATGCAAAGTTGAGACGATAGTGTATGCGAGACTGACTTGTTCCGGAGCGATGCATCCGTTATGCTCCACGACATGCATCTCGTTCTCATCAGCGGCCTGTCTGGCTCCGGCAAGTCAATAGCCCTCAAGGTTCTTGAGGACGCCAATTACTATTGTGTCGACAACCTTCCTTCCCAATTGTTGCAGCCGCTCGTCCGGCACCTGGGGCAACAGGGATACGATCAGGTCGCGGTGGTGATCGACATCCGCGCTGGCGACAGCGTGGCCATGCTGCCCCGACAGCTCGACGCCCTGCGCGCCGCGGGCGACCTCGAGTTGCAGTTCCTGTTTCTCGACGCCCAGGATGAAACACTGATCAAACGCTACTCGGAGACGCGTCGCCGGCATCCCCTGGCCAGCGACCGACTGACCCTGACCGAAGCCATTGCCGAGGAACGCGTTCGTCTCGCCGGCCTGGCGGCTCTCGGACACCACATGGATACCAGCGGCCTCAAGGCGAGCGTGCTGCGGGAATGGGTTCGCCAGTTCATTGCCGCTGGTGTTGGCGCGGACCCCTGCCAGGGATTGACCCTGCTGTTCGAGTCCTTCGGTTTCAAGAACGGCATTCCGCTCGACGCCGATCTCGTTTTCGACGTTCGCTGTCTGCCGAATCCGCATTACGATCCGACCCTGCGGCCGCTGACCGGGCGCGACGCGCCGGTCATCGACTTCCTCGAGGCTGAACCCGAAGTGCTGCGCATGCGCGGCGACATCACCGGGTTCATTCGCGCCTGGCTTCCCTCGTACGTGCAGGACAGTCGCAACTACCTGACGGTGGGCATCGGCTGCACCGGCGGCCAGCATCGCTCGGTATACCTGGCCGAATGGTTGGGACGCAAGTTTCGCGGCTGCGCACGCGTCCTGATCCGTCACCGCGAACTGGCTCCGGTCACCGGCGACGCGCGCGAAGGCCAGTAATGCTCTGGCTCACGCTGCTGAAGCCGGGCGACTGGCTGATGATGGCGTCGGGTCTGGCGATCTGTGTCGTCTCGTTTCCGCTGGCCTGGCAGGCGGGTGTCGCTGAGAAGGCCGTCGTCAGGCTTGCCGGCGAGGTCTTTTCCGAACTGGATCTGTCGCGCAATCGTCGACTGGAGGTGCCAGGCCCGCTGGGAATCACGACCATCGTCGTCGACAAACGCCGGGTACGCGTCGCCACCGACCCCGGACCGCGCCAGTATTGCGTACGCCAGGGTTGGCTGGCGCGCGCCGGCGAGATCGCCATTTGCGCGCCGAACCAAGTGAGCGTCGAGATCCGGGGAAGCCAGCGGCCCTACGATTCCTTGTCTTACTGAATGCAGCGTCCCATACGCTTCCGGGCGACGCACACGGATTTCTTTGCGCAGCCGTCTTGCAGCAACGACTTATCGGTTATACTTGAAAGTCAATCCGAGGAGCGCTGCAGGGCCGTCGATCGACGGTTTCAGGCTCGGATTCCTTAAACGGCGCTCATCCGACCAACCCGTGCCGGGTATGGGAAGATGGGTGGACGCCGGCTGAGAACCTCCAGCCCCCGCATACACCGCGGCTTCGCTATCCCGGTCACAGTCATGATGGAGCCTTACTGTGATGGATGCTATTACCCAGACTCAAGATTACGTGATTGCCGACCTCGGGCTCGCCGAGTGGGGCCGCAAGGAAATCCGTATCGCGGAAACCGAAATGCCCGGCCTGATGGCGATTCGCGAGGAATTCGCCGCTGCCCGACCGCTCAAAGGAGCGCGGATCACGGGTTCGCTGCACATGACGATCCAGACGGCCGTGCTGATCGAGACGCTGACGGCGCTCGGCGCCGAGGTGCGCTGGGCGTCGTGCAACATCTTCTCCACCCAGGACCACGCCGCGGCCGCCATCGCGGCCGACGGCGTACCGGTCTTCGCTGTCAAGGGCGAATCACTGGAGGATTACTGGGACTACACGCACCGTATCTTCGAGTGGTCCGACGGGGGTTACAGCAACATGATCCTCGACGATGGCGGTGACGCGACGCTGCTCCTGCACCTCGGCGCCCGGGCGGAAAACGATCCGTCAGCACTGGCCAGCCCTTCTTCGGAGGAAGAAACCATCCTCTTCGCCGCGATCAGGGCCAGACTGGCCAGCGATCCGACCTGGTATTCGGTGCGCCTGGCCGCGGTCAGGGGAGTCACCGAGGAAACCACCACCGGCGTTCATCGCCTCTACCAGATGCACGCGCGCGGCGAACTGCGGTTCCCGGCGATCAACGTCAACGACTCGGTCACCAAGTCGAAGTTCGACAACCTCTACGGCTGCCGCGAGTCGCTGGTCGACGGCATCAAACGGGCCACCGACGTGATGATCGCGGGCAAGGTCGCCCTGATCGCCGGCTATGGGGACGTCGGCAAGGGCTCCGCACAAGCCATGCGCGCCCTCTCCGCGCAGGTGTGGGTCACCGAAATCGACCCGATCTGCGCCCTGCAGGCGGCGATGGAGGGTTACCGCGTGGTGACCATGGACTACGCTGCCGACAAGGCCGATATCTTCGTCACCTGTACGGGCAACTACCATGTGATCAACCATGAACACATGCGCAAGATGAAGGATCAGGCCATCGTCTGCAACATCGGCCACTTCGACAACGAAATCGATGTGGCCTCGATCGAAGCCTATCCGTGGGAGGAGATCAAGCCGCAGGTGGACCACGTGATCTTTCCCGACGGCAAGCGCATCATCCTGCTGGCCAAGGGTCGCCTGGTCAATCTCGGCTGCGGCACCGGGCACCCGTCCTACGTGATGAGTTCCTCGTTCGCCAACCAGACGATCGCCCAGATCGAGCTGTTCACGCGCACCGGCGACTACCCGGTGGGGGTCTACACGCTGCCCAAACACCTCGACGAGAAGGTCGCCCGCCTGCAACTCAAGAAGCTGAACGCGCAGTTGAGTGAACTGACCGACCAACAGGCCGCCTACATCGGCGTAGCGAAGGCAGGCCCCTACAAGTCCGAGCATTACCGCTACTGATGCCCTATACCAACAGGGGGCTGGCATGCGCCTGATCCTGGTCTGGCTGGTCAACGCCTGCGCGTTGCTCGCCGTTGCCTACCTGCTGCCATCGATCCAGGTGGCTTCATTCGGGTCGGCACTGGGCGCGGCGCTGGTCCTCGGACTGGTAAATACCCTCCTGCGCCCCCTGTTGGTTTTGTTGACGCTGCCGGTCACGGTCCTCACGCTCGGACTCTTCCTCCTTGTGCTGAACGGCCTGATGTTCTGGCTCGCCGGCTCGTTGCTCGACGGCTTCGTCGTCGGCGGCTTCTGGCCGGCGGTTTTCGGCGCCATCCTCTACAGCCTGTTCTCGTCTGCCCTCTCTTCTCTGTTGCCGACCGGTGAGGCCAGGTAACAACCTCGTGATGACCAAAGACACTCGCACCTTCAGCCTCGAACTCTTTCCCCCGCAGACCGCCGAAGGCGCCGAGAAGCTGCGCGCGACGCGCGCCCAGATGGCGCTCCTGAAGCCGAGGTTCTTCTCGGTGACCTTTGGTGCCGGCGGTTCGACGCGGGACCGCACGCTCGAAACCGTTCTCGACATCCAGCGCGAAGGGCACGCGGCGGCGCCGCATCTTTCGTGCATCGGTTCGACACGGGAAAGCATTCGCAGCATTCTCGAGCAGTATCGCGCGCACGGAATCCGTCACCTCGTCGCGCTGCGCGGCGACCTGCCCTCGGGCATGGCCCAGCCAGGCACCTTTCGCTACGCCAACGAACTGGTCGAGTTCATCCGCGCGGCAACGGGCGACTGGTTCCACATCGAGGTGGCCGCCTACCCCGAGTACCATCCGCAAGCGAGGAGCCCGCTGGACGATCTGCTGGCGTTCCGGCGCAAGCTCGAGGCCGGCGCGAATTCGGCCATCACCCAGTATTTCTACAATTTCGATGCCTACGCGCAGTTCATCGACCAGTGTCGAAGGATCGGCATCGATGTGCCGATCGTCCCCGGAATCATGCCGATCTCGAGTTACAGCAGTCTGGCACGCTTCTCGGACAACTGCGGCGCAGAGATCCCGCGCTGGATACGAAAGAAGCTCGAAAGCTACGGTGACGATTCAGCGTCGATCCGCGCCTTCGGCCTCGACGTGGTGACGCAACTGTGCGAGAAGCTGCTCGCCAGCGGAGCGCCCGGTCTCCACTTCTACACGCTGAACCAGGCGTCGCTGACCAGTACGCTGTGGCAGCGGCTCGGACTGACCTAGCGTGCAGGACCACTACGCCGTTCTTGGCCTGGCCAGCGATGCGTCGGGCGAAGAGATCAAGCGGGCCTATCGGCGGAAGGCCTTGCAGTATCACCCGGACCGGAACGCCTCCGCCGAAGCGACCGACAGATTCCGCGCCGTGCAGGAAGCCTACGAGACGCTTTCGGATGGCAACCTGCGCCAGGCGTACGACGAGAATCGACGCCGCAATCTGCTCGAACGGCCACTGGAGACCGCTCGAGAGATCTGGAAGAACTACCTTGAAGGAGTACTGCATTGAGGCTGTCGCGATTCTTCGAAGAACTGAGATCGGCCTATGAGGCCGAGCTGGACGATCTGATGACCGATTCCGGCGGGCATGACGTCCTCGCCGAGCGGCTGAAGGCCAAGCGCGCGCAGGTTCCTCTGCTCTTGCCGATGATCGGGTGCAATCCGGAAATGGTCGCGGTCGCCTTCCACGGTGGAATGCGCTTTCACAGTCCCGACGTGATGCGCGACCTCGCGGCGCAGGAACCTGAAGACCTTCCCGCGTGGTCGGACCTGCTGAGCGCGGTCGAGCTCGTACCCTGGGCAGAGAAACTGGCCGCAACTGTCCTCCAGAACCCGGACGGCGACCAGTTCCTGGTCGTTACCGCCTGCCTGGAATATCTGCAGGGCAAGACCGGCGCGAACCCGGAGCGTCCGGATCGCCCGCCAACCGACGATGCCGACGAGGACGAGGAAGGCGACGATCGCGATCTCGACGAGGCGGGGGCCGACTGGCTCTCGGAGCAGGGCTTCGATCGCCGAGATCGATTCTCCGGAGATTGAGACCATGAATCATCCTGTACGCCTGAAGGCCGAGAAGCTGATCCGCGCCGGCGACATCGTCGGCGCCGAACACGCCCTGGCATCGCTGGTCGAAACCGAAGGTGATGATTCCCTGGTAGTCGTCCTCGACGATTTCCCCGCCAAGGATCTGCTGGCTGTTCTTCGCGATTTCGATTCGTCGCGGGAATCGGTGGTCAGCTTGCTGGTCTCACGCGAGCAGTTCGCCCGGGCGATCGTTCTCGAAACGCGTTACGGCGATCCGAGTCACGAGCGCCTGCGCGGGATGATCAATGCCGTTATCTTTCGGGCGGGAAGTGACCCCAGCGAGTTCCTCGAAGCAATCGGCAACCTGGACGGTGGCTGTGATGCATTCGCCGACTATCTGTGCGACCGTGGCGAAAGTCTCGAACATTTCTTCCGCAACGGCACCTTCGACCTTTTCGACGAGGGCGGCGGCGATGCGCTGGCCGGCCTGACGGACGCGGAGCGCCTGGACGCCCTGTCCGACCCGGATGCCAATCGGCCTGTCCTGAATCACAGTGAGGTCAACGATCATGACTGGATGGAACTGGTCTGGCTGTTGCGCTATCAGCAGCCGGAGGTCTTCCGCGACGTGCTGCTGATCCTCCGCGCACGCGCCAGCGCCGAAAGCGCTCAGCAGGCGGCCGCGGATGGCCGACCCGCGGAGGCGCAACGCCCATCGGGCGAGCCAGAGGAAGAGTCTGCCCTGTAGGCCGGGCGCCGATCGAGTCAACCGCCACGGACCTGCACACATGTCAGACCTCACGCCGAGCGACAGCCGGCAGGTCGCCGTTTTCGACGATCGACCGTTCTTCGAGAAGGCACTGATCTACGGCGTGCGCGAGCGGATCGTCGATCCGCAGCGACTGGCCGCCATACTCGACGACGCAGCGAAAGGAATGGTGCAGATCGCCGAGTATTTCGGTACCCAGTACCTGCGCCCGAATATCGAGGAAGCCCTTACTCGCATCGTCAACCTCGTCAGCCTCTACCTCGAGGAAGGCTGTGGCGGGGATCTTGCCAAGGCGGCGCGATCCTTGCGCGACAACACGTTTCTCTCGCATTCCCGTGGCGGATCGGAGATGCTCAAGCGTCTCTGGGCAATGCCGGAAGACGGATCGTACGGAATGCTCGTCCGCCAGTCGCAGAAGCAGTTCCTCGCCGAATGGTCGCTACGCACTCCGGCCGACTACCGACAACTCCTCGAACAACGCCAAGGGTATCAGCTGACGATTTCAGCCGCCCTCTGGTTTGCCGAAGTGCTCGGCGTACCGGCATCCACCATCTCGACCGTCTCTGTGGAATCGATCATTCGTACCGCGCTGCTCGTTAACCTCGCCGGGCAGGCGGCGGCCTCGGTTCCGAACGCCGCCGAGTTCGCAGCCACGCTTGCCGTCATCCGGAAGAAGGGCGTGCCGAGCAAGGGTCGAAAACGGATCCGGGAGGTTTTCCTGAGTCTGCCCGACGCCTATCATGCGGTCGCCGAACGCGAGTTGAAAAAGCTGGAAGCCGAGGATCTGCCAAAGATCCTTGACGCGTCGCTGCCTCTCGAGGAACTGATGCAAGAACTCGAACCGCTCTACTTCCTGCGCGACTTCGGCCCCGACGATGCAGGTCAGTTGGACGCCATGATTTCGAAGGACTGGCACAGGATCACGCGTGGCAAGACGGACGACAGCTCCTTGCTGACGGTCTTTGTCTGCCTGGCGGCCGATACGCCGCCCAGACCGGTGCTGACGCGAACAGCCGCGCGCACCCTGATCCGGAAACTGCGTGCGGACGGATTTCAGCGGCCGCCTGTGCTCGTCTTCATCAGGGGCTTTGCTCCCTACGCGATGCAGGCTGACCTCGAAACCCTTTGGAATGAATTCTTCCCCGAGGCAGAAACCTATCTGCTCGATGCCTCCGACACTACGCTCAGCCAGGCATTGGCGTTCCTGAAAGAAAACTGCGTCGTCGTGTAGCGACCGGCGCCTGCCTTGTCAGACCGGGAAGCCAGTTGCCGGGAAGCTCCTGCAGGCCTGCCCGCCAACGCGCTCCCAACCTGCTCAGCCACCGCTCCGGTCGCTGCCGACGCGTCCCGAATGCAGGCCGGGGCTTGCTGCAAATGCCGCCGCAGGCTAAAGTGCCGGATTGTGAAATTCTCGCGGGAGACAACGTGTTTTCCATCGTTCAGGCTGCTGGTTGGCCGATCTGGCCCTTACTGCTGGCGTCGATCATTGCCGTTGCATTGATCATCGAGCGCCTGGTGGCTCTGCGGCGCGCCAAGGTTGTTCCCCCCGGCCTCCTGCAAAGGGCAGTCGCCGAGTACCGGAAGAACGGTACGACGCCGGACCTGATCGCCAATCTCGAGGCCGATTCGCCGCTCGGGCGCGTCCTCGGCGCCGGGCTGCGCAACGTTGCGGCATCGCGCGAGATCATGAAGGAGGCGATCGAGGAAGCAGGCAGCGTGGTCTCGCATGACCTCGAGCGCTACCTCACGACGCTTGGAACCATCGCCTCGATCAGCCCCCTGATGGGCCTGTTCGGTACCGTGGTCGGCATGATCGAGATCTTCGGCTCGCAGGCGCCGAGCGGCAGCAACCCGATTCAACTCGCGCACGGCATTTCGGTGGCCCTCTACAACACCGGGTTCGGCCTGCTCATCGCCATCCCGAGCATGATCTTCTGGCGCCACTTTCGCGCCCTGGTCGACAGCTTCGTGATCGAGATGCAGCAACAGGCCGTGCGTCTGGTCGAGGTGCTACACGGCGAACGCAAGTCCTGACCTGAGGCGCGGGCAATGAATTTCCGACGCGGCCGTGGCACTGACGCACCCGAGATCAACCTGATCCCGCTGATCGACGTACTGCTGGTGATCATCATCTTCCTGATGCTCACCACCACCTACGCCAAGTTCTCGGGGCTGGAAATCAACCTGCCGACCGCCGATGCCAACAAGCAGCCAGACCCTCCCAGCGAGGTGAACGTGGCGGTGACGGCCAATGGGCAGGTACTGGTCAACAAAGCGCCGCTGACGACTGTCACGGTCGCAGCGATCAGCGAGGCACTGCGCCGCGCTGCGGGTGACGCCAAGGAGCCGGTGATCGTCATCAACGCCGATGCCAAGGCCACCCACCAGAGCGTCGTCGATGTCATGCAGGCGGCACAGACCGCCGGTTATCCGCGCATTTCCTTCGCCACGCAATCGCCGCACTGATGGCGGCTTCCGGGATTGCTCAGCGCCTTCCCGGCTGGTGGTACCAGCGCCGCCTGGCGCCGCCGCTCTGGCCTCTGCTACCCCTGGCATGGCTGTTCGGCCTGCTGGTTGGCTTGCGGCGCACCTTTTACCACTACGGCCTGCTGCGCTCGCATCGCCTGCCGGTACCGGTGATCGTGGTCGGCAACCTGACCGTTGGCGGCAGCGGCAAGACGCCGCTGGTGCTGTGGCTGGTTCGCTGCCTGCGTTCGAGCGGCTGGCGACCGGGAATCATCAGTCGCGGCTACGGAGGCAGCGCCCGGCAAGCACAAGAGGTTGGCGAGGACTCCGCGTTTTCGGTGGTGGGTGATGAACCCGTGCTGCTCGCCAGGCGCGGCGGCGTGCCGGTCTTTGTTGGTCGCGACCGCGTCGCGGCGGCGCGAGCCCTGCTCGCCGCTCACCCCGACTGTGATCTGATCGTCTCCGACGACGGGCTGCAGCACTACCGCCTGCAGCGTTCGGTCGAAGTGGTCGCCTTCGACGGACGCGGTATGGGCAACGGCTGGCTGCTGCCCGTCGGCCCGTTGCGCGAACCGCTGCGGCGCCTGTCGGCGGTATCGGCGATCGTCTGGAACGGTCCCCGGGACAAGGCGCTCGAACATGCTGCGCAGCGCTTACCGCAGTTCGACATGCAACTCGTCGGGGACAGCTTTGTCGCCGCCACCGGCGAACCCCGTCGCTGTGGTGCCGGCGCCTTGCGCCAGCGCCGCCTGCATGCGCTGGCCGGCATAGGCGACCCGCAGCGCTTCTTCCGCCAGCTCAGGGCGCTGGGACTCGAATTCGAGGAGCATCCTTTCCCCGACCACCACCCCTACCGTGCCGCCGACCTCGCCTTCGCGCAAGACGGCGTGCTGCTGATGACCGAGAAAGATGCGGTAAAATGCGCGGCGATTGCCACCGGAGAAGCTTGGGTACTGCCGGTTGAAGCAGCAATTGGCGGACCGCCGGGCCATGCTGGTCTGTTCGAGACAATTCTGGAGAAACTGCATGGACGCACGCCTGCTTGACATTCTCGTCTGCCCGATCTGCAAGGCCAACCTCGAGTACCGCAAGGTCGAGGCGGAACTGGTGTGCAAGCCCTGCCGACTGGCGTTTCCGGTTCGCGATGGCATCCCGATCATGCTTCAGGACGAAGCCCGCCCGCTCGCGGCAGACGAAATCTGAGAACCAGCGGCCTGCGGCATGCGCTTCAAGGTCGTCATTCCCGCGCGCTACGCCTCGACACGGCTGCCCGCCAAGCCGCTGCTCGACCTCGGAGGAAGGCCGATGGTCGTTCGCGTGGCAGAGCGCGCACTGCTGTCGGGTGCCGACGAAGTCCTGGTCGCCACCGATCACGCCGAAGTTGTCGCCAGTGCCGAGCACTACGGCCTGCGGGTGCTGCTGACGCGGGCCGACCACGCGAGCGGCACGGATCGTCTGGCAGAAGTCGTCGAACTGGCAGGCTGGAGTGACGACACGATAGTCGTCAACGTGCAAGGCGACGAGCCCCTGATCGATCCCGCACTGATCGCCATGACGGCAACCCGCCTGGCGACAAGCGGCGCCGAAATCGCCACGGTGGCGCACCCCCTGACCGATGCGGCGGATTTCTTCAACCCGCACATCGTCAAGGTCGTCTGCGCCGCAGGCGGCGACGCGCTGTACTTCTCCCGCGCGCCCATTCCCTACGCCCGCGACCACTTTGCCCGCGAAACCGGCGGTGAGACACTGCCGGCCGATATGCCGGCTTTCCGGCATATCGGCCTGTACGCCTACCGTGCCCGCTTCCTGCGCACCTACTCCCGGCTGACCGCATCACCGCTGGAGGCCCTGGAAGCGCTGGAACAGCTGCGCGCCCTGTGGCACGGTTTCCGCATCAGTGTGGCGATCGCCGATCACCTGCCAGGCGCGGGCGTGGACACTCCCGAGGATGCACGAAGAATGCAAGAATGGTTCAAAAAGGTTTGACCGTGCGCGCATTTGAGGGTAAGTTTCCGCCTGATGATCACGACAACGTGCTGCGACCGCGTCGGACGTGAGCTGCAAGTGTATGAATTACTGGACAAACCTCGGGATTTTGTGTTCTTCGAAAGCAAACCATGAAGCTCATACTTCTCGGCGCGCCAGGCGCCGGAAAAGGCACTCAGGCCCAGTTCATTCGTGAACGGTTCGGCATTCCGCAAATCTCCACTGGCGACATGCTGCGCGCTGCCGTCAAGGCGGGGACACCGCTCGGCGTGGCAGCGAAAAAGGTCATGGACGCCGGCGGGCTCGTTTCGGACGAAATCATCATCGGTTTGGTGAGCGACCGCCTACGGCAGGACGACTGCCAATCCGGTTATCTTTTCGATGGTTTTCCACGCACCCTGCCGCAAGCCGAAGCCATGAAGGCCGCGGGCGTAGCCCTCGACTACGTTCTTGAAATCGATGTCGCCGACTCCGAGATCATCGAACGGATGAGCGGTCGGCGCGTCCATCCCGCCTCGGGCCGAACCTATCATGTTCGCTTCAACCCGCCAAAAGCCGCCGGCAAGGACGACGTGACCAACGAGGACCTGATCCAGCGTGACGACGACCAGGAAGAAACGGTGCGGAAGCGACTGCAGGTCTATCATTCACAAACCAAGCCTTTGCTCGAGTATTACAGCACTTGGGCGGCCAGCGGTGACCCGCGGGCGCCCAAGTGCCGCAAGATCGCCGGCGTCGGGGGCGTCGACGATATCCGGAAGGCGGCTTTCGACGCCTTGCAATAGTCGCCTGCAGCCCCCGGCACGACTCTTACGGAGGTAACACGACTGGCACGAGAGCCCCCGCGGGAACGCAAAGTTCGCCACGCCGGCGTCTGGCTGCGGTAGCGCCACGAACGCTACCGGCGGCATCCGACCGTGCCTGGATGGCACGACGTACCTAGTGAGCGGCGGACAGTGGAATACGTTTTGCTGGCCATCGCTTGTTTTTGCAGGTCCAGTTGTGAGGCAAAATCCGACCCCGGGGAACATCCCGAGGGAGCGGGTAACTTTAGAGAGGGAGGTTGCTTATGTCGTCATTCTTGGTCTTCGCACTCGTATGTGCGGTCATTGCGGTGCTCTACGGAGCGGCAATGACAAAGTGGATTCTCTCGTTGCCGGCCGGCAACCCACGCATGCAGGAAATCGCCAAAGCCATTCAGGAAGGCGCGTCTGCGTATCTCGCCAAGCAGTACACAACGATCGCCCTCGTCGGCGCCGTGCTTTTCGTCCTCATCTGGTTTGCACTCGGCAAGTTGATGGCCTTTGGTTTCCTGATCGGTGCTGTCCTGTCCGGGGCCACCGGTTTCATCGGCATGAACGTGTCGGTACGCGCCAACGTCCGGACCGCCGAAGCAGCGCGCAACGGGATTGGCGCGGCGCTCAATGTCGCCTTCAAGGGTGGCGCGATCACCGGCATGCTGGTCGTCGGTCTGGGCCTCCTGGGTGTCGCGGGTTACTACGCATTTCTCAAGGGCTCCGGCGCCGACTTTCAGCATAGCGTTGAACCACTGGTCGGTCTGGCGTTCGGCGGATCGCTGATTTCCATCTTCGCCCGTCTCGGTGGCGGCATCTTCACCAAGGGCGCAGACGTCGGCGCGGATCTGGTCGGCAAGGTCGAAGCCGGGATTCCGGAAGATGATCCACGCAACCCGGCCGTCATTGCCGACAACGTCGGCGACAACGTTGGCGACTGCGCGGGAATGGCCGCCGACCTCTTCGAGACCTACGCGGTCACCGTGGTGGCGACGATGGTGCTCAGCGCGATGATGCTCAAGGGAGTCGCCGGCGCCAACGACAACCTCATCGTCTACCCGCTGGTCCTCGGCGGCGTATCGATCATTGCCTCGATCGTCGGCTGCTTCTTCGTCAAGTCGAACGACGGCGGCAAGATCATGAACGCCCTCTACCGCGGCCTCGCCGTCGCCGGCGTGCTGGCGCTGATCGCCTTCTATCCGGTGACCACCATGCTCCTGGGTAACGGCGTGACACTCGCCGACGGCAGCCTGATCAGTTCGATGAGCATTTTCTGGGCAGCGGCAATTGGCCTCATTCTCACCGGCTTGCTGGTCTGGATCACCGAGTACTACACCGGTACCGACTTCGCCCCGGTCAAACGCGTCGCCGAAGCGTCGACCACCGGTCACGGCACCAACATCATCGCTGGCCTCGCCGTCTCCATGAAAGCCTGTGCGCTGCCGGTGCTCTGCGTTTGTGCGGCGATCTACATCACCTATGCGCTGGCCGGTCTGTACGGCATCGCCATTGCCGCCACCTCGATGCTGTCGATGACCGGCATCATCGTCGCACTTGACGCCTACGGTCCGATCACCGACAACGCCGGCGGCATCGCCGAGATGTCCGGATTACCGAAGTCGGTGCGCGACGTCACCGATCCACTCGACGCCGTCGGCAACACCACCAAGGCGGTCACCAAGGGCTACGCCATCGGTTCCGCCGGTCTGGCCGCGCTGGTTCTCTTCGCCGACTACACGCATGCGCTGGAAGTCAATTTCGGCGGCGGCCTGCGTTTCGACCTCTCCGACCACATGGTGATCATCGGCCTCTTCCTCGGCGGCCTCATCCCCTACCTCTTCGCCGCCATGGCCATGGAAGCGGTGGGTCGGGCAGCCGGTGCCGTGGTCGTCGAGGTGCGTCGGCAGTTCAAGGAAATCAAGGGCATCATGGAAGGCAAGGCCAAGCCCGACTACTCGCGGGCGGTCGGCATGCTGACAATAGCGGCGATCCGGGAAATGATCATTCCGTCGCTCCTGCCGGTGCTCGTCCCGGTTCTGGTCGGCCTGCTGCTTGGCCCGAAAGCGCTTGGCGGACTGCTGATGGGAACGATCATCACCGGCCTGTTCGTCGCCATCTCGATGACCACCGGTGGTGGTGCCTGGGATAACGCCAAGAAGTATATCGAGGACGGCCACTTCGGCGGCAAGGGTTCCGATGCCCACAAGGCTTCGGTGACCGGCGATACCGTCGGCGACCCGTACAAGGATACCGCGGGTCCGGCGGTCAATCCGCTGATCAAGATCATCAACATCGTCGCCCTGATGATCGTGCCGCTGATGGTTCCCGCCTCAACCGCCAAGCCCGTGGCCGCCATGCCCGCAGCGACCGTGGCCATCGCGGTCGTTCCGGTAGCCAAAGTCTATTTCGCCACCGGGTCGGCTGAACTGCCGGCTGACGCGACGAAGACGCTCGAAGTCATTGTCGTCCATGCCAAAGCCAATCCGGGTGCCAAGCTGGCCATTTCCGGCTTCCACGATCCAAGCGGCAGCCAGGCGGTCAACGAGGAAGTCGCGAAAAACCGGGCCAAGGCCGTACGCGATTCACTGAAGAACGTCGGCATTGCCGAGGAACGCATCGAGCTGAGAAAACCCGAGGTGACAATGGGCGGCGGCGATCCTGCCGAGGCGCGGCGCGTCGAAGTCAGCGTGCAATAGATGCCCACTCGGCAGCGGCGGGAATGCCGCTGCCGGCGAAGAAAGGCAAACGGGCCGCAGCAGCGGCCCGTTGCTTTTGAAGGGGATCGAAAATCCAGAGGGCTGTCCGCCACGACCCGCCGAACGGTCACTGGCACGCGTTCTGGACATGTGAGCCAGCGGTTCTCTCGAACGTCGGATGACCGGCCCTGATGACTTTGCGGACGTTTGCTCGACAAGAAGCGAGGAGCCTCATCTGGGTGAGCCGCCATTGCCCGCCGCGATAGCACTGTGCGTGTTGGTCGTTTGCCGGGCCCGATCGGCCGGTCCGCTGGGCCAAGGTATGGTCGACGAGTGCTTGCTGAGAACCGTATGGGTGCAGCGTCGGTGTTCCTGGTGCGGCCAAGGGGGGCCTGGACGACTACCTTGCCCCCTCCGGGGGAATCTACTTCCTTCCCTCGCTGTCTGGCCGGCTGCCGACTTTCTGAGAACTGGCGCCGTCATGCCGGACGTCAAGGCCTCGCGCCTTGCTCTCCGTGCTGCTTGCTGCAGTGTCATTGAAAGCCAGCCGGCCGGGCCAGTCCACGCCATTTCCCGTACGGGCTGGAGCGGCTGAGGACAAGACCAGAGGCTTGCCCGTATCCAAAGCTGGCGTGGCGCACTGCCCATGCTGCGGCTCTTTACCGTCCCTGTCCGAACAGGTCGATTTCGCCGGCTGACAACGTCGATCGCTAAACTCGACGCGGCCATTGACCTCGCATCTGAACAACGAACCGGCAATGGTCGGTTGGCAGACCTGCAACCCCAGCAACACCACGAAGATGCTCCGCAATTTCACCGATGACTCCCATCTCTGTCTGTGGAATGACTACGGGATTGATCTTCGCACGCCTCAAGCAGCGACCCAGTGTGGAAAATCACGGTCCAGCGTATCTGCCGTGCAAGGAGCTTGCCCATGGCGACCAGGTTCCGCCAGCCGACACCTCAAGTCGGTGGATGAAGCCTCCAAAACGAAAACGGACATGTCGTCCTCGCGCTTGGCGCGTCCGCTGCTTGCTGCGCCGAGTGCGGTCACGACTTTCTCGTCGCCTCGTCGTGACAAGGCCGTGCCACCGGTCCGGCGTGCGGCACCCGGCCGATGGTCGAAACCGCCGCCCGTCATCCTGCTGTCGAAGCCCCTGACACAAGGACTCGACGCCGTCGCCGTCAGGGTCCGCCGCTCTCTACTACGGCTTCAGCGATGGATTGAGCGTATATGTGCCGGTCAGGCTCGCCTGCGCCAGGATGTGTCCCTGGATTGCCGCACGCACCTGCTGCCCCGTCAGCTTGCCATCGACGTCCAGCCGGCCGACGTCCAGCGCGAAGACCGTGAACACGTAATGGTGGACGATCTCGTCATTCCAGGGTGGGCAGGGACCGTCATAGCCGTAGTAGTCGCCACGCATGTCGTTGTCACTGTCAAACCAGCCGGTGTAGTCATTGATCCCCTGCCGCGTGTCGTGCGGGGCGTGCGGGCCCGGCTTGCCACGCGGCGTGACATCGCTGGAGAATTCGCCTTCGCTGATCTCGCCGAGGCTGGCCGGGAGATCGACCAGCACCCAGTGGAAGAAATCGACGCGCGGCAGCGATGCCGGAACGGTGCGGTCTTCCTGGTTGACGTCGTCGCCCTTGCTCGGCACGTCGGGATCATGACAGATGATCACGAAAGAGTGCGTGTCGGGTGGCGCATCGCTCCACGCCAGATGCGGGTTGAGATTGCGGCCGAGACAGACATGGTGTTCCGGGTCAGCGAGACAGAACGCAAAGTCGCCCGGGATCGGTTGTCCGTCTTTGAAACTGTTGCTGGTCACTTTCATCGATAGTTCTCCTGATTGTTTACTCGGCCGCACTACGCTTGAAGTCGCGCAAGCGAAAACCTGCGACCCATAGTGTAGCGAAATAGACGCTCGCACCAAAGGCAACGACCAGCGATAGTCGCAGCAGCCGTTGCATCAGGCTCCCGGCCAGCCATTCAGCCGCTTCGCCGGTGACGAACCAGAGCGCCGCCCCCATGCTCAGCATCGCCAACCCAAGTCTGGCGTAGAACAGGAGCCAACCCGGCTGCGGGACATAAATCGCGCGCTGCCGCAGGCCGCGATAGAGCAGGCTGGCGTTGAGGATCGACGCGAGGCCGATGGACAAGGCAAGACCGGCATGCTCGAACCAGCGGATGAGGATCAGGTTCAGCATCTGCGTCACGAAGAGAGTCAGAAGTGCGATCCTGACCGGCGTCCGGATGTTCTGGCGCGCGTAGAACCCGGGGGCCAGCACCTTGACCAGGATCAGGCCGAGCAGACCGAGGCTGTAGGCGACCAGCGCGTCGCGTGTCCGGAATACGTCAGTGGCCGTGAAAGCACCATGGTGGAACAAGGTCGTGATCAGCGGTACGGCAAGCAGAGCCAGCGCCAGCGCCGCGGGAGCGGCGAGCAGGAAGGTCAGCCGTAAACCCCAGTCGAGCAGTCGTGAGTACTCGTCGGCGCGACCGGTGGCATGACACCGGCTGAGCGAGGGAAGGAGGATGGTGCCGAGAGCGGCGCCGAGCAGCCCCGCCGGGAACTCCATCAGGCGGTCAGCGTAGTAGAGCCAGGAGACGCTGCCGGTACTCAGGAAGGAGGCAAAAATGGTATTGAGCAGCAGGCTGACCTGTGCCACCGATACGCCAAGGAGGGCCGGCGCCATCAGGCGGAAAATCCGCCGCACACCCTCGTCACGCAGGTCGATCGAGAACCTGGGCAGCATGCCAAGGCGCCGCAGACTGGGAACCTGGAAGGCGAGCTGCAGCGCACCGCCCAGGAAAACGGCCCAGCCGAGGGCGATGATCGGCGGATCGAAGAGCGGCGCCGCGAAGAGCGCCATCAGGATGAACGAGACGTTGAGCAGGACCGGCGTGAAGGCCGGTACGGCAAACCGGCTCCAGGTGTTGAGAACGCCACCGGCCAGCGCCACCAGCGACATGAAGAGAATGTAGGGGAACGTGATGCGCGTCAGGCTGACGGTCAGCGCGAACTTCTCGGCCTCGTCGGCAAAACCCGGTGCCGAGACGTAGACCAGAACCGGCGCCGCCGCCATTCCCAGCAGGGTGACCGCCAGGACGACGAGAAAAAGCAGGCTGGCAACCCGGTCCACAAGCTGCCTGGTCTCCTCCGGCCCGCGCTTGTTCCGGTATTCGCCCAGCACCGGGACGAAGGCCTGCGAGAAAGCGCCCTCGGCAAACAAGCGACGCAGCAGATTGGGCAGCTTGAAAGCGACAAAGAAGGCGTCGGTCAGCATCCCGGCACCGAAAGTGCGCGCAATCACGAAGTCGCGCACGAAACCGAGAATGCGCGACAGCAGGGTCATGCTGCTGACGGTGGCGAGTGATCTGAGGAGGTTCATCGGGAATCCGGGCGGTGCGGCAAACGCAAGGCCTGCCATGATAGCCGCTCGGCGGCGGCGAGTGAGAACGTCAGCGCCGGCATGCCGGCGAAGTTGCCCGCATTCACCCGCATTCACCCGCATTCACCCGGCAATCGTTGGCGAGAATGCGACAATCGGATAGAATCAGGCTGGCCATGGA
>ERZ724516.323-NODE-323-length-30296-cov-4.317814_pt1 | contig 30296 bp, 47 predicted proteins | sample MGYA00376049_ERZ724516 | MGnify/ENA primary metagenome ERZ724516 (study PRJEB28724, sample SAMN07190886) | activated sludge metagenome | isolation source: activated sludge of sewage treatment plant in Hong Hong | place: USA: Christiansburg, Virginia | collected... | reverse complement strand
AAAATAAATTAATGACAAAATGAAAGAAACGAAAGAGTTAATAACTGCAATATTTCTTTGCTTGGCAATGTTTTTGATATTCTGGACAGTGAAGGTATATTCTGAAAATCTTGCCTCAACACACAGCTATAAGGATGGATTTCTAGCCGGCATAGAAATAGGCTATCGGGAGACATCTGACACTGTATTTAAGATCACGGAAAGATATATCAATGATATTGAGAGTGCTCCTGTAAAAGAGCATATGATAATTGGTATTCCGGCAGTGGGCAGAGAACAGCTTGACAGTAACTTTCTTAAATATATAAAACAAAAGTATGGAAAACAAACAGATGACACAAGAAGAAATTGCTTATAGGCAAGATTTGATTAAATTCATGGAGAACTCTGGTGATCGTAACGACGAGAAGGTTATAGAAGATTCTTCTGTTTTAAAGAAGATCGAAATGAATGTAAGGCAAAGAAAGTCACGCAATCCCATGGCCCACTTAATGCCCAAAAAGAAAAAGAGAAAGCGATGATATCAGGTGAATGTTTAGATAGAAACGGATTTAAGTTAATTAATTCGATGGAAAGTGAGTATTCTGTTTATTCGGGAGAGGACTTGTATTTCAAATCTTTTATTTCTGCTACGCTTATGTGTATTTTGGTGAATGGAGCATGTGCTTATTTTGTTTCAGACTTGTGGAATGAGCATGAGAATAGAAATGAGCTTAATCCGATTTCTGCAACAATTTGCAACGACGAGGACTTTGAAATTGCCTTAAAATATTTTGATTTAGGCGCTATTATTTAACATTTTTTGTTTATATTTGTGGTATGAATGATATAGAAAAAGAAATAGCGCCTTTTCTTCAAAGTCATGGTTTCTATTGGAATTATGTTGTTGGAGTTTTCATGAATAGCTATAAAAATTGTTCGATTAAAGTATTGGACGAAAACTACAAAATAATAATCATAGGCCATATTCCAGAAGAATACTTCACTCAGTCTCATGTTATATACGAGCTTATCGGATATCTTTTTCACAATAAAATAATTGGAAATTGAAAGGAATAGAGCAGGTACAAAAGGAATACATTGAGAAGCATGGCTATTCTTCTTGGGGAGAGGCATTGATTTTGTATCCGGAACATGCTGTCAATTGGGTAACGAGAGAATACACTATCGATGTGTTGTTTAGCCTAAAGGGATTACTTAATTCTAACTGGAGCATACAGATGGCGGACATAAATTCGGACACTGATGAGTATATAGAAATAGTGCAAAACGATATCAAAAATTAAATAAATAAAATATGTTAAACAAATTTTCAGCAATAGGATTTGCGGGATCTGATCCAGAATTAAAAACATTTGATAATGGAGGAAGTGTAGCTTCGTTTTCCTTAGCTACATCAGAGTCATTTACTGATAAAAGTGGAGAAAGAGTAACTAATACTGAATGGCACCGGTTGGTAGTTTGGAATAAGCAAGCTGAGATCATTGCGAAGTATATCAAGAAGGGGTCTAAGATTTATGTTGAAGGAAAGGTTACTTACAGGAAGTATGCGGATAAGGATGGTATAGAAAGGAATATAACTGAGATTGTTGTTTCTAACTTTACGTTCTTGGACTCTAAGCCTTCGGGAGATGATTCTCAGTCTAACCACAACTCTAATGCCAATGATAGTGGTGTTTCTAGCTTTAAGGATAAGGAATTAACTGCAGAAGAGGAGGCATTAGCAGAACAACTACCTTTCTGATATGCAGCCATATCCAGGGAATTCCAATTTGACTCACTTTGAAATAGGTGATGACTACGTGAGAGTTTGGTTCGATAGGACCAGGTCTTATACTTATAGCTATGGCGGCAAGGCCGGACAGAATATTGTTGATCAGATGAAAAGATTATGCATGCAGGGATCTGGCTTGTCTTCTTTTATTACGAAAAACGCTAGAAATTTAGCAGATTAAAATAATTTAAAACAAATAAACATTATGAGCGAAGCAAGAATATTAAAATATTCAGAAATGAATGTTGAGCAGAGGGAGAACCATCTTTCTGAGCTTATTCGGAGAAGGGACTTTTGGAAAGGCCAAATAAGCAGGATAGAATCCGCGGACATAAAATTGTTCGACATCGATGGGGATGAGATTAAACTATCTGGGCAACCTGTCAATAGGCATGAACTAAGGGCTATTGAAATAACCTATAAGAAAGATGTTGCTGCTATGTATCAAGCCCAATATGATGCTGCCGGTGAAGAACTTGCTAAAATAATTGGATAGTGGAGTGGATATATTTAATATTGGCGCTCATAAGTGTAGCATTAATAATGTCTATTTTCTTCATAAGAATTCAGCACGACAGAATAGAGTCTATTGAAATTAGAATAGCACGACTATTTGAAGATAATACTAGGAGGGTTTTCGAGATTAGGAAGTTAGATGAAAATGCTAAAAAAGCTGATGCTAGATTAAGGGAACTGGCAAATGACTTTTATCCACCAATGAAACTTGGCGACAATACATTTCGAAACTACAGCCATGTATTTGAGGTAGATAGAGAGTGTTCGATAGGTGGAGAATGTATGCCTGCTAAAAATCTTTCCGAGAATATCAATAAACAGAATGTCGCAAACAAGCTAACGTCAAGGTCGAAAAAGAAATAATCCTCTTGTAAAGTTCGGAATTGTAGGGGTCATGGTAGAAATATCATGACTTTTTTTTGTTTAATACCAATAATAATAATTATATTTGATTAATTAATCGCATCAGATGATTAGACATTTAGAAATATATACCGACGCGTCACATTGTCATGTTACCGGTATTTCTACCTATGCATTTAAAGTTGAATGCGAAAGATTCACTCTTAATGGAAGGGGGCTAATTGGAAAGAGGCACGAAGTTCGCGGGAGTACTGATGCGGAGGTCATGGCGATCAGATATGCCATGAATGCTTATCTATACAAAACAAAAGACTTTTCGCCTCGTGTGCGCAAGATATCGATCTATTCTGATTGTATCCCGGCTTTTGAACAAATCGAATATGGCAAATCAAAAATTGCCAAGTCAACATTGTACGTAAAAGGATTGATTTGGAAAAATTCTTACAGACCTGAGATAAGCTATGAATTTGTTCGAGCTCACATTGGCAGAGAAACAAAGCCTCAGTGGGAAAACTATTGGTTAGATATCACAGCAAGGTCTGAGCTCAGGAAGCATGTTCAGAAACTTAAGAAGAGTTAATATCTAAAAATGTGAACTTCTAGTCCGGAAATCTATGCCCTTGCTAATTGCCAACTCTCTATAAATAGGATCTTTTTCTCCGGGTACAGAGTACCACCATAGTATTTCTTTAGACATTTGGATATTTTTGTTTTAGTTTTTTAAGTGTTTCGATTTCGTTGTTTCTTGCCAGTTTTTTCATTTTTTCTTCATTCTTTTGGTCTTCTACATCAAATTTTTGTTTGTAACAAGCATAAGTATCTTGATTTATAAAATGAAGATCAAAAAGCATCTTTGCGTTTACCCGATTGACGCTTAGATGAAAGTCGTACGTATCAACTACCAATGTTGGCGGGTCGTCGTATCGACCCTCTATTTCAAGAAAAACAAAAGAGTCATCTGTAAAATGAATAACCGTTCCATGCTCTTCGCTTATTATAAAATCCTTAATAGTTTTTCCGTAACAATCTTCTGTTGTTTTAATTTGCTTCACTGGTCGTAGATTTTAATGCTTCAACTTCCTCGATAGCTTTCTTGGATACCTTCCTGGTCTTTAATATTTCAATTGCCTGTTCTATTTTGCTGTCAGCATGAGCATCTATAGCTATTTTGTATGTATCGATGTAGGTAGCAACGATATCTGCATCCTCAGAGGCATCTTTACCGAAAATATGGTACACAAGTGTTTTTGTTTCATTCCACTCTTTAGGAGTGTAGGATTCTCGTAGCCTGTCTTGGCGCTCAGCATCTTCTGTTTCCTTGCGCTTCTTTGTCTTAAAAAAGTTTAATAATATCATGTTATTGTTTTTGTTGTATTATTTTATGATTTAGTACAATATTGTACTATTTGTTTTTTTCTTTAATAACTATTTTCTTAAAAAATGTCTTGAAGGGATCGGGAACAGTGAAATTAACACTTCCGTCCTTCCAATTCTTGACAATAGCGCTAGTGAAAGAATCATTATTGAGGCTCAAAGGAACACAACTGTCTCCAGAATACATTGCTTGAACACCATTATGATCTATCCAAATTGAACTATCTCCGCAGAGGCATTTTCTTTCTATTCCCTTCACGCCTTTAACGATATCGCCACATTCACTGCAAAAAATTAGTTTCACAGAAGCATACGTTTTACCTTATTGACTAAGTCTGTCATGTTGTCTTTAGTGCCCATGGAAACTAAGTTTATAACGTCGATGATTTTTTGATCATCCATCTTTTCCAATTTTTTCTTCAAAATAGCAGTCAAATCCATGAAATACTCATACACCTCCGGCCTGTCTATCGTAGAATCTATCTGCCAAGTCTCTACTTCATACGAAGGATCTTCCTTCTTTTTTCTTGTTTTACGCTTTTGAACATGTTTTTCATGCTTCACCGCCCTTGATATGTATTCTGGTTTCTTCATAGTACAAATATAAACAATTTTAGTGAATTATTGAAGAGGATCAATAGTATTTGTATCAAGAAATTCTTTAACCTGATCGTCAAGAATACTGTCTTTAGCGTGAATTACTCCATCGGCAAACCCATCCCTGTAAGAAACTATTGCTTTGTTTCTATAGTACATCAGCTTGTAGCTAACGATACATAATGCCAGGCATAGCAATATCACCGAAGTTATTATTGCAACAAAACGATTGTCGTGATTCATATGTATTTAATTAAAATTGTTCCACAATCAGCCGGCCTGTAATCGATCGACTTCAATACTTTATTATCAGAATCCCTTTTTACCATGTATTTCCCGGAATTTTCATCAAACTTGATATAAGTAACAACTCCTTCTGCCAGGTATTTATCTTTGGTTGCCTGAGCAATCTCAGGAGTGTCGCAAAGCTTACTCATGTTCGATTCGTGAATATGGTCAAATAACTCGTCTTTAATATTTTGCATTCCAAAAGCCAGATAGGCTCCATCAAGAACATACTGCAGGTCCGTCAAGGCGTCAGCAATTTCTACCATGTCTTTTTTCTCACAGCCTTCTTCTAGCTCTTTCAGCTCTTCTGCGAGTAAAGATATTCTAAACTTCCATTGTTCTTGAGGTATAATGCTTGGCTTATCATTGCTATAAACATCAAACGCAGTGTGAAACTCTTTTACCTTGTCTATTGTGGCTTTTTTTCTTTCATAAAGAATCATACCACCAGCTTTCATGTCTTTTTCAAATTGCATTTTTTCGGTAATTTCTCCCATTTTATTATTATTTTTGTTTTATTATTTTATGCAGGAACCTCTACTGGTCTCCTATCAACATAAGGCATAAGTAAGTTAGTAATCTCTATTCCATCAGAATTATGATCCGGTACAAGCATCGATGGCCGATTGACGCTTTCAAGCAAAACATGAACTACGCCAGAATTAAAACTCATCAATGTATCTAAAAGCATTCTTGCATTGTATTTGCAAGTGATCTCCTCGCCTTCATAAACACATTTAATCGTTTCAGATGCCTGTGTTGCCATTTCGAAATTAGCGCAAACAAGCTTTATCTCATTGTTAGAATATGTAGCAAGCACCATAGGATGCTCATTAGATCCAAAAGATATAAGCCTCTTCATTGATTTTTGAAACTCAGAAAGATTTACCTCAATCTTCTTGTCATTATTCGTAGGAAATACCTTTTCATATGGCAAATAACTTCCACCAATTAAATTACACATGAAGGATATATTCTTATACAAAAAACATGCCTTCCCGGACTTAACATACATCGTCAATGTATCTCCATCAGTAACCAATTTCTTCAATAAAGATACTGTTTTTCTTGGTAACATTATAGAACATTCTGAACTATTATTTGTTAATATTTTATACCTGTAAAGCTGACTGGTATTAGTTGTTACGATTTCAATTGCATCAGTCGTTACCTTAACAGATATAGAACTTACCTGAGGTTTCATCTCGTCATTTGCAGCAGCAAACATACTTGAATTTAATCCATAAACGAAGTCGTCGCCGGCAACTAAAATTGGATTCTCCAGATCGTTAAAAAAATCAGACGGAAAATCTTCTGTACCATGAGTCTTCATTGAATATTCTCCATAAGAAGAAACTATCCTAATATTATTATCGTCGTCAAATTGAATTTCAATTTCCTGCTCCGGTAAATCCTTAATAGTATTCATTGTGATCATAGAAGGAAGCAATACCGACATGCCGGCATCAACATCAATATCTGTCTGAACCTTGATCATGTGATTCAAGTCAGTAGCTCTCACAATAAGTTTGCCATCATCGTTTCCTTCAAGCAAGAAGTGGTCCAATACAGGCATTACAATTGCGCCTGTAGGAATAGCATTGTTAGCTAATGTTAAAGCTTTCATTAAAGCCTTGGAGTTGCATTTTATATTCATTTACTATGTTTTATTCCACAAATATACAAAAAATGTTTAAATTGCAAAGAAAATAATAATAAATATTTTTATTGTAAATTTTCGTATATTTACAAGTAAAAAATCAATACAAATGACTTTCGAAGAGGCAAGAGAATTATCGCTAAAAAAAGCATGGAGCACAAAGGCGTGCGGTCAAGAAAAATGCTGGTGCTTGATGATTGTATGCGATCCTATAACGTATGAGACTGCTGACGGCAACACAGATGTTTATGATTATATCGTTTCGTCTGGAAGCATAGATGCTGCAACTGCTACATATATCTCCAATCTTCATAACATTAATTTAATATCATGAGAGGGGCAGTATACGATCACATGACTGTCGGCGGACTACTTAAGTTTATCAAAGAAAATAACATTCAAGACGATGCCGTAATATTTACGCAACGAGTCGAAGATAGTTACTACAAGCCAGGAAACGGATGGCACGAAAATTCTGTTTTTAAAGAAGGCATGCACTATCATCAATACAAGGAACAAATTGATTACGCTAAGGCCGGGAAGTATGATGATCGCGATCAGTATCCACTAATGACTGATGAGCATAAGCAGAATATAATAAAATCTGAAGAGTTTCTTGAAGAATTTAAGGAACAATACACTCAAATATGGTGTCCAGTTACATACCCGGATGATAAAAATTTATATTTGGATCTTCATTATTGAAACATTAGACCAAGATGAAACTTTTCGCTCCCGCTGGGGTCATTTTTTCCTCCTTCGTCCGGAAAAATGAAGCGTCCATGTTTTTTTAATATATTTTCCAATCGTTCAATAAACATACATGAGAATAATTTGTAACTTTGTGTTTTTGAATAAGTTAAATGCATAGCAATTTAGACTTTTTGCCGTAACCTTCCCATAAAATATAAAAATATATACTAAAATTTGCCAAGATGTTTAAATGATTGCTATATTTGCATGTCATTAAAGTACAAATTTTTATAACTAATTGCAAATAAATGAATCCATTTGTTCAGAATTTTAAACTAAATTTATTAAAGGTTAATTCTAGTCACTTCAGGGTTGATACTAAGAATATTAGTGATGGCATAATTGGGGAGTATGAAAAGGTAGAGAAATCTTACCTGCAAGAACAGCAAGAAAAAACCAGTTCTTATTCCGTACCGAATATAAACAACATTTTATTCAAAGAGCTGAAGTCCAACGGAAGAGACCTGTTTATGTATATTACTTACAACTTAAAAAAAGACAGCGATTCGATAGAGCTTCGTCCGGATAAGATATGCGAAGGCATGAGAATAACAAGGGGCACAATGTATACTGCCGTACAGCAACTTATAGACGTCGGACTTATCTGCAAAAAGAAAGTATCTGAATATTGGATAAATCCATACTACTTATTCAAAGGGAACAGGATTAATTATTACAAGCAATTCGGTGATCAGTATATAAATATTGTTGCTCATATAAAAAAATCATAATAATGGATAATCCGTATACTAACTGGACCCATCCCGGGATTATTCACGCAAATGTTAAATCGTGGAAAAAAATGAGAGAGATCCTTTCGGCAAATGATTATATGATAGCACACGTTTTGTCTACGATGATCTTGAGAGACAACAATTCACTGGCCCCTTTAAGCGACAATACAAATATTGTTGATCTTATGGCGATATTGGATATAAGCAAAAACACAGTAAAAAGAACGGTTTTAAAACTTAAAGAAACGGGTGTAATTTCATCAAAAAAATCTTTTTGGATTTTTAACCCATATATTTCTTTTGGAGAAAACCTTGCATCTCAAGACTTCGATATCTTCAATAATACAATATTTCAAGATGATACTTTTAAATTTAAAATACTGAAAGGTAAAATAAGTGGTCTTTCCGTTGGAGAAAGCAATCACAATATTTATATACTGAAGCAGCCATTTGGAAATTCTTTCATATATAAATTGGGATATTCTGTGAATATAAAATCTAGGATGTCGTCATATGCATCTCAAAATCCTTCGATAAAATTTCTTGTTTCTTTTTATGCAAAAGATGGCAAATATTTAGAACGAGAGATTCATAAAAATTTTGAATCTGTTTATAAAAATGAATGGTACGACAAAGAGACTATAGATATTATTATTAAAACTTATTTTGACTTAGAAAATTAACTATATTTGTAATATGATACAACTTACATTAGAAAAGCCAACTTGGAACATGGTACTATCCATGGAGAGGGTCGCCGGCAGGACATTGCATTCTATGACGTTGAGCGAAAGTGATACGAAGCGATTTTTGTTGATGATGCCTGAGGAGGGTTATGTAGAAGAGCAGTTGTTCGATGCAATTCGGTATGTATTTAACCTTAAGCATATAAGCGCTGTGAGATATAGTCAGGTAGGGGCGAAGAATGATAAATGCTTGGTTGTTGATTACAGTTTGAAACAAATTCCCCACAAATAACAAAAAATGTATATATTTGCACATGAGTTTTATTGAAGACATAGATAATGAGATGAATGCGCGGTCTGTTGCTTATGGCGAGAAGGCTTGTAGGTTTATTGACGAAGCCATTGTTGATCTCTGTGGACTATTTGAAGGAAAGGGGCTTAGGATTCTTGCTCCTAAACATATTGTTGAGGGGATAAATGATTATTTTAGGTCAATGTTTAATAATAATTTCACGGCAGAAGCTGTTGTTGACGATGGCAATATGGACCCTCGCATGAAATATAAGGGCATTCCTGTTGATATTGGGTACGAGATGGACGTTATTGTGTATGACGCTCGTTATACTGTTTGTGACGACCCGGATTTGATAAGAAGAAAATTGATAGAGATTTAATGAAAGAGCCGATCCCTTTAAAATCCAGAACTGTTGAGTGGTACAGAATGCAGTTATTCCAATACGGGATATTATCTTCTTTATATGCTATTCAATATTTTGAGAAAGAGGAGGAGTTTGAGCAATGTGGTATGATTTTGGAGGCGATAGAGATTCAGAAGGTGAGGCTTGATACTTGGTTTCCTACGAGGCTTGATGATGAGGCGATGAATTTTGTTTTGAGAGAGCATAAGGATAAGCCGAGGATCAATAAAGCTTGGCTTGAGGATACTCATAAGTATTATGCTGAATTTGTAATTAAGGGAGGAATGTGATGGGCACAAAAAAGCCATTCAAGAAAGATTATTCTATTAACCAGGCAAAGAACAGGAATGTTAAGCTTTTAGAGAATCCTTTGGACGATAACAAGATGTTCAAGTTGGAGACATTGGATATGATAAGAAATTGGCCGGTGTTTACAGATGGGCTGATACCATTATTTGACTTGGTAGATAAGCTAACGGATATAAAGAGGGGCAAGCCTGTAAAGATGACGAAATCTTCAATGAAATACATGCCTTATTGGATGCCTAAAAATGAGATTCTTATAACGGCTTTGTTGGAGAATGAGATTGTCAAGAAGTATTTTTTTATAGGGACCAAGGGAGTTGGGGTGAGATTGACTTATAATTTCAAAATTAATATTGCCAGACATTCTTTAGAGGATTATTACTTAATTGACGCTAATTCAAAGAAGAAGTCTGATGAGACAAAGAGACTTGAGGATGCTGCTAATTTGCCTATAGTTAATGAACTTGGGAGAAAGAGAGATTGGTCATTGATTCACAAAACAAGAAAAGAAAAAAAAGCGAGACTTGAACGAGAAGCCAAAGAAAAAGAAGATCGTGAACGAGAAGGCGATAGTAAGTAGCTTTAGGGATATTCAGAATTTGACATATATTCAGAGTGATCTGGATTATTTCAATGAGTTTATAGCTAATGTTATTGATGGAAATAAGGAAGTAGTTTTATCATTTGAAACTGCTGGAGGTGGAGAGCCGGAGTCGATGAAAGATATCCCGGTAATAATACCTATGGTTATTGGCGGAAGCCCTGTGAATTATAGTCCTTCTGATACAGTGAGGGATCTATTGTTTAATAGTCCGGAGGAGGGAGAGGAAGGCGCTCATGGATCGATATATATTCCTATTTCTCATGCTACATTTATGCGGATTGCTGACATCGTAAACTCATCTTACAACAGGAACAAGGATGAGATATTGGATAGGATAAAGAATAAATTGACGGTGTGAACTGGGGAAAGGAAGATTACGACAAGGCCGTAGCGAGGATGAGATCGAAGATTCCGGTTGCAGATAAAAAGTCTGTAGCTAAGAAAACAACTGTTAAGGTAACTGAAGGGGCAAAGGGGCTTGAGCATGTACAGGCAGTTTTAAATGAATATGAAATTCCGTTTGTCGTGGAGCATCGTTTTACTGAGCTTAGGATGTGGAGATTTGATATTGCGATAGAAAAGGAAGAGCTTGCAGTGGAATATGATGGTTTGTTTTCTAAGAAGAGCAGGCATACCACAAGTAAAGGTTTTTCTGAAGATGCAAATAAGCTTAACTTCGCTTCCGCAAAAGGATGGACAGTATTTAGGTACACCGCTATAAATTACAATACATTTGAGCTGGACTTGCTCCGGTTTTTTTACAATAAATATTTGAAAAAATAGATGTCAGAAGAAACAACACAGAAAGTAATTCGAAACTTCGGTTCAATAAAGCTGAGCTATAGTCATGAGTACAAGTACCTGGTAAAGATAATATTGCTTATACAGGCGGTATCTCCGGATGATATGAAGCTTACTGAAAAGGAAGTGAAGATATTAGCTGGACTATGTTTAATGAAGCTTCATGGAGGAAAGATTGGCGAAGTTAGGCATGAGTCTGTATTTTTACAGAAGCTTGGCATCGAAGAGATCGGCAAGCAGACACTTGCTACTTACAGATCCAGAATAAGTGCTAAGGGCTGGGTTAGTTGCGGCTACAAAAGCATTGAGCTGTCAGAATACCTTGAAAATGCCTTACGGACAGGAATGTTGAATGTGAATGTATCCTTGAAGGATTTCGATAAGAATTACAAGGATAAGGATGAGGTGGAAAAAATTGGTATTTAATGGAAGAAATTTTGCACGCTATACAATTAGATTCTTTAGAAAAAGAAGATTTCGACATCAAAAAAGAGGAGCATGTTGAAGAGCTTCGTGCTGATTTATTTGAGAGCGAAAAGATGTTGTATGCCTTAGCTAAAGAGAGGAAGTACAAAGTTGTAAGAAGCAAGGCATGGGAACCTGATGAGAAGTGGCAAGAGATAATTGAGCAAACGGCAAAAGATTTCAATACTGATGCTGACGCTATTTTTGATCTTATTCAAGGTTACTATACATACATAAAAGAGATGATGGCATCTCCTCAGTTGCCCAGGGTTCTTTTGCCTCAGCTTGGAATTTTTTATCCTCTTAGATATAAGGCTCATATTTATTTCAGGAAGCTAGGTAAGATAATTGATGAAATGACAGAGATCCATGGATCTAATCCTGATTGGCTTGGGCAGAGGGCGGACCTTATTTACGAAATAGAGTCAATGACTGATGCATATTTTAGGATTGAGAAGGAAAAAATGATTCAGCATGAGAATGTTGCTATTCAAACATTTAGGTTTAGGCAGACGTTGTTTGAGAATGGCAAGCTTGACCTTACGTTCTTTAATCCGGATGGCACTTGGAAGAATCCTGAGAATAAGGCTAAGCAGGTCCTTGATCACAACTTGGCAAGGATAAGGGCTGCGAACAGTCAGATTATAAGAGAGCAGGATATGATCCGCGCACAAAAAGAGTACGAAAATATTTAAACAAAATAACACAATGAATTTAAAAGAATCTTTTAAGGAATTTCAGTCGAGAGCAACTCCAAGGGAATTTTCTCATTACGAGATAGACAATGACCTTTTGTTGCTGGATGTTTTTCATGTTTACAAAGAGAGCTCTCTGTTGGATAAAACCGGGAAGAGGCTATCTGAGTCTCAGCCATATCCAATAGCCAAGGTTATTGATGTTGGAAAAGACCTTAAGGATAGGTTTTCTGTGGGAGACTATGTGAGGCTTAAAGATGCCGATGCGAGATTCAGAAGCAATCCTGTCAATGAGGTGTGGAAGGAAAATCCATTGAATAAAAGCAATATGGAGAAGCAAGGTCCTACGCCGGATAAGTTTATTAATGACTTTCAGCAGACATTCTCAAGGAACTTTGTTATACCAAATCCTTTTGACGCAAATTCTTCTGCTTATTCCGAGTCTACGTATATCGCTGTGATGCCGATGTATTTTTGGAGTAAAATTAAGAACCCGGAACAAATGATTGACTACCTAAACTAATAAGATGTTCGGTTTTATTTATACTATTATTGGGTTCGCTATTTTTTGGGGCCTTGTGATTTTTGCAGTATGGTTTTTGTGGAAAAACAGGAATATATTGAAGGCTACCAAATTCAAGGATTGGTTTAGCGTAAGAAAGTGGACCAGTGTCTTGTATTCTTATGCAGTTAGTACACTATTCCCTTTTCATGTTATCGAGCAAATGGTTATTCGACTATATGACGAAGACTGCAAGGGATATATTGAAGAAATAGACCCGAGTACAGGCAAGACAGTAAAAAAGCTTGTTACGTGCAGGGAAAATGGCTCCTGTGTACATTGCGGATGCGATATGATAAAAGCTTATACACCATGGGATCGATGTAGCGAAGGAAATTGGGGCGCTATGGAGCTTGATAAAGAAAAGTATTCTGAAATTCGTAGGAATTATCCTGTGAAGATAAAAGTTGAGTGGCCAGAATGAGTGTAATCGTAAAAATGATGCCATTCGCGGAAGGCGATATATTGACAATGCGTGGCGATGGTGAGGGAATGTTCTTTATCGTCATCACCGGCGTTGTTCTAGGTCGTTATTTTTATGCAATATGGGACGATGATGCTCACGAGGAAGTTGGTAATATTATGGATAGCTTAGACACCAATAATCCTTATTTAACAGACTGGGTAAGTACCGGTCGCAAACAAAAACATCAATGACGGATAAAAAATACGTTAAAAAATTGGTTGCTTATGCGCCAAAAGTTCTTAATATAGGCGGCGTGTCTAAAGTAGAATGGGAAATAGCTACTGATGAAGACCTGAGTCCAGAAGAAAGGGCGAATAGAGCTACTACGATCACTCAGGAATACATTCAGGAAGCTAAGCCAAATTGCGGATGCACTGCAGATGTGATCATTAAAGATGGTAAAATCTACGCTACTTATACTGATGACACGAAACCGACTGCCGAATTTGTAGCCGGATATTACATTGGCAAAAAAGCTATTACTTTGTATATGAAAGATGGTAAGCCCATGAATATACAAAGCAAAAAGCCGGATGGTAGGATTGTAACACTTCCTAATCCACAAAAAGAAGCTGTTGTGATAAGTTTTAAATACACTGTGAAGCAGCCCGGACAGGGATGGCTGAGCAAAATCAAAAAAATGTTCTCTTGATACGAGGAATTCCACAAGAAGATTTTTGGGAGCAGAACCCTCATATGGAATACTTTCCTGCTGTTGTCGATTTGGTAAAAAAATATGGATACCAGATTGGGGGTAAACTTATGTGGTCAATATATTTAATGATGGACCCGGACTCTCAGTTTTTTTCTATGGATTTTAATGATCGTAAGAGGGAGGTGATGACAAATTATTTTGGCAATGCTGATTTTGACATGGACGAGCCATTTTTGAAGGAAACTATGGTTCAGTATCCTCATATTGCCATGACGAGGGAGAAGAAGAGGTATTTTGATGCAGAGTCTCTATATGACGACATGCTTTACCGGATTAACAATAGTAGTGACGCTTCGGTAAGGGCCATGGATAAGATCAGCTTCTTAAAGTCGCTTGACTCTATTGCGGACAATATCGATAAGATGAAAAAGAAGTGGCTAGATACAACCAAGAATGCCGGAAGATCAAAGGGTCAGCAGCAAGGAGGTTTGTTTTCGAAAAAAGCTATGGAAAAAAAAGCAAATCCAGTATAATTGGCATCATACCACAAATATAAGCCCGTCAATCTTCTTCCTTTCGATATTCACAATCGGGGAGAGTTTATTGGTGGACTTTCTCAGCCAACTTACCATCCGGCTTCTATGGAGTACGAAAGGTATTGGTATGGAGAGGCATCAAAGTGCATTAAGGGCCACTGGGGGTGGGACTTTGAAACATTGCACGGCAAAGAGCTTGGAGGTTGGAGATGGTGTCCTGGAAACCTGTACTTTTTTGCAAACTATGGCAAAATTGTTCAGCAAGGGGAAGGGAATACGCGATCTATATTAACGCCTGATCTTAGAGATACCGAATGGGTTTTGTTTTACGATCTTACTGTATGTGATGGATTTAGTGGTTTTTCTAAGGACGGCAAATACTCTTGCTTTGATCCGCTCAGAAAAAAAGAACTTGGTTTGCCATTATCTTATTGGGAAAAAGAGCAGCTTGAAACAAAAGCAGAACACTATATGCTTTTGAAAAAAGATGGGACCTATAAGCAATACAAAGATCCTCGTTTTCTTCTATATGCCACATACAAAGACCCTGTTGGAGATCCACTTTACTTCAATACTGCACAAAACTATCTTGTCCTATCGACTCGTCGTGGAGGAAAGACGGGTGGTATGTCAAACGGAATAGTAACGTATGACTTTACATTTAATGGTGCCAGAACGCTTGATGATTATATATATGAAAACACAACAACCACAGTAGTTGTAGGATCTGCAGATTCATCCAAAACAAAAGAGTTTTTTGAATTCTTTACAGAAACATACGAATATTTAAGAACTGGAGTTGGAGCATATGACGACGGTGTTGATATAGTGAACGGAGTTTTTTGGAAGCCAACTACGGGAGGGATCGCCAAGGAGAACGAGCGTATTTCGAATCGAGTCAAGCTTGAAGGTAATGCCGGATATGCAGGTCCTGGTAGCCGTGTAGTTCACGTTTCTTACCAGAAGGACGCGTCTAAAGGTGCCGGTTATGGAGCAAGGCGGATCGTTGTTGAAGAAGTCGGTCTTTCGAATATGTTCGAAGATATACACCGGGAAAACGATGCAACGCAAAAGGCAGACAGTAAGTATGGATACACTGTTTATATAGGAACAGGTGGTGATATGCAAAAAATCGAAGGAATAAAAAAGGCATTCTGGAATCCTAAAGCTTATACGATTTTGCCATGCCCTGATATATTTAACAATACAGGCAAGGACATCGCAAGATTCATACCGTCTTATTATGTAAAAAATCAATATAGAAACGAAAATGGAATGCAAGATATCCAAAAGGCATTCCATGATGAGATGATGGAGCGGGATCAAAAAAGAGAAGATGGAGGTGATGCTTATATTGGGCATATGATCTCATTTCCTTTTATGCCTCAAGAAATGTTCTTGCAGATTGATGGGAATAGGTTCCCGGCTGATAGGCTAGAGGCAAGGAGTCTTTATCTTTTAAATAATCCAATAAAATACAGTACCGGAAAACTATACTATACGGACAAAATGAATACCAAAGTTCGATGGGAAGAAGATCTTTCTGGGGATTGTACTCCATTTTTTAGTGTAAAAGAATACGAAGAAGCCAGAAATAAAGAAGGAGCCGTAGTTATTTATGAGCATCCCGTTTCATACAGGCCAATACCTGCTATGTATGAAGACGCGATGTATATCTTGCATGTCGATCCAGTACTTAACGATACGGGATCATCTCAGATGCATGCATGGGTTGAGAAGAGATATGATTTTGTTGACCCGGATGCCGTTAAGAATGGCATGGTTGCTGAATGGTTCGGTAGATTTGACAAGACAGAAGAAAATTACGAGCAAGTCTTTAAAATGGCTTATCTTTACGACGCAAAAATATTTCCAGAGATGAACGTCGGTCAAATTGTTAGCCATGCAAGGATGACAAAGAGGCTTTCCATACTTCAGCCGAGCATAGGAGATATACCTGGCGTTCCGATTCAGACGAAAAAGAATTACGAGTATGGATTATATATTGCGCCACAGTCAATAGAGCACTACGAAAAGGTTCTTGACGATAGGCTTCGAGAAGTCGTAAGCTATAAAGAAACGCTTAAGAAAGATAAGTTTGAGCGAGAGGAAATTTGGTACGTTGATACTATACCTAGCAAGTTGGTTATAGAACAGCTCATTTTTTATTCTCGTAGCGGTAACTTTGATGCAGTGTCCTCACAAATGTTAGGTGCAGCATTTAATAAAGGGACCGCAAAGATAAGTGAACAATACCGAGATAGTGAACAAGACAGACAAACCATACACGCCATCAATCAATTAATTGCAAGAAACACTACGACGATGCTGCGTCGGTAAGACTTAGGAAATGGGAAAAAGAGATCGCTACAAAGATAACGGAATTTACGAAGAAGCCTACAAGCAAGTAGATGCTACAATGTTCCAGACCGAAAAGGAAAGAACAAAAAACGATAACGAAAAGCTCAAAAGGCTCGTGGAATACTACGACATGACGCTGCCTTACAATAAGGAAGAGCTTGAAAATGATGAGGAGAATAGATCGATCCATCGTGGGGAGTGGCCTCAGTTAGCCAATTACCAGGCAAAGCCGTTGTCTTTTACGGAAAAAACCAAAGACCGGGACGGAAGAACTGTCACAAATACCGAAGAGATTGACCTAACGATGCCTATATCCCACTGTCCTGTGCAGAATATAGTCACGAATAATATTATGGGGTCGATAATTGCCCATCCGCTTCGACCTGTAGTCAAGGATTACTCAATGACCGGGAGAAAATATAGAGAGGAACAGCAAATTGAGATTTTAAGAACAAATTATTACGAAAAAATATATGAGCCTCATGCTCAAAAGATACGAAGTCAATATTATCAAGAAATTGGCGTAACAGATCCTTTTCAATTAAGCCCGGAAGAGCAGCGTCAAGTAGAAAGCGATTTACAGCAAAGATTAAAATCCGGAATACCAAGAGAGATAATGGAGGACCTGCAAAGAGTATCTACTCCGGATGAAATTATACGCCAGGTATTGCTTGATAATGATATTGTAGAGCATAAGATAAGAAGTAAGTTTATTTCCGGTGGAGAAACTGCCCTTGTAAATGCCAAAGAGGCTTACAAGATGGTTAAATTCAATAGACAGCCCGATATAGAAGTTTTGGACAATAGATTTTTGCGTGTATTAAAAAGTAGGCAAGAAGAGTGGTTCCAAAATGGGTCAGCAGCAACTTATGTAAGATATCTTACTCCGTCAGAACTTATAACTCGTCATGGATCTGCTGTATTGGTAGACAAAACCTTCTTTGGCGATCTAAAGTCTCAATTTACAGACTTACACAATCAAGATGCATATGGACAATGGGGAGGACACGGCAATATGGAGCGCGTCGACCTTGATTTCGTAGATGCTGTAGGTGCCGGATATAATGTCGGCGATTGGAGAAGTAGAAGCGGACAAGAGAGGATTAAGGGTCTTTATCAAGAGCTCTCCATGCATCATAGATATGATAATGGTATAAGGGAAGTATATTCTGTGTTCAAAGTAAGTGAAACAATTAAGCACTTAAGCAGAAAAGATACCGATGGCGTAATTAGGAGCTACTATTTGTCTTCAGATTATGTAATGTCCAAAGAAAAAGGAGATTTAAAAGTAACCGTCTATCCAATAAATAGAGTTTATCACGGATATAAAGTTGGCACAAAAACTTTTACCGGCTTGGGACCTGTGGAGTGGCAGTTTAATTCCGTTAACGACGTATTTAATCCTCAGCTTACCATCTTTGGGACTGAGTTCGGGAAACAGCTTGGAGACACCAAGAAGAGATCCATTATAGATAATGGCAAGCAATATGCATTAAAGTTAAATATCTCTGCTACCAAGCTAGAAGAATTAGAGAAATCTGATCACGGACGTATCATGGCGATGGACATAAGTTCTAAGCCAGATGGGATCAGCGTCGGGGAATGGTATAGAAGTATATATCAAGGGAAGTCATTTATTTATAGCAGATACGGAACACAGGCGAATGCAAATAGCCGCGCTCAGGATGCAGTAGATAGCGTCGATCTGTCCGGATCTTCTTCTATGCAGCATTATTTAAGTAGTATTGAGATTTGGGAGCAAAAGATATAAAGCATGGGTTCCAATCCATATGCACTCGGTAATGCTTCTGAATATGCAAGTAATGCATTGGCGCAGAATCAAGCAGCGTCTTCCGATCAGCAACTAGCTGTATTTCACGAAAGACGTAGAGAGCTAAAGGAAATGGTTCTTAATTATTTCTCTGACTTGAGTCTTGAGTGTCTATTTGATGACGAAGAAAAAAAGGCAACCTTATTCGACGATTTTACGAAATTACATATCGAAACTAACTATTCTCACTTGAAAGGAGCTAAGGTTAGAACTAAAATTGTAGATGATTATGGTGAGCTTAAAAGAGTTGAAGCTATACAGGCTCAAATACTCGCATTCGTTCAAAATGGAGGAAGCCTGGAAGATATTATCGGCATAATGGAAGCTTCTACTGTTTCAGAAATGAAGCAAATTGCTAAGATAGCCGGAATGAGAGCAAAAGAGGCCGCTGCTGCACAGAATCAAGCAACTGCCGATCAGATAAAATCACAAATGGCTATTCAGCAACAACTGCTTGAGATAAAAAGCTCGTTAAAAATGCAAGAAGATGCCGCAAATAACGCCAATAAAACTAGAAACGCAGAAATTCAAGCGACAACTCTTCTCCAGGCTAATGACGTTAATAAGAACAATCAGAATGATTCATATGAGAAAAGCCAAGAGGAGACTGCATTTAAGTTAAAGGTGCATAACGACGAAATGGAACTCAAGAGAGAGGAGTTAAAAATAAAGAATAAGGTGGCAAGCAAACCAAAGGCTGGGGGCTAAAATTTGGCTATTTCGTCCAAAACATCTTGAAGTTCAAAGTGGAAATTTCGTATTATGGCTATAATGAATTTATCATACAAGTCCTCAAAAACATCTTGTTCCATTTTGGCGAATGAAATTGATAGTGGGCGACGAACCTCTTCTCCGTGAAAATTATATCCTAATTCAAAAAATCCTGCTTCCACAGTTAGGTCGTGCCTGAGATGCGTGGCATTTGTATAAACGTCTTGGTTATTGAATACAAGGTTTATAAGTGCAAAAAATTTTCTATGCTTGATCAAGTCTCTTGGTTGCGTTATTTCTACAGCTACATCTTCCCCTGCTTTAATTCGCTTAAACGCTTCTTCATCTGCCTCAAATCTTGGCTTAAGGCTACCGTCTAGGCGCTTTGTGCAAATTATTTTCATTTTTTTAAAACTTTTTTCACAACAAAGTTAAACATTTTATGTGAATATCATCCATAAAAATACCCCTTTTAATAAGAAGCGCAATTTTTATTAAAAAATCTGTCAAAGTTGTTTTCATTTTCAACAAAAATATATAGTAATTGCCATATATATTTGCTGCATATCTGCGACATAAGTGATTGTGGGACAGCTAATGATATATATACAACACTACACACACAAAAATAATTTCTATGCTTCATAATTTAGATGACGAAAATTTAGATGACAACAATAACATCCCTGATTTGGGCGATGGGATTGACGGGTTAGCTAATATTCCGGTTCTAACACTGGATGATAGTGGTTTCCCTGACAACGCTAATTTTAAGTTTGGCGATGATGGTCCGGAGGATGAGAATGACATGAAGGATTCTACTCAGGATGGAGATGGAAATAATGATGACGATATTGCGGTAGATCCGCTAAAAAATAAAACAGGGGTTGATGTCGAAGAGACGGATAATCCTTTTTTAATTTTAGGTAAGTACTTACAAGAGGAAGGCGCTCTGCCTGCTGGAGAAGAATTGCCAAGCGATATAACAGATGCTAAAATAGCTGAGTTATATGCATCTACTAAAGCAGATCAATTAAGGAGAGAGATTGAAACTGACATCTATAATAAGATGCGTGTAAGAGGTTGGGACCCGGCTTTACTTGAAACAGAAAGCTCAGAGGTTTACAACTTAAAGACCGACCTTAATTATTACAAGCAAATTGCTGCGCTTGAGATGGATTCTGTTCAGAATTTGGAAAAGACTATCGAAGCGATGGGCAAGGCTTATTATATCAAGAGAGAATTTTCTGATGAAGAAGCTACTGATCTTGTAACGAGAGATATTGAAGATTTTGACCAGGACGATTTATTTGCTAAGTATCAAAAGTACTTTAAGGATAGCGTTCCGAAGTTTGAAAATAAGATACAAGCAGTATCGGCTCAGTTCGAACAGCAAAAAGCTGCAAAGTCTGAGGATGACAGGAGAGCTGTTGTCTCTATTTTAGATAGCGGTGTTATTGATGGAGTTAAATACTCTAAGGCTGATCTTGACAAGCTCAAGGATGGCCTTTTTAATAAGAACCAAGTCTATGATAATGGGAAGGTGAGACAGAAGGTTTCTTTATATGAGAAATACCTGATGGAAGATAATGAAAACCCTCACAAGCAATTGGCATTGGCCGCTTATAGAATATTGGGTCTTGATGCCGCTAAGATAGCTGAGAGATCAGAGAAGAAGGCAGAAAAAGAAGTATTGGGACAATTGGGAAGAATTGGATCTAATATGGCAAGCAGAAATAATAATAGTACAAACAATAATAGAAATAAGGTTGGCAGTGGTTATGAATCACTTATCCCTATATCAATCTAAAAAACAGTAAAAATGAGTAACGGTATTGCTCTTGGGCCTACGGCCAATAAGTTTGAAATGTTTAGTCTTCCGACGAATAAGCGAAATTATCAAGGAAAGCTAATTGACAGTAGGACAATTTTTGAGGCCAATCCAAGTCTTAAGAATTATTCTGAATTGGAGCCGTATGTCAGGCAGATGTCTCAATCTAGTAAGATGGGTATGCTTACGCAAGGTGGTACTTTGCTTAAGATGTTCGAAAAGAACGCCCGTGTTATCTATAAGGACGATGGTGCTGATGGGTACACTCATAAATTGTATATTCAGGGAGGTGAGCTTCGTGGTACAATCATTAAGGTTGATGACAAAGTTGTCAATACTCCTAATACTGCTGAAACTCAGTTGGGAAGGGGTCGTTCTATTTTCTATTTGACTATGGACGTTGAATGGTGGGGAGAGCGTGATGTTTTGATCGTTGATGAATTACAAGAAGTAAATCTTTTGGTACAGTCTATTGAACCTGCCGGTAGAGGTTGGAGATATGGTCTTGTTATCAATAATATGGACGAGGGAGCATATATCAAGGCCGGATGGCTGAGAGGTGGCCTTAAAGTTCACCAGATTGGATCATTGAGAGGTGAGGCCGCTATCGAAAGGGGTAATGTTCACTTCGGCAAAGATGATTCTTATATCCAATTTTACACTCCTCCTACAAGAATGGGTTGGCAGACAAAGGTTACTGATGATGCGTGGAAGCGTATGAATCACTATGCCATGAGAGCTAAAACAGGAATGGGATCTGCATGGGAAGAAGAATTCGGCAGTAACATTTTTACTGTGTCTGATATAGACATGAAGTTTAAGCAGAAGACCGATAGAATGATCGACTTATGGTTGTCTTATGGTAGGGCTTCCGGTAAATACGCTGGCGCTTATCAAGACGGTATTACTGATCGTTACTTACAGTCTGGTCCTGCATTCTATGAGTGGGCAGAAGGAGCGAATACGGCGTGGTATCCAATCGAGTCCGGATCAATCAAATACTTTGCTAATACATTAAATAGATTCTGGCACAATACAGTAGATATTAATGATCGTGGTGTGGATTTTGTCACTGGATCGTTGGGTATTTTACTATGGCAGGATTGGTGCAGAAAAGCTGATATTGAAATGTACCATGGAAGCGAGGAGTTGAATCTTGGTAAGGCTAAGGCGTTCGACAACAAGCATAATGGCGTAATGATAAATAAGAAGCAGTATGTAGGAGCTTATATCCAGCCGTTTGGCGAGGTAAGGGTTCACTACTCTCCATTTATGGATGACGATAGAATCGATCCTCGTAAATACAAGGGTTATTCAATTAGATCTGCTGAGTTTATCGCTTTGGATTGGGGTGCTGCAAACGCTGAGGATGCAAACATCTTTATCATCAAGGATAATATCGAAAGTCAATTTACACATGGTATCGGACTTTGGTCTCCACAAGGTAAAGTTGGAGGTGTCCCGGGACTATCTGCAAGATATTCAAATACATTAAAAAAAGAGAATGCTTACGAGATTATAAGAGACGAAAAAATCACTATGGTTGTAAAAGATCCTATGGCGATGCTTATAATCAAACCGGCAATACGATAATTTAAACATAACACACACAAACAAGAAATATTATGGCTCATTACAATATTCAATCGACAAAAGGGATCGCAGGAGTTACAGGCAACAAGCCTATATCTATCCTACGAGACAACTCTTTTGGCACGGCAGATGAGGTAGGGGAGTATAAATCTCCTTTATTTCCTAAGTGCACGAAAGAAATCAGAGTTATTTTTGATCAGAGGTCTAATACGTGGCCGGTGGCTTTATCTAAGGATGAGCTGAACGCTATTGTTGCTGACTTTGGATTTGAGGCTGAGGATGGCAGTAGAATTATCACTGCTGATAAAAACCACAGATCTGATCCATTCTTTAATCACGACGATTTAATTGCCAGGATTGAGGAAGGTAACTTGAGCATGGATGACGAAACTCCTATCGGGTTGTTTTGGAAGAAAGTTGCTGAGGCTGACGATATGAATTACGACATCAATAACGATACCGATAATCCATTACAGAGAGCAAGGCAGTCATTCAAAATTACTACAGATGACAACGAAAATAAAAAGGTTGTCAGAGATCAGGATGAGGGAATGAGAGCTACTGAGCTTTTACATACCATGACTGATGAGCGTATGAAAGAAGTTGCAAGGGCAATGGGCATTGAGCTTCCGGGCAAAATTGAATCAAGACAATTGAAGGCGACTTTATTTGAGAAGATTACTTTGCGCAAAGATGCTAAGACTAACGAGGGTGTACGAAACATCGAAGCTTTCTTAAAGACGGCAGAAATGTCAACTAAAGAAACGGAGTTGAGGTCTATGATTACTGAGGCTGTTGAGAAGAGAATTCTTCAAAAAAGACAGTTTGGCCACTTGTACTTTGCTGAAATAAAGGTCGGCAATAACATCGAGCAGGTTTATGACTTTATGGGTGAGCAGACTAATGAGGCTTTGATGAGTGAGCTTATTCGATTTGTAAAAGAAAGTAGAGCGTAATGCCTACGGTTGCTGCCACTAAGCTAATTTATGAGGTTAAAAGAAAGCTCAATAGGTTAGACTCTGATAAGATTCAAGCGGTAGAGATAGAAGATATCTGTAGTGCTTTGACAGAAGCCGAGCTTTTTATCTTTAAGGATAGAGCGAGGAAAGCAGAGGTTGACAGCAGATATAGAAAAGAAATAAATCAGTTCGAGTTAAAAGAACGAAGGCTGACAATAAAAAATTTTGATGATAAACTGACAAAGGCTGAATTGCCGGCAGATTATTACAAAATTTTAAATACAAAGGTTAAGGCGTCCAAAAGAGGATGTTCTTCAAAGATTATTCCGGTTATCATTTTTCAGTCTAACGACTTGAATAGAGGTAGGCAGGACCCATATTGGAAGAGTTCTTTCGAGTGGGAACATGCTATAGGTGACGAAGCTGAAGGTTGCATGTTTGTTTATCAGGACTGTGCGTTCGTTGTGGACGAGGTTATTGTGGACTACATTAAATACCCTCCTGAGATACATGCTCCGAGCATGACCACCAAAGGCTCTTATGTTGATTGGAACGGCAAATTGCAAACACAGGACCAAGGATGGGTGTGGGAAGCAACGGCTGACATAGGAGTTAATCTTGCTGTTTATTTGCTGTCAAGGGATCTGGGTGATTCTCAAGATATGGCATTGCAGATGAACAACATTATAAATACAGAGAATTTTTCAAAAATATAATAGTAAATTTTAAAATAGATAACAAATGGCTTCTTATAATATTTATAGAGCATTAACAGTTAAACCAGGACTAACGTTTCCGGCATCAGGTCAGCCTGTGATCTTACCTGGGGATGGTACTTTATATAGTCTAATGAATGGGCAGCCAGTTGTCTATAACCCAGACACAAACCTTACTTTGGATGCTGCCGGTATTGCTGCTGCTTCTAAGGTTTCGTTTGGTATAGGCTATGATCCTGCAGGCGGAATTCTTGCCACAACAATCAGACATATAGGGGATAAAAACTTCCACTTGTGTGATGGGATTACAGACATCAAAACAACTTCTCCGGCATGTTCTTTGCCTCAGGTAATAGATATCGACTTCGGTTGCACTTTTACTGGCGAGGATTACGCAATTGAGATTGAGGTTGAGGATCACTTGACCAGAAGTTATTTTGCGGATAATGTGAATGCCAAATTGATTTTTGATGTATCATCTGTGGTTACAGGGTGTAATACTTGTAGCGAAGAAGCTAACTGCGAGAGAATCGCTTGTGAGCTTGAAAATATGATTAACGGTACATATACTAAAGACCTTCGAACAATTAACCGATTAGGTTATGCTGAGGGCTCTAGATATAAGTACTCTCCAATAACGGCAGCAAAGAAATATGTAAACGCTATCACGTTTACGCTTACCCCTTCTGCCGGAGATATCTGCGGAGTGAAAGCTCTAAAGGATTTCAACTTGAATGGTGCCGGTAACGTAGCGTTTACGAACGTTGTTGATCCTGCACTAAACACCAGAACACTTCTTGAGCAATTGAATAATGTAATCTTGCAGTTGAATGCTGCGATTGCGCTTGCTGGTGGTGGATCTGCTTACTTGAAAAAAATTGATTGCTGTACTTATGCAATTGAGGTAAATATGTGTTTGGCTACACTTACCATGAGGTATTATGATAATGCTGCCGTAACTCCTGCATCTACTCCAGCGTTTGTTGCTTCTCCTAACGATCCATTCTGTGCAGAATGTACTGATCCTGGGAATACGACTTTTGCTTGCGGAGTGAGATTGTTTGTTCACGAGTTCGAGCTTCCATGTAATTGTTTATTCCCGACAGGAATGCCGGAGATCGACTATCGAGGAAGAACTATCAAGGTCAATGCGATCGGAGATGGATGGGATAATGCAAATATTTCTGTAAAAACTAAGCAGGAGCAGGTTCTTGGCGAAGGTTACGGATACGATGTTCAGTTGAGAGAATTCTATCAGCACAATGGAGGCCAGGGTTATGACTTCATTCAAGGAGCGTTTACTGTTCCGGGCCCAATTCCACTACCTTTTGGCGGCACTGCTGCTGGATCGACTACTGCGATCTGTAATACGCTTTATTGCACATACAACATCAGAACTACTTCTTATCGTCACGGATCATACCAAAGCGAAAGAGGGGTTACGCAGACGAATCTAACTTACTTACATGTTGAGCAGGGAGACGCAGCGATAGCCGATGTGGAAGATGTTTTGGATGCAATTGCAGCGAGAGGTGGATGTAGTGTTGCCGGGTTGGCTTGTTCTTAATCAATAAAAAATAAAGAGCTATCATGGCTGTTAAAAAAGGAACTGGAAAGGTTGTTTACGAGAGAGGATCGGTTGTCACCAGAAATGGTAAGAAGCCGATAGAATCTCAGCAGGACGCCTGGAAGGAAGATGCTGATTGTACTGGTTGCGGGTTAGATTGTTGTCTAGGGGCATTGGTCCTTATGGACAGGGTTCTTGGTGAGCCTATATATTATGTCAGCGAAAACAAACAATTGTTAGGGTTCACTCTTGCAGAGCTTATGGCTCGAAATGCAGATACTGTATTCCCGACATTCGTGAGTGCTGTTGTGGAGAATGCCACTAAGACTAAGCTTGAAATTACATTCTCTGAGGCGCTTAACCCTGCATTTGTTCCTGCTATTGCTGCTGTTGCGGCTTCCGGTAAGACAGTGACATTGGTTGAGGTTGCTGGGAATAAAATGACATTAACTGTGAGCGTTGCATATGCAAATGGTAATGTAATTACTACAAGTTACACTCAGCCTGCTACTAATAAGCTGCAGGACTTGAACGGTCACTATGTGGCTAGTTACGTAACTCAACCTGTAACCAATAACGTTGCGTAATGTATAATGGCGACAACTATCTGCTCATGTATAAATCAGGTCTTTGACATAAACCTGGACTCTATCGGTTCAAACAGAATGGTTATACAAGACCAGTCTATATGGATGGATGAAGGAAGCCAGATCGACGGCAAATCATATGATTTAAAGATAAAATCAAGTGTCAGAGGGGTCGAGAATACGATCCCTCTTCTTGTAAACCGGAGAAACATACTGACAAGTAAAGAGTTGTTTGGTACTTCGAAGGAGCAATGCATAAGAGATGAGGTATTTTGTTTTTCTACAAAAATATGCGGAATTTATTACGAGATAAATCGAGCTTACCTAGCGAATGCAAATTGCAAAATAGATCACTTATCATCTATCGCTCAAGACGAGATTGATGAAGATAATGTGGCTGAGTTGAGAAGCCTTGTAGATCAAGTAGAGATACAGGCGAGAATAGGAAGGTCTGGAGAAGCTAGGGAAACCTACAGAATTTTAAAAGGTAAACTGAGAAACTACGAATGTGGCTGCGATTGCTAGGAAAAAGAAAGAAACAGTTAGGTGCTGTACGATCTGCGACGATTGCGAAAACTGCTACAGTCCAACATTATTTGAGCTAAGGGACCTTATGTATTCCATAGACTGCAAGATAGCGAATTATGCTACTGCAAGGAATAAAGAGGCAATGTGGGGATACGGAAAGAAGCCTACAATATCTTTTAAGGATATAAAAAGGCTTGGCGAGTATAAAAGGGTAGTAAAAAGATACTATCATAATTTGAGGATAAAAACAGATCAATGTTTGTGCCCATCTGAATTGCAGACGGTAAAAGACAAGATTCTGGGATTAGTTGACATAAGGTGTTGTACGGCTGCAGACAGAAGTGATATTTTCACTGATGCTTCCGGATTTGATGCCTGGGTGGTTGCAAATCCCGGATGTGTTACTTACAATGTTTGGGGGCAGAGCGCATGTAACATTAATCCTGAGTTCGAGATCTTAGTCACTAAGATTAGCAATAAGTGCGAGCTGTTCTTTGATGTTTTCGTGAAATATGAAGGCAGGGAGGAAGTTGCAAAGTTGATAGCCATGGTGGAGAAAGCGAAGTGTGAGATGAAAGTCAATATAACTTTGAGAAAGACCTCGCAATGTAAAAAGGATTTTGATATTCTGATCAAGAAGCATGATTGTAAGTTCAGCTTAGAGACATATGTGAAGCTCTTGGAGTGTAACATGTCATTTCAGTTGATTGCGGAACTTAAGAAGTGTGGATATGAAGTTGGCTATAATGTCAAGAAGCAGTGTCCGGAGGTTAAGATCAATGGGAAATTTGAATCCTTGGATGTTTTAGGTCAGATTGCCGGGAAAGCGGTGGTCATAGATCAGAAAGAAATTAAATTTTTTGACTCAATATACGAATGATATGTGTGGATGCAAAAAAAAGGTTCAGCAAGCTCCAATGAAGCAAAATAGAGGCTACGTTCAGCAGTCACCAAATCTAGCTAACGAGTCTGTTAATAACCAGGTACAAGAGAAATCAGATACTACCGGAGTAGTAGTAAGTAATAAAAATAAAAAAGGAATAGTCCAGTAAGCGATGGCAGTAAATAAATTTACCATATCAGTTCAGGAGCTTATTGGCTCGAATTCTTGTTCTAGTCCTAAGTTAGACTGGGAAGATCCATCATGCGGCTCGATAAGCTGTAAGATTGACAACGGACATCAGATTGAGGTTACTATACCGGAGGATTGTCCGAATGAGTGCTTTAAGCTCATTTATTCTTGCGAAGACAACTGTGTCGATTGCGAGCCTATTGTCCTTAATATATGTCCTTGTGAAGAAAATAGCGATTGTAAGTCATGTGAGACCTGCGATGGCAATTTGTGCGTTAGTAAATGCGATGAGGGAGAATTTTGCGATGATACAGAAACGTGTGTTGAGTGTAATGAAGATTTCCCTTGCCAGGATGGACAGCAGTGCGTTGGCGGTGTTTGTGAATGTCCTCCTTCAAAACCATATAAAAACTCTAAAGGAGAGTGTGTTCCTTGCTTAGAAGGCACTTGCCCTCCAGGAACAGTATGTACTAAGGACGGATGTGAGCCGGTAGACTGTGAAGACGGAGTTTATAATGTTGTAAAAGAAAAATGTGTTCAGTGTAATAATACTGGAGACTGTAAAAATCCCAATGAGTGTTGCTCTGACAATAATGATTGTAATTGCTGCCCAGGGTTTATAAGAGATTACACGACTGGTCTTTGCATAGAAGAACCTGATTGTGATGAAGATAGTGACTGTCCTGAATGCATGGTTTGTACATCAGAAGGCTGTGTTGATATAGTTTGCCCTCCGGGAAAAGTTTGTGTTCCGGGCGAAGGCTGTGTTGAGGAATGCGATTGCGCTAATCCGGGATGTTCTAATCCTGGGGCAGCATGTTCTCCATTACCTAATGGCAGATGTTATTGCCATGCATGCTCAGGAGGATGCGATGACAGCACTGATTGTGGTCCTGATTGCTATTGTAACGGTAGCAATCAATGTGCTCCAAACAATTGCTCTGGAAAATGTTCTGACGGTACTGATTGCGGTCCTAATTGCGGATGTAATGATGACGGAGACTGTGTGCCTTGTGATTCTGTCAATTGTGCTACTGATCCTGAAAATTGCAGCAAAATACTTGGTTGCGGATGTAACGGAGGTAATTGCGAAAAGAAAAACGATTGCGAAGAAAAAGATTGCTCAAATAGCTTTGATTGCGGGCAGGATTGCACTTGCGACGAGGCTGTATGTCAAGACTGCGCAAACTATTCTTGTGCTGATTGCGCAAGTCGTCCAGGATGTAAATGTACTGATGGGGTACATTGCGAAGGTGATCCTGATTATACATGTAAAGATAAGCTTGAAGGAAAGCTGAATGATAATTGTACAGCAGAAGTTACTCAGACATTAGCTGAGGGATGTGCTTGTTCTAAGTTGACATTAAATACAAAAATTGTTACCGTACTTGTTGATCCGGGTGGGCCGACAACAGGACCAGAAAGTCTTCCTTCAAATAAGTATTACCCATTAAGAGTTCATGTACAGTTAAGAAAAGGCATGGCCGCTAGTTATGGCGAAGCTATTTCAAATCCATTGCTTAATAATACATCAAATCTCATTATTGCTGATAACGACACTCCTGTAAGCGGCACAATTACTGCTCTAAAAGAAGTGTATGTTCAGAGATATACTTATATCAACAATGTGAAAGTTGCTGATGGGGGCATTGTTATTGATGGCGATCAGACCAAGACAATCAATTTGAGTGTTGCCGGTCTTGCAGAAGCTAAATTTACATCTTCGGATATGAATTTCAGCCCTTATGGAACATATATCGATGATGCCCAACTTGTTCAAGTAATGAGAACTGTTTATACATTCTCTCAAAAGAGCGTGTTGGCATTTGCGAATGATTGTGATTATAAGCAATTGGTTAAAATTGGAGGATTCACGATCAACCAGGCAAATAGTGCCTTGTTTGTTAAAATATCAAATAACTTACAGGCTGCTCCATCTTCCTTAGAATCATTTAAAGTTATTAGCTCTTCTGATAAAAGATTGCCTCTTATTAAGTGGTACAAGTC
>ERZ724516.322-NODE-322-length-30406-cov-26.867912_pt1 | contig 30406 bp, 22 predicted proteins | sample MGYA00376049_ERZ724516 | MGnify/ENA primary metagenome ERZ724516 (study PRJEB28724, sample SAMN07190886) | activated sludge metagenome | isolation source: activated sludge of sewage treatment plant in Hong Hong | place: USA: Christiansburg, Virginia | collected... | reverse complement strand
CACAACGCCACAGCGAAACCATCCCCTCACAACCAGGCGACGACGAGAGCGAAACGGCTGCTACAGCACAGCCCTCGGCTGCTACAGCACAGCCCTCGGCTGCTACAAAACAGAGTCCCGCACGTCGAAGCGACGGCGAATCACGTCGCCGAGATAGTTCAGGGTGAGCACGGTGAGAAAGATAAACGACGATGGCCCAAAGATCACCCAGGGTTGATCGAGGTTGATCGCATTGCGGTTGGTGGCGATGATCGCACCCCACGACGTCGCCGGCGACGACACACTGGCCCCGAGGAGGGCAAGGCCGCCCTCGGCCACGATGGCAACCCCCACCCCAAGCAGCCCGATCACCAGCATCGACGGCAACACGTTGGGCAGGACCTCGCGAATCATGATTCGCAGCGGTTTGGCACCCATGGCCTTGGCCGCCGTCACGAACTCACGGTCGGCAACCGCCAGGGTGGACGCGCGTGCGATCCGGCCAAGGACCGGTACGGCCACCACCCCGAGCGCAAACGCCAGCACCCACATCCGGCGCGTGGGATCCACCTTGCTGGGGTCGGACGGGTCGAATGCGGCCACAAGCGCCAGCGCCAGAATGATCGCCGGGATGGCCAGAAACGTGTCGAAGAGGATCGACAGCACGGCATCGGTTTTGCCCCGCAGGTATCCGGCGATGATGCCCATTGAGCCACCGACCAGCATGCCAACCGTCACCGAAACGAACCCGACCAGCAGCGACACCCGGCCGCCGTAGATCGTCAGGCTGAACACGTCCTTGCCGATCTTGTCGAGGCCAAAGGGGTGACTGAAGCTCGGCCCGAAGTACGGCAGGCCGTCGGCGCCAACCGGAATGTCGACCGTCTCGGTGGTGCTGGGGATCGGCAGGTACGGGGCAAGCAACGCGCCACCGACCACGAAGATGATCCAGGCGATGGCCAGAATGGCGGCAGGCCCCAGCCGGCGCTTCTTCGACGGCTGGTCAGGCGTACCGAGGTCCACCGGTATCCCGCCGGTCGGAACGACCGCCACGGAGCCGCCGACCGCACCCATGCCGGCACCCTCCGGCGTGGGAATGCCACCGCCAGGATCGGGATGGTCGAACGGGCCTTCCCCGATGTACTCAGCCACGGCGAATCCTTGGATCGATCACGGTGTATCCAAGGTCGACCACCACGTTGACCAACACATACAGCAGAGCAAATATGGCCACGATCGACTGCACCGCCACCAACTGACGACCACCGATGGCGGTCTGCGCCAACAGGCCCATGCCCGGCAATTGGAAGACGACCTCGATGACCAGCGCCCCGCCGATCAGCGTGCCAACGTTCAGGCCGGCCGCCGTCAGCAGCGTGATCGAACTGGGACGAAGAGCATGGCGCCACAGAATGCGCTGAGTGCTGAGGCCCTTGGCTCGGGCCATCGTGATGAAATCCTGTTGCAGCGTGGCGATCATGTCGGTGCGCAACAGGCGTGCGTACACCGCCACCTGCCCCAAGGCCAGACTGAGAGCCGGCAGAAACATGAACTGCAGGTTGGTGGCCGGGTCCTCCCAGAACGCCACGTAACCACCCCTGGTGCGGAACAGCCCCATCTTCAGGCGCACGTAGTACGACAGCATGAAGCCCAGCACAAACGCCGGTAGCGCCAGGAACAGGAACAGGCTGGAGGAGACCACCCGATCCACCCAGCCGCCGGCCTTGTAGGCGGCGATCACCCCCAGCGGTATGGCCAGCGCCAAGGCCATGATCTGCGCGTACACCATGAGCGTCAGGCTGACGGGCAACGCATCACCCACCTGTGTCGACACCTCCGTGGACGAGGTCGGTCCGGAGTAGGTCTTTCCCAGGTCGCCGGTCACGAAGTCGCCAAGCCAATGCACGTAGCGCACCGGCAGCGGATCGGAGATGCCAAGGTCGTCGGCGATCTCAGCCCGCTGCTCGTCGCTGGCGAACGGAGCAACCACCGCCGCCGGATCGCCGGGCAGGAAGCTGACCAGCAACGATGCAAACAACGTCACCAGGAACAGCACCACCACCAGGCGTCCCAGCCTCGGAAGGAGCGACCTCACCTGCTCATGCCTCCCGCACGTCGTCCAGCAGCCCGAGGGCGTCCGATGTCACGCACCGCCGCCGTCCACCCACAGGCCCGTGACCGGGTGGCCGGACGCCAGGCCGGTAAAGGGCTTCTCGCCATCCACATCGGGCCCGAACACGCCATGGACGTTGGGCTGGGACGAAACCGTCCACAGGCTCCAGACCAACCAGATGTTGTGGACCTGGTCGGCGAAGCGCTCGTTCATCCCCTCGTAGATGCCGGCCCGCTTGGCCTCGTCGGATTCGACGCGGCCATCGTCGAGGGCCTTGTCCACCTGGGGATCGTTGATCTTGCCGAAGTTCACCGGTGAACTGCTGTGCCACCACACGTACTGATTGTCCGGGTCGCCGCCAGGGTGGTTGCGGAAGTACGCCAGCTCAAAGTCGCCGCCGATGGCCCGGTCGATCAGGGCCGCCTGATCGGTGGATGTCAGCTTCATCTCAATGCCCGAGTCGGCAAGCTGACTCTGGAGCAGTTCGGCGGAGATCTTGGTGGATGCATCGGCGGCGTAGGACATCGTGAAGCTCAGGTCTTTGCCCGTGGCCTTCTTGTAGGCCGCCGCATGCTCCTTGGCCTTGGCCACGTCGAACTCGGGAAAACCGGTGTCTTCGAGGTATCCGAGGTTGCCTGGCGCGAACGGGCCCGACGCGACGTCCTGCAATCCGGCGGCGCGCAGCTTCTTGAACTCCTCGCGATTGATGCCGTAGGCCACGGCCTTGCGGGCATCGAGGTTGTCGAAGGGCGCCTTGGCCTCGTTTGCCATCAGGTAGGTCACCTCGGCGGCGTCGGAGTTGGCGATCATGTTGATCGTGCCCGAGTCGGCGAGCGGCTGCAGTTGGCTGACCGCTTCACCACCGTTGGTGTGGATCATGTCGAACTGGCCGGTCTGAACGCCCTCCACCCGGGAGTCGGTATCGGGAACCGGGCGATACTCGATCTCGTCGAGGTACGGCAGTTGCGTGCCGTCGGCGTCCTTCTGCCAGTAATCGGGGTTCTTCACGGCCGTGAAGTGATCGTTGAGCTTCCACTCCTTCAGCTTGAAGGGCCCGGTGCCGATCAGGTCCTTGTCGCAGTTGTCCTTGCTGTCCAACTGGGCCTGAGCCGACATTCCCAACCGGCCGCTGGAGTACAGGAAGCTGGGTAGTGCCGGCCAGGGCGTCTTGGTGGTGATGGTGACCGTCATCGGATCGGTCACGTCCACCGCTTTGATGTTTTGGAGCACGAAGACGAACAGCAGCGGGCTACGACCGTCGTACTTGCCGCGGTAGGCGTCGAGGTTGTTCTTCACCACCTCGGCGTCCAGCTTGGTGCCGTCGTGGAACTTCACGCCCTCTCGAATCTTGATCGTCCACGAGTCAAAAGTGGCGTTGGGCTCGACCGACTCGGCCAGCATGGGCAACATCTTGCCCGACTCATCGGGCTGGACGAGGGTGTCGTAGATGGTCTTGGCCACCTGGATCCCCGAGATGGCCAACTGCGACTCGGCCAGGCACCAACCGGCGTTGGTTTCGGCCTCCAGCGCGTAGATCACCCGGCCACCGGACACCGGCGGGCCCTCATCGCCGGGCGCATCCCCGGCCTTCGCCCCAGAACCGCTGTCACCACCACCACCGCAGGCCGCCGCCACCAGGCCCATGGCCAGCGTCGCTGCGATTCCTCGCGTGCGCCGAGACATCTTCATGTTCGTTCCCCCAACATTTAGATATTCCCCACCGAGACCTGCGGCCAGATGTGACCGATGACGCTGCACTGTACCCGTCCCGACACATGATGCAACGGGGATGGGGTTCAGGTTTGGACGACCGGGAGCCCGACTACCCGTCGACCCACATGCCTGACACCGGATGCCCGGTGGCAAGGCCCGGGAACGGCGGCTTGCCGTCAACGTCCGGCCCCAGGATGCCGTGCACCTTGGGCGCTGAGACCACGCCCCACTTCACCCAGGCAGTCCACACGTTGTACAACTCGGACCCGAAGCGTCGGTTGAGCTCCTCATAGATCTTGGTGCGCTCAGCGGGGTCGGCATTCTCCCGGCCCTCATTGAGCAACTTGTCGATCTCAGGATCGGCGAACTTGCCGAAGTTCACCGGTGATTCGCTCTGCCACCAGACGTACTGCAGGTCGGGATCACCCCCGGGATGGTTGCGCCACAGCAATGCCCCGAAGTCACCGGCAATCGCCCGGTCGATCTCGGCAGACTGCTCGGTGGGTTGCAGCTTCAGTTCGATGCCGGCCTCGGCCAACTGCGACTGATACAGCTCGAGGGTGGCCTGCGCCTCGGCGTTACCAAAGAAGGGCACGAGGAAACTCAGCTTTTTACCCGTCGCCTTTTCGTAGGCCGCCACATGGGTCTTGGCCGCCTTGAGATCAAACGCCGGCAGACCGGCATCGGCGAGATATCCCATCGACCCGGGGGCAAATGGGCCCGAGGCAACCTTCTGCTGACCCTTGCTCAGCAGCTGATTCGCCTCCTCGCGGTTCAGCGCCTGGGCAACGGCCATGCGGGCGTCCGCATTGTTGAATGGGGCCTTGGCCACGTTGAACAACAGGTAGCTCACCTCGGCGAAGTCCGAGTTGGCGATCAGGTTGACCGCGCCGGCGTCGGCCAACGACTGCGACTCGATCAGCGCGTCGCCACCCTGCACGTGGGCGGCATCGTAGGTGCCGGTCTGGATGCCCTCGGTGCGCTGGCTGGGCTCCGGCTGAGGGCGGAACTCGATCTCGTCCAGGTACGGCAGCTGCGTGCCGTCGGCATCCTTCTGCCAGTAGTCGGGGTTCTTCGTGGCGGTGAAGTGGTCGTTGATCTTCCACTCTTTTTTGACGAATGGCCCGGTACCCACCAGGTTCTTGTCACAGCCCTTTGCGTCGTCCAGTTGGGCCTGCCCGACGATGCCAAGGCGTCCGTCATTCCACAGGAAGTTGGGGAACGACGGCCACGGGGTCTTGGTGGTGACCGTGACGGTCATGTCGTCGGTTGCCTCGACGGTGGCGATGTTCTCGAGCACGAACACGAACAGCAGTGGTGACCGGGCCTTGTACTTACCTCGATAGGCGTTCAGGTTGTTGGCCACCACCTTGGCGTCCAGCTTGGAGCCGTCGTGAAAGGTGATGCCAGGCCGAATCTTGATGGTCCAAGAATCGAACGTGGCATTGGGCTCGACCGACTCGGCCAGCATCGGCTGCATCTCGCCGCTCTCATCAGGCTGAACGAGCGTGTCGTAAATGGCCCGGGCGACCTGGATGCCGGAGATTGCCAGCTGGGCCTCCTGCAGGCACCAGCCGGAGTTGGTCTCGCTCTCGAGGGCGTAGATCACCGTGCCGCCGCTCTGGGGTGTGCCCTCATCGCCTGCGCCGGCGGTTTGTGACCCGCTGGAGCCCCCGGAGCCCCCGCCGCCACAGGCACCCAGCAACAGGGCGGCCGATGCCATGGCGACCAAGGACACCCTTCCCCAACCACGCCGCTGCGGCTTGATGATCCCTTGATGTCGGTGGGTGCTCATCTGCTCATCATCCTTTGGTGGGAGGCCTCACGGCGAGCTTAGGGCTCCGACGCCGGCTGAGCGGCCGGATCGAAGCTCCACCCTTTGGCCACCCACGGCGGCACCTCACCGCCCACGGTCGGGGGAAGCACCACATAGCTCTCCTCGCCGGGAAAGACCATGCCATGGTTGCGGCGGGCGAGTATCTCCACCTGCTCGGGATCCTCAAGTTCGGCCTGGCGGCGCTCCAACTTGGTGTTCTCCGCCCGCAGGCCAACCAACTCCGTCTGGGCACGGCCCAACTCGGCTGATTGACCGAAGAGGTTGCGCACCGGCAACGCCAGCACGGCGAGGAACAACGCCACCACCGACAGAGCCGCCACCCAGAACCAGCGGCGGCGCGATGGCATCTGGAGCACGCGCGGCGCAGAGCTACGGGTCGCCTTGTGCGCCTCCGACCTGGGCGAGCGAGCTGTGGCCCGCCCGCTCCTAGGTGCCATTGCCGCGCCGGTTCACAGGTCGCGGCGCCAAGGCGGCACCACCCTCGAAGACCGCCGACTCGCCCAGTTGTTCCTCGATGCGCAACAGCTGGTTGTACTTGGCCACCCGATCGGAGCGTGCCGGCGCCCCGGTTTTGATCTGAGCGCAGTTGGTTGCAACCGCCAGGTCGGCGATCGTGGCGTCCTCGGTCTCGCCCGAGCGGTGACTCATCACCGACGTGTAGGCATTCCGGGTGGCCAGTTGCACCGCCTCCAACGTCTGGGTGAGCGTGCCGATCTGGTTGACCTTGATGAGGATCGAGTTGGCAACGCCCACCTCGATACCCCGCTGAAGCCGAACCGGGTTGGTGACGAACAGGTCGTCACCAACCAGCTGGACACGATCGCCCAGCGCCTCGGTGAGCTGAGCCCAACCGTCCCAGTCCTCTTCGGCCATACCGTCCTCGATCGACACGATCGGGTAGCGGTCGCACAAGTCGCTGAGGTAGGCCACGAACTCGCCCGCATCGAGGCTTCGGCCCTCACCGGCCAGCTGGTATTTGCCATCGGCATAGAACTCGGTGGAGGCGGTGTCGAGTGCCAGCGCCACCTCGTCGCCGGGGGTGCGTCCCGCCGCCTCGATCGCCTCGGTCAACAGGGCCAGCGCCTCTTCGTTGGAGCCCAGGTTGGGGGCGAAGCCACCCTCATCGCCGATGGCGGTGGACAGGCCCCGCTTGGCCACCACCGACTTCAGGCTGTGATAGCACTCGGTACCCCAGCGCAGCGCCTCGGAGAACGAGGCGGCACCGACGGGAACCAGCATGAACTCCTGCAGGTCCACGTTGTTGTCGGCATGCTCGCCACCGTTGATCACGTTGAGCATCGGCATTGGCAGGACGCAGGCCGAGACACCACCGACGTAGCGGTACAACGGCAGATCCAGGCTGGCCGCAGCCGCCTTGGCGGCCGCCAGCGACACGCCCAGCACCGCGTTGGCACCAAGGCGCTCCAGGTTGTCGGTGCCGTCCAGGTCACACATCGTCTGGTCCAGGTCGCGCTGATCCAGCGCGTCGAGGCCCAGCACCGCGTCGGTGATCTCGTCGTTCACCGCACCGACGGCGCCCAGCACCCCCTTGCCGCCGTAGGCCTCGCCGCCGTCGCGTCGCTCCACGGCCTCGAAGGCCCCGGTGGAGGCGCCCGAGGGCACAGCCGCTCGTCCAACCGAACCGTCGATCAGGCCCACCTCCACCTCCACGGTGGGGTTGCCTCGGGAGTCGAGGATCTGTCGGGCCAGTACGTCATCGATGATGGTCACGCTGGTCTTGCCTTTCCTGGGCGGGATCGCCTTGGGTGCCTGTGCCGCAACGACGCTAGCTGCGCTACAGTAGCCGACCGCGGACGCCGCCCGACCCGAGCCCGGCACGGGGTTCGCTTTGGGCGGCGCAAGGCCGGCCTGGTTACGGTGAGCCTCGTGCCAGGGCCAGATCCACTGCCCACGGCAGACACTTCGCGCCGGCGCCACCGGATGCTGGTGCAACTGCTGGGTCCGCTTCGCGCCACGCTCGACGACACCAGGATCAACCTGGCCGGCCCGAAACAGTGCGGCCTGTTTGTACGTCTGGTGCTGGCCAACGACGAGGCGGTGGGCTTCGACACCCTGATGGACGACCTCTGGCCCGGGCGGGACACCGTGTCGGCACGACGAAACCTGCAACAGCAGATCCATGCGCTCAGGGGCCTGGTGGGACGCGGCCGCATCGTGACCGTCGGCGGGTGCGCCTATCGCCTGAAGCTCGCAGCGAACGAGTTGGACTCGGTAGTGGCCGACGACGCACTCCATTCAGCCCGCAGCCTGGCCGGGGTCGACCCTGCCGCAGCGCTTTCGCGGGTGAGCGAGGCGCTGACGCTGTTCCACGGGCCGCCGCTGACCGAGTTCGCCAGCCACGACTGGGCTCGCAGCGACGCCGTTCGTCTGACACATCTCCGAGAGGACCTCAAATCACTTGAGATCCAGTTGCGCCTCGACAACGGCAACGACACGGCGCTGATTCCGGAACTGACGGTGCTCACCGAGAACCATCCCGAGAACGAGCGCTACTGGGCTGCCCTGATGAAGGCCCTGTATCGCGATGGCCGCCAGCAGGAGGCGCTCAACTGTTTCCAGGATGCTCGCCGACGGCTGGGGCAACAGTTTGGGCTTGAGCCAAGCCCCGAGCTCTACACCCTGGAAAGCCAGATCCTGAGTCACGAATCGCTGCTGAAAGCACCGCCGCCCGCCCCGGCATCGGCCGTTCTTTCCGGATGCGACTGTTGGATCGATCGAGCCGGTGCACCCCTTGTGGGGCGGGGCCCCGACCTGGAGCGCATCGACCAGGCGGTGGCGGGCGGCGCCCGACTGGTGCTGGTGAGCGGCGAGTTGGGCATCGGGAAGACCCGGCTCGTCATGGAGTTTGCTCGCCGCAATCCCACACGCAGGGTCTTCTACGGCGCCGGCGACGACTCTGCGGGCCGGTCGTTTCCTCCGATCGCCGACATCGTGGAACACGTCAACGTGCACAATCCCGGGCTGCTCCAGCGACTCGAGGCCGACGCATCCATGGACGCCCTCCATCAGCTGATTGGGATCGAGGACACGGGTGCGCGGCACACGACCAGCCGCAGTGCGCTGTTGGGCGCCTTGGGCACCCTGCTGAAGCACCTGTCCGACGACGAGCCGCCGGTGCTGGTGATCGACCAGTTGGCCCAGGTCGATGCGGACACCTTGGAGGTGTTGGGCCGCCTGATCGGTCCGCTGGCCACATCGCCGGTGCTGGTGATCGGCATCGCCCGGACGGCCGAGTTGGTGCCGGACGCCCCCCTGGCCACGTGGCTGAACGCCTTACCCCACCAGACCCACGTTGCCGAGGTGCCGGTTCGGCCCCTCGAGCAGGCGGCGGTGGCTGAACTCGCCAGGTCGTTGGGCGACGATCGACTCGACGACGCAACCCTGCTTCGCCAGAGTGGCGGCAACCCCATGTTTGTCGAGCAACTCGCGCGCACCAGGGACGTCGAGGACACCACGTCGTTGGCGCGACTCGCATGGCGGCGCGTTGCAACCTGTTCCCCGCAGGCGGTGACCCTGCTGCGCGCCGCAGCCATCGACGGCCTCCATCCCCGCGGTTGGCTCACCATCGAGTTGGCGTCGTTGAGCCCGGACGAGTCGGTGGCGGCGCTGGAAGAGGTGATTGCCGACGGGCTGCTCAGCGCGCTGCCCGACGTGGACGGGGTCTCAGCCCGGAACGGAACCAACCCGTCAACGGGCCGCTACTGGTTTGTTCACGGCTTGATCAGGGACGTGCTCCTCGACCAGATCGGACCGGAACAGCGACGAGCGTTCCATCGCCGGGCCGCCGAGCTCCTGGCGGAGCGTCGTTCGGGCGGCGATCTGGTCCCCGCCGGAGACATCGCCCGTCATTACCTGTTGGCGGCTCCATCGTTCGGTCGGGGGCCGGCGATCAAGTGGTTGCGCGCCGCCGCAGCATCGGCCGTGCGCAACTCCGCCTACGACCGCGCCTCCAGCAAGCTTGCCTCGGCACTCGCCCTGATCTCCGACGACGCCGACGACGACGAGACGGCGGCCGAGCTGTTGATCGAGCGGGGTCGGGTGCTGTCGACCTACATCCACCAGGGCGAAGGGCGCATCCTGCTCGACCGTGCGATCGAGCGGGCCCGGCGCTCCGGTAGGACCGATCTGGCGGCGATCGCCGCGCTGGAGATTGGCGGGGTGCTTGCGATGGGCGACGTGAGCGACCCATCGATTGCGGACGTGCTGTCCGCCGCCCTGCAGGAGCTCGGGGCTGAGAACCCTCACCTACGCGCCGAGTTGCTCGCCCGCCTGGCGCAGTTGCGCTACTGGGACACGCCTCTCGCTGAGCGGACGGCAATGTGCGATGAAGCCGACCGTCTGGCAGCAGGCGCCGGCGCGGCCGTCCGGACCCGGATCGGCATCAATCGGTATTGGGCATGCGACATCGACGCCGACACGGTCGTGACCTGGAGCCTGATCGAGCGCCTCGGGTCACTCGCCGCCCAATCCGGCGAGAAGATGTTGGCCCTTCAGGTGCTCAAGTGTCGCCTCCACACGACGCTGGAGGGCGGTGACCTTGAGGCGGCCGACGACGTTGCCGCCCGCTTTGCAGCCTCGGCCGCCGAGGTCGGCAGCGCCGACATGCTGCGACTCGACCGGTTGTACGCCGCGATGCGCGCCGGCTCGCGGGGGGAGTACCACCTGGCATCGGAGTTGGCAGACGAGTCGAGCCGACTGCTGGCCGAGACCGGGCGGGCCTTACACGCTCAGGTGGTCGACGGTCTGGTCCGCTTGCCCTGGCAAACGATGGTCGGCGACCATCGGGCGGCCGAGATGACCATCGACGTGCTGCGCATGTTCTCCGAGCGCGGGTCGCTGTGGGTCATCTTCGATGCCTGGTTTCACGCCGTCTCGGGCAACCTTGACGCGGCGACGGCGGCGGCCGACGAATTCGACCTGGAGTCGTTCCTGGGTGAGGAACGCCAACAGAACCACTGGATCCTCGCATCGACAGCCGTCCTGGTCGCCCAATTCACCGGTCGCACCCAGTGGGCCGCACCGCTGGCCGCCTGGTTCGGCGAGCAGCCCGAGGCTTCCGTCCACTTCGGACAAACGATGTTCCTCGGGTTTGGCTGGCACTACCTGGGCATCGCCGAGTCGATGTTGGAGGGTGCCGAACACAAAGAGGCGGCGGTTCAGGCACTGGCGACCGCTGCCAACCGATCTGCCCGGGTGGACGCCACGCCTTGGCGGCTTTTTGCCGAGGTGGAACTCGCCCGACTCGGAGTGGGGTCCGATGGGCGGGGCGACGCCGACCCGTCCGCCATCGCCGCCGAGGCCGAGGACCGCGGACTCACCTTGCTGGCCAAGGGCGCCCGCTCGCTGGCCTGAGCGCTCGCTTGGCCCCTACTGCTGCTTGGTCTTGCCCTTCTGTTTCTGCGCCTGCTTCCACTGGCGCACCAGCGTGAGCTCAGCGGCGCTGCCCACGTCTGCGGCTGATCGGGGCGCGTCGTCGGCGAACACCCCCGCCGCCTCCCGCCAGCCGTCCGGACGGATGCCAAGACGCTTGGCCAGCAGGGCGACGAAGATCTTGGCCTTCTCCTCCCCGTACCCGGGCAGGGCGCGCAGGCGCCGATACAACTCGGAGCCGTCGGCTGCGGTGGTCCAGACGGCCGACGCCACCCCGTCGTACTCGTCGACGAGCATCTCGGCCACCGCGTGTGCCCGCTTGCCCATCGACTTGGGGTAGCGGTGAAGGGCCGGCTTCTCGGAGAACAACTCGACCGCCCGATCCTCGCTCAGAGCTGCCAACCCTGCGGGCGAGAATGAGCCGGGCTCGGCCGCCTCCATCCGCTCCCGAAGCCGGGAAGGCGAGCGGAACGCCCACTCCATGGGTACCTGCTGGTCGAGCAGCATGCCGAGCAACAGCGCAAAGGGATCGTCCAACAACAGCGCGTCGTCATCGGGATCGCCGGTGATGGGAAAGGTCGCTTCGGTCATGGCCCGAAGTTACCGGTGGTCTCCAAGAAAGTCGACGATGTGAGGAAACACGTCACGATGGGCGCGACGCCCCAACAGCCCGTCCAGGTGTGCGTATCCAGGCAACTCGATGCGGTGGTGCAGGTCCGGACCGTGGTGCGAGCGCAGCCAGGCCACCGAACGGGCCGAACCGGACGGCAACACCAAACGGTTTCGGGTACCGGCCAGAAACAGGATGGGGAGCTTCAATCGCTCCACGTGGGGCATATAGGAGTCGTCACCGGCGGCGTCCACCAATCGCCCGGACGTGAACATGGCGCCAACGTGGTCCATGCCCCGAAGCGACCCCTCCCCGAACAGTTCGGCGATGCGGTCGTGGGTGTACCGGTCGAGGTTGGCATGAGCATGGGTGGGTCCATAGAAAAAGAACACCCAGCGACACACCGGCGAATCGCACCGCTCACCGTGAGCCAGCGGCGTCGACCGCACCGCCAGGTCGGCCAGCCGCGCCGAGAGCCCGGTACCACGGTCGGGAAACACCGAGGTGAAGCCCAGCGCCTCCAGCTTGGGCCCCGGCCGCAGGCGCGCTCGAAGCCGGGTGAACCCGGGCACGTCAAAGTGCGCCGACATCTGGGAACACACCACCGAGCCCACCCCCTCCAACCCATCGAGCAGCGACATCAGCACCGTGGCCGAGCCGACGCAGTGGGCCACCACCGACACCTCCTCCGCGCCGGCCTCGCTGCGAACCCGGTTGACGGCGGCCGGCCAATCGAGGCGTGCGATCTCGTCCAGGTTGGACGGCGTGCCCGCCCCGGGAAACAGGATCGACGATCGGTAGTCGAAGAGCCACACGTCGTAGCCCGCCGCCACCAACACCTCGGTGAGGTTGGGTGCCGCGGCGTCCAGCAAATAGTGATCGGACGACATGCCAAAACCTGGTGCGAGCAACACCGGCCCGGCGGTCCCGCCCCGGAAACGCGATAGACCCACCACCGGTTCGGCAGGCATCGCGTCGGACCAGGTGCCGTTGCGATCGAGCCAGCTTCGGGTTGGCTCCGGCAACGCCAACTCACGCCGTCGTTCCAGTTTCCGTTGTGCGTCGCGCAGTTCCTTGCCGGCCACCGCCACCTTGCCGAAGGCACCGGTCATCGGCAGCGCGAAGGCCCCCAGGAACGAGCCGATCGCACCCGCCTGTTCCCTGAACGACCCACCTTGGGGACCTCGGAACGACAGGCCCATGCGCACCGCGTCGAAGGGGGCCAAACGTGCCATGCCGTACGACCTGATCGCTCCCTGCTCCGGCGGATCTCCAAATTCGGGGTGAATGGCCACCACCATTTCGGTGGCGTCCCGCAACCAATCCATGCCCGGCTGGTCAAGAATCAACTTGTCGGCATCCAGCCGGTACCGCCCGCCGGCAACGTCACGAAGGCCCAGCCGGTATTCCATGCGGTGCCCCACCGACTGATCAGGGTCCTCAACCACCAACCGCAACGTGCCCCAGGTGACCGTCATCGGCGCGGGGTGCAGTAGCGGCGCCTCCACGGTGCCGGTGACCCGAAGCGTTGTGCCCTCAGGGTCGCGACGCACCTCAGCGGGGTCGTCCACCGCCACCCGCAGCGACAGCGTGATCGGCGAGGCCTGACCATCGACCATCACGTGACCACCAAGGCGCTCACCAAAGCGAACCTGTGGGCCGACCACCACCGGCGCCGTCCCTTCGGCCGATGACCCCTCGGGCGGGGACACCGGCTCGACCGGGTCCGGATCGAGGCCCAACTCCAGCAGCAACAGCCGGGCTGTCCGCTCAGCCAGGGCCGCGATGGTGAGCGACGGGTTTGCCCCCAACGACCGAGGAATGATCGACCCATCGGTCACGTACAGGCCCCGATGCACGTGTCGACCCATCGCCCCGGCGTACACCTGCCCGCGATCGTTGACGACGCCGTCGCCTGCGTCACACGACATCACGCAGCCGCCAAGGGGATGCACCGACACCGGCCGGTTGCCCAGTCGACCGCGGTGGCCCGGGTTACCCACCGGGCGCCCGCCCAGTTCGCGCGCCGCCGCTGCCAGCCGCCGTCCGCCCTCGGTGAGTGACCGCTGCATGCCGGCGCCCGGCCAGCGGATATCGATCCCCGAACCGGCCAACACCACCTCGCCCTCGGCATCGTCGGCCGCCATGAACAAGGTGGTGGTGGTGCGGCCGACCGCCCCGGCATACGGACCGTCCATGAGCGAACGCAACCAGTCGCGAATGCGTCCGGGCCCCTCGTTCAGGGGCAATTTGTCGAGGATCGCGGAGATTGCGATCAGCAGGGGGGTCAGCCGGGCGAAGGCCACCGGCACGGTGCCGTCCTGCATCATCCAGGCGTCAACGCCTGGATCATCCTGCGCGGCGTCCTTCGGGGTGCCACGGATCATCCCGGTGATCGTGGGTCCGACCCCCAGCCAGCCATCGCCGGAATCGCCGGGCACGCCCACCGAGCCCACATGGGCGTCGGTGTCGAACCCCCACGCGATCAGGTCGCCGTTGCCGGAGAAGCGTTGACCCAACATGGGCGAGACGTCCAAACCGACCGCTCTGGATCTGAGCAGGATTTCGGTGGAACCAAGGGCGCCGGCCGCCAGCAGCACCTGATCGGCCTCCACGCGGCGCTGCACCGATGGGTCCATCGTGTCGGCCACCACCACCGCCCAGCCGTGCGCCGTGGCCTCAACCCGTTGCACCGAACACCGGGCGAACACCGAGGCGCCAAGGCGGCGTGCCCCATACAGATAGTTGCGGTCGTAGGTTTGTTTCGCTCCGACATTGCACCCGGTCATGCAATTGCCACACCCGTTACATGCCGTCATGTATTCGCCGGTGCTGTTGAAGCCGTCCTCAAAAGCCACGTTGAGGGGCGCCCGCTGGACCACTCCGCCAACCTCCTCGGCCTCGGCCATGGCCTCCAGCGCAGTCAGCTTGTCGACCCTGCGCCCATCGGGCAACGGCGTGGTGCCCACCATGGACCCCACGCGGTCGAAATCATGTGGCCACTCCGGATCCTCCCTGATCGCCGTCGGCCAGCGCCGGTCGCCCATCACGCTCTCGTCGGGCACCACCGAGACCGACGCGTTGATCAACGAGGTCCCTCCCACGCCGCAACCGGTCAGCACCATCAGGTCGTCGAAGACGCGCAGATCGAAGAGCCCGTCCGCCGGGCCGACCCGGCGACCGTGACGCCACAGTTGGGCCTGGGACAGCAGCTCGCCGGGCGATTCGGGAAACGTTCCGGTTTGCTGGGCCCGCCCGCGCTCGAGGACACCGACGTTCAGCCCGGCGCGAGCCAGCCGGTAGGCCAAAACGGAACCGGCGGGACCGGTGCCCACCACGAGCGCGTCATAGCGCGTGCGCAGGCACTTGGGCCCGGTTCGAATCGGACAGGGTTTCGGGGGCTGTGGGTCGATGTACCCACAGTTCATCGCCAGAGCGTGAGCACGCAACCAGAATGGACGGCGATTGAGTGGAAAATGAGTGGCCATTGACCAGATGCCGTCCATCGTTGTGCAGCATCGGGCACACTATTGAAACCTCATTCGCTTCAGCGCACATTGACGTACCGCACCCGGCCCACCGGCCCGGCCGGTACAAAGGCTCGCCATGCTCCTGTCCAACGTTCCGTCGTCAGTGCTTCATCAGGCCGATCATCGGCACGGTAGCTCCGATCTGGCCCCCATCGGTCAGGCGGCGCCCCAGAGTCGACATGGGAGCTTTCGAGTGGTGCTGGGCGACGGCTTCGCCCGAGACACCGTGGTGGTGCGGTACGGCGGTGTCGAGTTGGCTCGGCGCTGCGGCGTGTCCACCCGTCCCGATGGGAACGCCGGGGTGATCGTCGCCGAGGTGCCGGTGGGCGCGGCGGACCACCACCTCACCATCGAGGTGGTCGGCCGCCTGATGTCGGGCTCGATGCAGCTCTCGCCACCGACCGCGGGTGAGGTTACCGTCAAAGCCAACCTCGACCGCCTCAACCTGCACCTGACCCTCGTCTGAACGGAGAGCGGAAGGCGAGGCTGGGAGCGCAGCCGCCTACTCGTCCTCGGCGTGGGTGACGGGCTCTTCGCCCAGCCATGCACGAAGGGTGTTCTTCAGCTTGATCTGCTGGATGAAGATGTCGTGCTCGGGTGGGATCCCACCGAGGGCGTCGGGCGCCTTCCAGTAGAAGCTCAGCCACTCCTGAAGCCCGGACTGTCCGGCGCGCTGGGCCAGGTCGAGGAACAGCGCCAGGTCCAACACGATCGGGGCGGCGAGGATCGAGTCCCGACACAGGAAGTCCACCTTGATCTGCATCGGATAGCCCATCCAGCCGAAGATGTCGATGTTGTCCCAGCCCTCCTTGTTGTCACCCCGGGGCGGGTAGTAGTTGATGCGCACCACGTGGTCGAGGTTGCCGTACAGGTCGGGGTACAACTCAGGCTGAAGGATGGTGTCCAGCACACCCAGCTTGGACATCTCCTTGGTCTTGAAGTTCTCGGGATCATCCAGCACCTCGCCGTCCCGGTTACCCAGAATGTTGGTGGAGTACCAGCCACGCACGCCCAGCATGCGGGCCTTGAACCCTGGGGCCAGGATGGTCTTCATCAGTGTCTGGCCGGTCTTGAAGTCCTTGCCGGTGAACGGCACGCCTCGCTCGGCGGCCAACATGGCCGCCCAGGGGGTGTCGACCGCCAGGTTGGGGGCGCCGTTGGCAAACGGCACACCCGAGCTCAGCGCCGCCCACGCATACATCTGCGAGGGGGAGATGTTGGGGTCGTTCGCCTTCATACCGGCCTCGAAGGCATCGGGGTCGGCGTGCACATCGGATTCCACCTGGTAGGCCTCGGTCGAGCCGGTCCACACCATCACCAGACGGTCGCAGTTCTCCTCCTCCTTGAACCGGGCGATGTCCTCAACCAGTTGCTGGGCCAGGTCCCACTTGTTGGCCCCTTCCTTCACCCGGATGCCCTCCAGCTTGGACACCCAACGCTGATCGAACACTGCCGGCATCGACGTAACGCCCTCCATCTCGCCGGAGATCGGGGCCAGGTCTGCCTCCTGCAGCACCCCACAGGTGCGTGCGGCCTCCAGCGCATTGGCCGAGATGGGGTCCCACCCACCGAACGCCATGTCGTCCATGCCGGCCAACGGGGCGAAGTCCTTGATCATCGGGTTGCGGCCCTCCTCGCGACGTCCAAGGCGAATGTGGGCCATCTGGGTGAGGCTGCCGATTGGCGCGGCCAGCCCCTGGCGGGCGGCCATGATGCCGGCGATCGTGGTGGTGGACACCGCCCCCATGCCCGGCATCAGCAGGCCGAGGCGCCCGGTGGCGGGCGCGATGTCGAGCGGTTGTGGGGTACTGCTTGGCTGGGTCACGGCTGGATCCTTGGGGGTTGAATTGGACAGTGCTTCGTTCGAGTCCACCGGGCGGGCGCGCCGGCGGTGGGTTCATCAGAGTGTTGTTGACAGCTTCCCTAGAGTCAATGCCATGATTCATCGGCATGTCTTATGAATAGCCCCTCGCTCTTCGCTGTTCCCTCACTGTCCACGCAGCAGTTGCGCTACCTGCAGACAGCTGCCCGCGCCCCCAGCTGGACCGAGGCCGCCAACGAACTCCGGGTCACCCAATCGGCGCTCAGCCAGGGAATCGCCGAGTTGGAACGGCGCCTCGGCATCGAGCTGTTCGAACGGGTGGGGCGGCGCCGGGTGTTGTCGTCGGCGGGCAACGAGATCCTGGTCCAGGCCGACCGGGTGCTGGCCCAGGCCGCCGATCTGGGGCGGCTTGCGGAACGTCTTCGTCACGGTTTTGCGGGCGCCTACCGGCTGGGGCTCATCGACTCGGCTGCGGTGGCCACCTGCCGACCTGCCCTGGCTGCCGTCCGGCGGCTGGCGGGCGATGCGCTGAACGTCATCGTCGACACCTCGGTGCCACTCACCCGGGCGGTCCAACGAGGCGAGTTGGACCTGGCCGTCGTTGTCGCCGACAACGCCGCCCTCACCAGTGGCGGGTCGCAGCTTGGGTCGGAGTCCAACGTCGCCGTCACGGCGGTGGCCGAGGAGCCGATGGTGATCGTCGCCCCCGCCAACGTTTCCACCGAGGTGGTGACCGACCCGCGACGTTGGGGCCCATGGGTGATGCCACCCGAAGGGTCGACCACCCGGGTACTCCTCGACGCAGCACTGCGTGCCCGGGGTGCCGACCCGACGACCACCCTCGAGAGCTCCAACCCCACCGTGTTGTTGTCGATGGTGGAGCTGGGGCTCGGTTGGGCCGTGCTGCCCGACCATGCCCCCGGACTGCAACGACGCGGGACCGGCGCCAAGCCGACCGGCGCCAAGCCGACCGGCGCCAAGCCGACCGGCGCCAAGCCGACCGGCGCCGAGGTGGTGATCATCGGTGAACTCATCGCCCGGCGCTTGGTCGCCGTGACCCGCACGGGGGCGCCGTCCGACCCGCGCACCGAGCGATTCCTCGTCTCGGTGTAATTGGAGTCGGCCGACGGGCTCAAACAGACCAGCCGACAGGCTCAATCGATTCAGCCGACGGGCTCGAACAGCAGGGTCTGCACCGCACGACCGAGGCGGCCACGCTCGTCGTACAGGTCGGCTTCGGCGGTGCCGATGCCCTCGTCGGTGAATCGGGTCACCGCGTCGACGGCCACCCACTCCCCCACCGGCAGCCGGTGCACGGTCACGGTGAGGTCGGGGTTGATGAAGGTCGCCTCCGAGAGGTCGACGACGCTCGAAATGCCGTTGAGGAAGTCGGCGGCCGCCACCACCCGCTGAAACCCGGTCGGCTCCACCCCGGGCAGGACCGGCACCCTGAGTCGGATCCAGTCGGTGGCCGGGCCGGGCTCGCTGAACGATCCCTTGACCACGCGGTGTTCGGTCCCATCGGCATGAAAGACGAGCTGGTCGTCGGGAAAGTCCCAGTCGAGGCTGCTCTGCCCGACGGATCGATCGGCGATCTGCGGCTCGACCGGGCGGATCAGACCGTCGGGCAACGTCATCTCGCGACGTCGGATGGCCAGGACCGAGGCCCGCGCCAGCCGACGACCCTCGTCGTCGGCGATCACCACCTCGGCCACCTGCACCTTGCGACCCGGCCGCACGATCTCGGCGTGAACGCTGAGCGGGGCGAGGGGCACGGCCCGTTCGAGATCCAGGGTCAGCCGGACGGGCAGGTGCGCGTCCGCGCCGCTGTCGGCCAGCACGGTCTCGGCGGCGTGGGCCACCAGCGCCGCGGTCGGACCACCGTGCAACGCGTTGGGTGACCACGGCCCCCGGCTCAACCCGGTGGGCTGGTAGCGGCCGTCGCCGAGCGGAACGAACAGCGAGTCGGCCATCAGAGCAGGTCGCGCCGGAGGTCCTCGGGCGACCGGGGCGACAGCAGGCCGGGTGCCACGTCGAACGGGGTCTTGGCCCCGAAGTCACCCCCCTGATTCATGCGATGAGCGGCACGGGCGTAGGCCACGACCACGCCGGCGGTGAACGACGGGTTGTGGCCGAGCTCCAGGGAGAACTGCATCGTGTGATCGTGGCAGTCGGCGGTCGAGGCGCTGCGGATGACGACCCCGCCGTGGGGCATGGCGTCGTGCTCGGCAGCCAGGGTGTCCGCGTCGATGAACGTCACCGTGGTGTCGTAGTCGACGAAGTAGTCGGGCATCGTCACGATCGCCTGCTCCACCTCGTCGGCGTCGGCGCCGTCGGTCAGCACCACGAAACAGTGGCGGGTGTGCTTCTCCCGGGTGGTCAGTTCCGGACGTTCGCCGCTACGGGCTCGCGCGACCGCGTCCGACGTCGGGTTGGTGTACTGCACGCCGGCGGCCACGCCGTCCACGCGACGCACCGCGTCGGAGTGCCCCTGGCTGAGGCCCCTACCCCAGAACGAGTAGGTGGCACCCTCGGGCAGGATCGCCTCACCGATCAGCCGATTGATCGAGAACAGGCCGGGGTCCCATCCGGTGGAGATCACCGCGGTGGTGTTGTTGTCCCTGGCGGGCGCATCGACCGACGCGAAGTACTCGGGGATCCTGGCATGGGTGTCGTAGCTGTCGACGATGTTGAACATCGAGGCCAGCAACGGCCCCTGCACCGGCAGGTCCTCCTTCGAACCGCCACAGCACAACATGACGTCGACCAAGACCTGGAGGTCGGCGACGTCGTCGAGGTGCACCACCGGGGTCTCCGGGTTGGCCGGCGTCACCGTGGCCGGGTCCCGCCGGGTGACCACAGCCACCAGCTCCAGGTCGGGGCTTTGGCTGATCGCCGCCTCCGCCCCCCGCCCGAGGTTGCCGTAGCCGGTGATTGCGATCCTGATCGGAATGCTCATGGTCATCCATCATGCGGGCCGACCGACCTCCGCTCCCAACCGGCGTCCGATCGAGCTGCGGGTCACTAGGATCGGTCGACCGACGGCGACACGCACGACTCAAGGGGATTCATGTCCGACCTGCATCACGACCACCTCTACATCGGCGGAAACTGGGTGGCGCCCGCCACCGACGGTCGAATCTCGGTGATCTCGCCCATGACCGAACAGGAGCTGGGGTCCACCCCGGAGGGGGCGCCCGCCGACATCGACGCTGCGGTCACCGCCGCCCGTGGTGCACTCGACGGCGACTGGGGCCGCTCGACCGCCGCCGAGCGGGCCGACGTGATCGACCGGCTCTATGCGCTCTTTCTGGAACGGTCCGACGACCTGGCCAACCTGATCACCGCCGAGGTGGGCAGCCCACTGCTCTTCAGCCACTTCGGCCAGGTGGGTGCCACCGGCATGGCGCTCGACTACTTCGCCAAGCTGACCCGAAGCTTCGCCTTCGAGGAGGTGCGCGACGGCATGATGGGCCCGGCCCTCGTGCGCCACGAGCCGGTGGGCGTCTGCGCCGGCATCGTGCCGTGGAACGTGCCGCTGTTCATCTCGATGCTCAAGCTGGCCCCGGCGCTGGCCGGCGGATCGACGATCGTGCTCAAGCCCGCCCCGGAGACGCCGCTAAGCGCCAACGCCCTCGCCCAGATGTGCATCGACGCCGGGGTGCCCGATGGGGTGGTCAACATCGTCCCGGCCGGACGGGAGACCGGCCAGCACCTGGTGACCCACCCCGACGTCGACAAGGTCAGCTTCACCGGCTCGACCGCGGCCGGTCGCAAGATCGGCGCCGCCTGCGGCGAACTGCTGCGCCGGGTCACCCTCGAGCTCGGCGGCAAGTCCGCCGCCATCATCTGCGATGACGCCGATCTCGATGCGATCATGCCCGAGCTGATCGCCGCTTCGACGATGAACAACGGCCAGGCGTGTGTGGCCCAGACCCGCATCCTCGCCACCCGCAACCGCTACGACGAGGTGGTCGAGGCGCTCACCGAGGCGGTCGCCGCCATCCCGGTCGGCGACCCCGCCAACATGGAGACCGGCTGCGGCCCGCTGATCGCCGAGCGCCAGCGCGCGCGGGTGGAGGGCTACATCCAGGCCGGCCGTGACGAGGGCGCCCGCATCACCACCGGTGGGGGCCGACCCGCGGGGCTCGACACGGGCTGGTTCGTCGAGCCCACCGTGTTTGCCGACGTCGACAACTCGATGCGCATCGCCCAAGAGGAGATCTTCGGCCCGGTGCTGGCCGTGATCCCGGTCGACGATGCCCACGACGCCGTGCGGGTGGCCAACGACTCGGCCTACGGCCTCTCGGGCACCGTGTGGACCGGCGACGCCGACGCGGGCCTCGACATCGCCCGCCGGGTGCGCACCGGCACCTACACGGTCAACGGGTTCGCCATGGAGTGGGGCGCGCCATTCGGTGGCTTCAAGGACTCGGGCGTCGGACGGGAGCTGGGGCCCGAGGGCCTGGCCGCCTACCTCGAATCCAAGACGATCAACCTGCCCGCCGGCACGGAGCCCAAGCTGGCTTACTGACCCAAGCCGCCACGAATTTTCTAGATTTCTTGCGGCTCGGGTCCGAATCAACCCTTCACTGTCACAGGCCTTCCGCATACTGGACCCATGAGATCGACAGCGGAAACGGAAAACGAGGTGGCCGGGGCGGGACCCGGTGCCGGCGACACGTTTCTGGTGGCGCTGCGCTCACGGTTGCGTCGTGACGAGATCGCAGCCCTCGAAGCCGCCGTCGCGGGCGCATCTCGGGGTGTGGATGGTGCCGGGGTGCGGGATCCGGAGGTCGGCGATCCCGCAGGGGCAAGCGCGTTGGAGCACGCCGAGGAGGCGTTGGACGAACTGTTCGCCGTCGGAGTCCGCCCCGACGACCCCCGCGACGCGGTCGTGTGGATCGGCCGGCTCGAACACCTCGGGCGCCGGGTCGACGCTGCGAAGTCGGCGCTCGTCGGCGAAATCGCCAGGACACGGTTCCACCTGACCGACGGCCACGGATCGGCCCGCATCATGGTCCGCCACGTCGCCCGCCTCTCCGAAGCCGAATCACTCAACCGCACCCGCACCGCCGAAGCCTGCGCCGACCTGCCCAAAGTGAAAGCCGCCTGGCAGGCCGGGAACCTGCCGACGTCCGCGGCCATCACGTTGGGCCGTGTCCACGCCAACCAGCGGGTCGCCCCCGCCATGGAGGCCCGCCAAGACGAATTCATCAACGACGCGACGACAATGTCGTCGAAATCGTTCGCAAACAAAGCCCACCGCTGGGAACGACTCATCGACGAAGACGGCCCCGAACCGGCCAACGAACGCAACCACAACAACCGCGACACCTCCCTCCGACCGAACCCCAATGACCTGTCGTGGGAGCTGAAGGGGTTCTTCGGTTCGGTTCAGGGCGCCCAGATGCGCGAGATCTTCGACCGATACATCGACGCCGAATTCTCAGCCGACTGCGCTGCGGCGAAAGCCGCCGACATCGCAGCCGGCGGTACCGGCGACATCACCAAACCTGATCTCGACCGCACCGACGCCCAACGCCGCGCTGACGCCTTCTTCCGAATCTTCCTGGATGCCGCGGCCGCACCCGACGGCGCGATCCCACCAGGGTTCGTCCACAACATCCACTGGTCGGCCTCGGCCTACGAGGAAATGCTCCACGCCATCGACGACAACCGTCCACCCGCCTTCGATCCCGACACGTTCATGTGCCGCACCGACGACGGCCACGACCTCGACCCAACCGAAACAGCCGTCACCTCGCTGTTCTCCCAATTCCGGCGCATCGTCATCGACGCCAAAAGCGTCGTGATCGACTTGGGTCGCGCCCGACGGTTCACCGGCTCAGCCCGAACCGCCGCCACCGCCACCAACACCCACTGCATCTGGCCCGGCTGCCACGCACCAGCCGGCCGCTGCGACATCGACCACCTCACCCAACACTCACACAACGGCCCGACCAACCCCTCAAACTCAGCCCCACTCTGCGGCAAACACAAAAGATGGAAACAAAAGGGCTTCTCCATCCGCAGACTCCCCGACGGCACCTGGCACACCACCCGCCCCGACGGCTCACAACTGGAGTGAATCCGGGCATCGATGCACCTTCGGCTTCGGCCCGAGGGACTGCACCACCGAGGACTGCGCCGGTTCAGCGAGGCCGGCGTTCAAGGGCGGCCAGGTCGAGCGCCGGGTCGACCAGTCGCCGGCGTTGTCGACCGTTGATCGAGACCCACGCATCAGCGCGCACCTCCACCCGGGGGTGGCCATCGGCGCGGGCCTCGGCAGCGACGACGTGGGCCGCGGTGATCAAGAGGTCCCGGCGCGAGGCCAGCTGGCCCACCTGCCAGGGTTCGAAGTAGTCGCCGGGGGCGACTGTCCATGCCTGGTCCGTCGTGGGATCGGTCACCAGGAACCGGGCCGTGCCGGTCTTCTCGGTGAGCATGACCCGTAGCGACCCGTAGTAGCCGGCCTCGTTCTCGGTCACGTCACCGGCGTAGGCGTAGTGGCGCAGCGGCACCACCAGGTTGACGACGACCAGCCCAAGCGCCGCTCGACGAACCCAGGTGGGGGTTGTCGGCGCATCGGCCTGCGGAGGTCGTGGCACGACGACGCCGATCCGGCGGAGCATCCGCTCCGGCCAGGACGGTGCGAAGAACACCGGGGTCAGGGCCATCATCGCCCACGGAAACAACCCAATCTGGAACAACGCTGCGGTGCTGAGGTGGAACACGACGACCGCCACATACGCCCACGGCCGGGAGCGTCGCCACACGAGCCAGCCGACGATGGTGAGGTCGAATGCCGCGCCCGCCCACGACGCGACCAGCGGCGTGAGCGGCAGGTCGAACAGCGATCCCACCAGGGGCCGGTCGCCGCGGGCCGCCAACCACATGCCCAAAGGCTCGCCCCGCAGGAGCCAATCGGCGTTCAGCTTGGCGATCCCGGCGACGACATAGACGATCCCGACCTGGGAACGGGCCGCCCACACCATCCACACCGGCACCTCGCTCGACGGGGTGACCCGGCCCGTCCACGCATCGAACGACCAGGCCCTTCCCACCGGCAGCACGAACAGCAGCGCGCCCAGCAACGTCATCAGCCAGTAGTGGTTCAGGTAGAGCGCAGCATCGATCAACTCCATCCACACGAAGGCGACCAGGAACACCCCCAAAGCTGCGCGCGTGCGCCAGCCGACGGCGATCGCCAACCCGGCGAACGCCACCACGGCCACGTGCAGGGAGGCGCCGGCCCCGGGCAGCGGCGCCACCCAATCGAAGCCGGGGTAGGTCAGGTGATGCTCGGGAGCGAGGTGCAGCGACCCCACCCAGCCCCGGGCCAGAAACCGCAGCGCCGACGCTGCGACGAGCAGCCCGAACGCGATGCGGAGCGCCTCCAGCGAGGCCGACGACACCGCTCGGGCGTGAGCGGCCGTGACCTGCCGGACCGCCCGATCAACCGGCGCTGTCGCCGTCAGCATCGCTGAACGTGACCTTGATACCCAGTTTGGCGACCACCTCGGTGGCGACGGTGGCCCGCAGCGCCTCGGCGGCCTCCTCAAACCCGGCCGACTGCTGCTCAACTGACGGCTGCTCAACCGGGCCTGCCACAGCGACCATGCGATCGGCCTCGACGCGCAGTCTGGCGGCGAGGTCGTCGTCGACCATGACCGCCAGCCCCGAGTCGCCATCGGCGCCAAACAACACCCGCTCGATCGACGCACTCCGGGCACCTAGGTGGGCGGACTCCCGGCTCGACAGCAGCGTCAGCAGGTGGTTGACCACCGCGTCGAGGCCGCCGGTGGCCGTCAACTGCTCCTGGTAGGACGCTGCATCGGTGGACTCGGTCCAGGCGCTCGCCACCTCATCAATGGTTGACGCCGCCAGAACGGTTGCCGCGGTTGCGTAGTCACACGCTCGATCATCCAGCGGAGCGCCGTCCAGCAGGTACGCGGCCGCCCCGTAACCCCGGGTGTCGGCGCCGACGAACTCGGCGAGGTAGTCGGCGTCGATCGTCACCGGCTCGGCGGCCGCGAGCAGTTCATCGACGTCGTCGGTGTTGACCGGCCAGTCGACCAGCGCGTTGGCCCGCAGGTCGGTCGCCGGGCCCATCCACCACGCTTCGGTCTCGTGCCATCGGGTTTGGGCGACGGCGACCTGGTCGGCGGCTGCCTCGACGTCGCCCGGTTGGCCCGACGCACACGCGTCGGTGACGGCGTCGGTGGCCTCGCGGGACACGGGTACCAAGGCGGCCATGTCGTCGGCGCCAAGCTGTGCGATGGCCGCGGTCGTCTCCTCACGACTGACACCGCCCGCACACCCTGCGGCAATCAGCAGCACCGTTACGCCGATGGCGATCGGTCGGCGGATTTCACGACGTGTCACAGGGCCTCCAGGTAGGCGATCAGGTCAGCGCGCTCGTCGGCATCGAGTGCTGCGAACGCGTCGGCCGCGGCCTGCGCTTCTCCGCCGTGCCACATGATGGCCTCCTCGAAGGTTCGCGCTCGACCGTCGTGCATCATGAATCGTTCGCCGTTGACCACCGGAACCAGGCCTAGGCCCCACAGGGGCGGCGTACGCCATTCCGTGCCGGAGGCCGCAAAGTCGGGACGGCCGTCGGCAAGGCCGGGGCCCATGTCGTGCAGCAACAGGTCGGTGAACGGGCTGATCGTCTGCTCGCTCAGCATGGGCACGTCGGCCGGTCCGGTCGTCTGGCTGGTCGTGTGGCAGCCGGCGCAGCCGACGGTGCCAAACTGCTCCGCCCCGGAGCGCACGTGCGGCGACTCGAAGTCTCGCATCGCCGGCACCGCCAGCGTCCGGTTGTAGAACACGACCCGATCAAAGGTCTCCTGCGGGATCTCGGGACTGCCGCCGCCGATGGCCGCCACGCACGACGGGTCATCGCTGTGGCAGTTCTCGTCCGGAAACAGCGGCGAGGTGATGCCCATGTCACCGTGGAACGCCCCGGCCACCTGGCCCTCGACCGTGCCGACGTTGGCCTTCCACCCGAAGCGTCCCAGTATCTCGTCGCCGGTGTGGGGGTCGGGCACCAGGTTGATCCGTCCGGAGATGCCGTCGCCGTCGGCGTCGTCCGGATCGGCGGCAGCGCGCACCGAGGCCTCCGGGATCGCCTCGAGCAACCCGACGCCCATCACCTGCGGCGCCAGCCGGGGCGAGATCATCACGTCGTCACCCAACGGCCCGTGGGCCAAGTCGGAAGTGTCGATCTTCGGCCGACGCAGCTCGTAGGTGGCGCCGTCGTCGAACGAGCCGGTCTCGGACACCCAGTCGATCGCAACGATGCCCTCGGGCTTGACGCCCGGCACCGCCCGATCCTGCAGTTGGTCGCCATACGTGGGCTCGGGCATCGGACCACCTGCAGGCGAGGTTCCCGGCACCGAGAGGCGTAGCAACAGCCCCAGCGTCGAGGTGTCGTCGGCGTCGATCGGCGGCGCTCCCCGCCCGTCGAGCCCGTGACACGACGAGCAGGCCTGGGCGTTAAACGTGGGGCCGAGCCCGTCTCTCGCCTTGGTCGAAGCCGGCGACGTCACCCAGTTTTGGTTGAAGAAGCTGTCGCCCACCTCGAAGTCCAAGCGCTGATCGTCATCCAACCCTTTGACCGGCAGCCCAAACGCGTTGCGGTTGGTGGCCGAGCGGGTGGCTTCGCCCCCCAGCTTGGGGTCGATCGCCGCCGGCTCGTCGTCCGAGCCGGCGCAGGCGGACACGATGAGTCCGGCGACGAACACCACGGCGACAGCCCGTCGGGCGAACCCGGTCACGACACCTCGACGGTCAGCCCGAGCGCGGCCGCTTGATCGACGATCAGGTCGGTCTGAGCTCCGAGGTTGCCCATCGTGGTCTTGATGGCGGCGCGACCCGGGTCGTCGTCGCTCACGCCGTCGAGCAGGTGCTGATCGAACGGCGCGGGAATCGACTCGGCTGAGGTGACGCTCGTCTCGACAGCAGCGGTCAACTCGGCGGCGGCGGCCTCATCGTCGTCGGCGAGAAGTTGCGCCAGGCCCGGTCCAGCGAGGCCCCCGGGATAGTCACCGGTGATCACGTTGGCGACCCCCTGGGCATTGGCAACGATGTCCTCGGTGGTGTTGTCCGAGAAGCACGAGTGCTCCTCTTCCTGGGTTCGCTCGGTGTAGGCGACCGACATCCGTTCGCCCGCCAACTCGCCGCGGCTCAGCTCGCCGATGCCACCGATGATGTCGGTGAGCGCCTCATCGGACGGCTTGGCCAGGAACTCGGCCCGGTAGTTGTCGTCGGCCTCGGGATCCCAGGCGTCGGCCACGTCCTGCAGGTCGGCCAACAGCAGCTCGGTGACCGACCCCAGGTACTCGACCCGACGGTCGGCGTTCTTCGCAGCAGCAGTTCCAGTGGTTGCGAAGTCGGTGGCCGGACGCTCGCCCGGCCCATCTTCGGACAGGTCCTGGCCCCACAGCAGGAACTCGATCGCGTGCCAGCCGGTCGACACGTTGGTCTCACCGCCGGCCTCGTTCAGCTCCGCCAACGCCCCGGGGGTGAGCTCCGGATGTTCTTCCGGATCATTGATGATGCCCGAATTCGCATCTCCCTCGACATAGTCGACGTACGACTCATCCATCGGCCAGGCGTTGATCTGCCCCTCGGGGCCTGCGTCATCGGCATCGATCGGCCCACCGTAGAAGCGAAACGCCTCGGTCACGCCGTAGTCTGGGCGGGCGTCGAGCCACGACTGCCGGGCGGCGGTCAGCGTGTCCTCGGTCGGCGTGGCCAGGAACGTGTCGATCGTGTCGCTCATCGCGGTGGCACTGTCCAGGCTGGCGCCATAGCTGGCGAAAACACCATCTGCGTAGTGTTCAACCACCTCGGCGCTCAACGTTGCGTCCGCCCCGGAGGGCTGAGACGCCGCCGTTGTCGTCTGATCACCTCCGCCGCACGAGGCGGCGATCAACACGGCAGCGAGGGGGACGGAACTCAACAGGCCACTTTTCATGGGACGTGTTTTAGGCGTCCCTAACAAATCCTGTCAAGGTTGGTGCCGCGAGGTGTGATCTGCTAACCGGTGACGGTGATCGTTGCGGTGGCGTCGCTCAGCTCGTCGGTGGCCTGGTACGTGCCCGGCGCGTCGATGGTGAAGGTCTCGGTCAATCCGCCGGAGATGGTGGCCGCGTCGGCGCCGTTGATCGACACAGCATGGGTGCCCGCATCGGGGGCGGCTTGAAAGGTGAACTCCTCCCCCACCCCGACCTCGAGTGTGCTCGGCTCGTAGGCGCCGGCGGCGGTGAGCGTGACCGTCTTGTCGGCGGCGGCCGGACCGTCGACCAGGGTCGCCGTGCCCGAGCCCGATGCGGCGTCGGCGGGTTCGGTGCCCCCGTCGGAGGTGCCCGCCGGCGCGGCCGTGGTGACGGATGCGCCCTCGGGGTTGGCCGACGGCCCATCGTCCGAACCGCACGAGGTCGTGCCGAGCATCAGGGCGCCGCAGGCGATGAGTGCGGCGAGACGGGTTTGACGTGACATGAAACGCTCCTTGGGTCTGGTCCTCACAGAGCATGGCGGCACCACGCACGTTGTCGGCGCTGAAACCGGTCCCAAGTCGGTCCCAAGGATGCTCAGTCTTTCGGGCACCCACCGTTGACGACGAGGTTGTCAACCGTTTGCTCCACCGTGCCGCCGGGGCCGGAGACCTGCACCACGACGGGGTGGGTGCCCACCTCGGCGGCAGTGAAACCGGACGGGATCTGAGCGGAGAACGACGGTCCGCCACCGGACATCGGGGCGCTGAACGACGTGCCCGCCACCGATACCTGCGCGCCGGTGGCGTTGCGTGCCCGCACCGACACGGTGGCCGAGTACGGGCAGAACGAGTACTCGTAGACGGTGCCCGACACCGAGGCACCATCCACGACGGGCGGTGGTTGCGTTTCGGGTGGCTGGGTTGCGGGTGGCTGCGTTTCGGGTGGTTGCGTTTCGGGTGGCTGGTTTGCGGGTGGCTGCGTTGCGGGTGGCTGCGTTTGGGGTGGCGGCGTAGCAGCCGGGCCCGTCACGGGTGGCGCACCGGTGGGGCTCGGGTCGATACCGGTCGGCTGCGTTTCCGGTGGGGCCACCACCGATCCCGTTGCCGGGTCGGTGATCGGCACACCCGACGAGGTCGAGGCGGACCCACCAACCGTTGTGTCCGACGGGTCGCTGGTGGTCGAGGCGTTCTGAGCCACGGTGGTTGAGGTGACGGCACTGGTCGGGACGGCGGGGGCGTCGGCGCTGATCTCGATCTCGCGCATGGCCGAGGCGATGTTCGAGGTGCCCCGCGACTTGGCGACCAGTTGGTGCAGGCCGGGCTTGGCGCTCCAGGCGAAGTGCGCCAGCGCCAGCTTGCCGGACCGGTCGAGTTGGTCGTCGGTGGCCACGTCCTTGCCGTCGACCTCCAGGATCAACGCGTCGATCGAGGTGTCGGTGGCGTGTGCGGTGACCGTCAGGTCACCGGGGGGAAAGGCCCGATCGCCGGTGGGACCATCGATCCACACCTGCGCCGGGGCCGAGTCGAGGGCACCCGCGGGCGCGTCACGAGCCGCCAGCACCATGGCTCCCCCTCCGGCGGCGGCCATCACCACCGGGATGATCACCTTCGCCCAGAATACCGGCATCTCCAACCCCTGGCTTCCGGCAACGGTCGGGGTGACCTGGCCGGTGCGGTGACCGTATCGGTGCGTGACAGCCCCTTGGCCAGGCCACCAGGTCCCAAACCGGTCCCAGATCCGACGAGATTCGGGCTCCGGTCGGTCGCTGCTCGGTACGTTTCGTGGCTGTGACCACCTCTCGCCGGCTCTGGATCCTCGCCTACGTCACCGCCGGAGCCGTCCTGATCGCCGGCGTCGCCGTCCAGATCCGCCACCATGCAGACGGTGGGCGGGAGCAAACCGAGGCGGCCCCTGCCGCGGTCTACGCCGCCATGCCCTTCGAGGCGACCATGTCACAGGTGAGCGCTCCCGTCACCACGGTGGGCGGCTCGATGATGTTCAGCGTCGGCGGCTTCTCCAAATCCGGCATCGACCACATCGACCTGTACGACGGCGCCAGGATGGTGGCGAGGTCACCAGGACCGAAGTACTCCTCCGAGGCGTCGCTGAGCGCCCCCGCCCTGAGCACCGGCGAACACCTGGTGCACGCCGAGCTCGTCGACGGCAAGGGACACGTCACCAAGACCGCGCCGAGCACGGTCGGTGTGGCGCCCGGCCCGGGTGGCCAGAGGGCCGCCCTCGTCACGTTGCTCCCCGGCGAGACCCGGGAGGCGGTGGCCAAACGGCTGGGCCTGGCTCCCGATGCGGTCAGCGAACCGGAGCCACCCCCGGCCGGCGCAGGCCCCGACGAGCCGGAGGCAGATGGGCCGGAGGCAGATGGGCCGGAGGCAGATGGGCCGGAGGCA
>ERZ724516.320-NODE-320-length-30459-cov-8.807098_pt1 | contig 30459 bp, 19 predicted proteins | sample MGYA00376049_ERZ724516 | MGnify/ENA primary metagenome ERZ724516 (study PRJEB28724, sample SAMN07190886) | activated sludge metagenome | isolation source: activated sludge of sewage treatment plant in Hong Hong | place: USA: Christiansburg, Virginia | collected... | reverse complement strand
GTTGTTGTACACGCCGCCGGCCGGAGCCTTCTTGACGATGGCTTCGAGGTCGAGGTTCTCGTACTCGGTGCCCTTGATCAGGTTGTTCAGGTTGGTGACGTAGGCCTGATGGTGCTTGGAATAATGGTAGTCGAAGGTCTCGGCCGACATGTGCGGGGCGAGGGCGTCCTTGGCGTAGGGCAGTTGGGGTAGCTGGTGTTCCATCTGGTTCTCCGTGGTAAATGGGTTAAACGAAAATTCTATTTGGCTTTCGGTGTGACGACAATCTGATCGACGGTGGCCACCGCTGACCCCCTGGCGAAAGTGAGCCCGAGCGCGTCGCCCGGTTGCAGGCTGGCTGCGTTGCGCACTGGCCGCCCGTCCGGGCCGAGTGCAATAGCATAGCCGCGATTGAGGACTGCATGGGGGTCAAGTTGGATAAGACTTGCCGAGAGCGCATTTAGTTTCGCGTTGCACCCGGAGATTTTCTGGCCGACGGCGCTTGCGAGCCGGTAGCTGACCAGACGCAGGCTGTCCCGGGCCTGTTCGGGCCTTGGGCGCGCGCTGGCCAGGCGATGGGCCAGGGTCGCCAGATCGTTCCGTACGCCGGCCAGCTGGCTGTCGAGGGCGCGCCCAAGGCGGGCAGCTGATTGGATGACATCGTCACGGCGCCGGCGAAGGCGTTCGGCCGGGTGGGTCAGGCGGACGGCAAGTGAGTCCAGTTGTTGCCCGCGCTCGGCAAGTCCGCGCTCGAACTGGCGGCTGATCCGCCGTTGGAGCTGGAGCAGGCGTGCGAGCAGCGCATCACGGTCCGGGCTGAGAATCTCGGCGGCGGCGGTCGGGGTCGGCGCCCGCAGGTCGGCCGCAAAGTCGGCGATGGTGAAATCGGTTTCATGGCCGATGCCGGCAATGACAGGAAGCCGGCTGGCGCGTATGGCGCGCGCCACCACTTCTTCGTTGAACGACCAGAGGTCTTCGATGCTGCCGCCGCCACGGCACAGGATGATCGCGTCGCAATCGCCGGCGGCGGCCAGTTGCAGGGCGGCTGCAATCCTGGCAGCAGCCTCCTCGCCCTGAACCGGGGTCGGGTAGATGTCGATCCTGATCTGCGGCGCCCGGCGGTGCAGGGTGCTCAGCACATCGCGCAGGGCCGCGGCCTGCAGGCTGGTGACGATGGCCAGCGCCTGCGGGTGCCCTGGCAGGGGGCGCTTGTTGCCTGGAGCGAACAGCCCTTCGCCCTCGAGTTGGGCCTTGAGGCGGAGGAAACGCTTGTAGAGGTCACCCTGTCCGGCGCGGCGAACCGTCTCGACATTGAGCTGGAACTCGCCGCGTGGCTCGTAGAACGAAACCAACACACGCGCCTCGACCCGCTGGCCGTTTTCCAGTCGCCAGCCGAGCAGCTGGGCACGATTGCGCCACATGACGCAGCGCACCTGGGCGGCGGCGTCCTTCAGCGAGAAATAGACGTGGCCGGAAGCCGCATAGGTCAGGTTCGATATTTCGCCGCCCACCCAGGTCAGTGGAAATGCCGACTCCAGGCAATCGCGCACCAGGCGGTTGAGGCTGGAGACGGTGATGACCGGGTTGGCAGAGGGCGGCAAGTCGTTGTCTGGCATGCCGGCGATTGTAACCTGAGCTTGCGCGAGGTGGTCGGGTATAGACGGTCGGCATAAATCGTAACCTATTGATTCAATGTCGAATTAATAATATGCCTCGTTTTTTGGCAGGGCAGGGCGAAGCCATTGCCGACGCGGGTTGGGGGTGGTTGATGACAGCTCATTCACAGACTTATCCACAGATTCTGGGGATAAGCTTTTGGCGTCTTGAATTACGGGGCTTGCCCGCGAACGGGGGGAGAGGCAGAATGACAGGTTATTGGACTAGCGAGGATTCATAGTGTTTGCGATCATTCAGGCTGCGGGCTGGCCCATCTGGCCCTTGTTGCTGGCCTCCGTCATTTCGGTTGCACTGATCATCGAGCGCCTGGTGGCATTGCGGCGCTCCAAGGTGGTCCCCCCAGGCCTGTTGCAACGCGCGGTCGGCGAGTTCAAGCGGGGCGGCGACAACGACCGCGCGCTCGACGAACTCGAGCGGCATTCACCGCTCGGGCGGGTGCTGGCGGCCGGCCTGCGCAACGTGGGCGCGTCCCGCGAGATCATGAAGGAATCGATCCAGGAGGCTGGCAGCGCCGTGGCGCATGAACTCAACCGCTACCTGACCACGCTCGGCACGATCGCCTCGATCAGCCCCTTGATGGGCCTGTTCGGCACCGTGATCGGCATGATCGAAATCTTCGGGTCGCAGTCGCCGACCGGCGCCAATCCCCAGCAACTGGCGCACGGGATATCCATTTCGCTCTACAACACCGGCTTCGGCATTTTCATCGCAATCCCCAGCCTGATCTTCTGGCGGCATTTCCGCGCCCTGGTCGATGGCTATGTCGTCGAAATGGAGCAGCAGGCGGTTCGCCTGGTCGAGTACATGCACGGCGATCGGAAGTAAGCCATGAATTTTCAGCGCGGGCGCAGCCAGGAAGAGCCGGAAATCAACCTGATCCCGATGATCGACGTCCTGCTGGTCATCATCATCTTCCTGATGCTGACGACGACTTACTCCAAGTTTTCCGGACTCGAGATCAACCTGCCGACGGCCGACGCCAGCAAGCAGGCGGAGCAGCCGAACGAGATCGATGTCGCGGTGACGGCGAGCGGCCAGATTTTGATCAATAAATCACCGTTGACCGCAGCCGACGTCAAGACCATTTCCGATGCCTTGCGCCGCGCGGCAGGGACACGCCCCGACCCGATCATCGTCATCAACGCTGACGCCAAGGCGACCCACCAGAGCGTCATCGACGTGATGCAGGGGGCGCAGGCGGCCGGATATCCGCACATTTCCTTCGCGACGCAAGCGCCGCGCTGATGCTGCAGTGAAAGGCTTTTCCCGCTGGTTGCAGGGGCAGTGGTTCGAACAACGCCGGCTAACGCCGGCGTTGTGGCTTCTGGCCCCGCTCGCCGGCCTGTATTGCGTCATCGCCGGACGCGAGCGGCGCATGGCGCGACCCCAACGCCTGCCGGTGCCGGTAGTCGTCGTCGGCAACATCACGGTCGGCGGCGCCGGCAAGACACCGCTTACCCTCTGGCTGGCGGACCAGTTGCGCGAGCGCGGTTGGCGACCCGGAATCGTCAGCCGCGGCTACGGCAGCGACAACGCCTTCCCGCGTCAGGTGTCGCCGGCCTCGCTGCCTGCAGAGGTCGGCGACGAGCCGGTACTCCTCTGCCGGCGCAGCGGCGTGCCGGTCTGGGTCGGGCGCGACCGGGTGGCCGCCGGGCTGGCCCTGCTCGCCGCCCATCCGGAGGTGAATGTCGTCGTTTGCGACGACGGCCTGCAGCATTACCGGCTGGCGCGCGACTTCGAATTGGCGGTCTTCGACGGGCGCGGCGCTGGCAACGGCTGGCGACTGCCGGCCGGCCCGCTGCGCGAACCCCTGGCCCGCCTGCTCGAAGTCGACGCCGTCGTCTGCAACGGGGTGCCGGACAGCCGCTTGCCACCGGCCTTGCCCAGGTTCGCCATGCAGCTTCGCCCCGGGAATTTCTACGCACTCGACGACCCGCAGTGCCAGGTAACGGCAGCCGGGCTGGCCGGGCGCAAGTTGCACGCCCTGGCCGGCATCGGCGACCCGGGGCGTTTTTTCCGGACGCTGGAGGGGATCGGGCTGGCGTTCAGCCGCCATCCGTTTCCCGACCATCACGCCTACACGGCGGACGATCTTGCATTTGCCCGCGATGGCGTACTGCTGATGACCGAGAAGGATGCAGTAAAATGCATCGGACTGACGCTCGGCGAAACCTGGGTTTTGCCGGTCTCTGCCGAGCTTTCGCCGGCCCTTATTGATCTTGTTTTGGAGAAACTCCGTGGACGCCAGGCTGCTTGATATCCTCGTCTGCCCGATTTGCAAGGGCAACCTCGAACACCACAAGGCCGAAAAGGAACTGGTCTGCAAGCCGTGCAAACTGGCCTTTCCGATCCGTGACGACATCCCGATCATGCTCGAGGACGAGGCACGCCAGCTCGCCGCGGACGAAAAGTAATGTCCGGCCCGGCCTTCAAGGTCGTTATTCCGGCGCGCTACGCGTCGACGCGCCTGCCGGCCAAGCCGCTGCTCGATCTCGGCGGCAAGCCGATGGTCGTCCGTGTCGCCGAACGGGCGCGGCTGTCGGGTGCCAATGAGATCTGGGTGGCGACCGACCATCCTGAAGTCCGGGCCGCTGCCGAGGCCCATGAAGTGGCCGCGCTGATGACCCGCAGCGACCATGCGACGGGAACCGACCGGCTGGCCGAGGTGGTCGGGCAGCGGGGCTGGCATGGCGAGACGATCATCGTCAATGTGCAGGGCGACGAACCCCTGATCGAACCCGCGCTCATCATCCAGACCGCGCGCCAACTGGCGGCGAGCGGCGCCGACATCGCCACGGTGGCGCACCCGATCGCCGATGCGGCTGATTTTTTCAATCCGAACGTGGTCAAGGTCGTCTGCCGCGCCGATGGCGACGCCGCCTACTTTTCGCGGGCGCCGATTCCATATGCCCGCGATCATTTCGCCAGGGAAGGCGGCGGCGAAACCCTGCCCGCCAGCTTTCCTGCCTATCGCCATGTCGGGCTCTACGCCTATCGGGCCAGCTTTTTGAAGGCTTACGCGGGTTTGGCGGTGGCGCCGACCGAGCAGTTCGAGTCCCTGGAGCAATTGCGCGCCCTCTGGCATGGCTACCGGATCAGCGTGACGCTCGTCGATGCCGCACCGGCGTCGGGGGTCGATACGCCCGAAGATGCAGCGCGGATGCGCAAACTGTTTGACCAGGTCTGAAATAAAGGTTAATTTTTCGGACTTGGAGACAGGTTCCCGAAATACGCCAAAAACAATAACTTTCCGATACGCAAACCGAGGTGTTTTTAATGAAATTGATTCTGTTGGGCGCGCCCGGCGCCGGCAAGGGTACGCAAGCGACCTTCATCTCCAAGAAATTCGGCATTCCCCAGATTTCCACCGGCGACATGCTGCGCGCCCAGGTCAAGGCGGGCACTGCGCTCGGCCTTGAAGCCAAGAAACACATGGATGCCGGCGGCCTGGTGCCGGATGCAGTCATTATCGGCATGGTCAAGGACCGCCTGACCCAGGACGACTGCAAGAACGGCTACCTGTTCGACGGATTCCCGCGCACCATTCCCCAGGCCGATGCGATGAAGGATGCCGGCGTGCCGATCGAGTTCGTGCTTGAAATAGACGTTCCGGACGGCGACATCGTCGAGCGCATGGCCGGGCGTCGTGCCCACCTTGCGTCGGGCCGGACCTACCACGTCAAGTTCAACCCGCCCAAGGTCGAAGGCAAGGACGACGTCACCGGCGAACCGCTGGTGCAGCGTGACGACGACAAGGAAGAAACCGTCAAGAAGCGCCTCGAGATCTACCACGCTCAGACCAAGCCGCTGGTCGATTTCTACAGCAAGTGGTCGGCCACCGGTGATGCCAAGGCGCCCAAGGTGCGCAAAGTGGCAGGCGTCGGCAGTGTCGACGGCATCACCAAGAGCGTTTTCGACGCACTGGTCTAAGGAGCAATGATGACGGTCAAGAATGCCTTCTACGCGCAGTCGGGGGGCGTGACCGCCGTCATCAACGCGACGGCCTGTGGCCTCATCCAGGAGGCGCGCCGCCATCCCGACAAGATCGGCAAGGTGCTGGCCGGCCGTGACGGCATCATCGGCGCCCTGACCGAGGACCTGATCGATACCAGCCTCGAGTCCGATGCCGATATCGCCCGTCTGCGCTCGACCCCGGCCGGTGCCTTCGGCTCCTGCCGCTACAAGCTGAAAAGCCTTGACGAGCATCGCGCCCAGTACGAACGCCTGATCGAAGTCTTCAAGGCGCACGACATCGGCTATTTCTTCTACAACGGCGGCAACGATTCGATGGACACCGCCTGGAAGGTCTCCCAGATATCCGAGAAGATGGGCTATCCGGTTGTCTGCGTCGGTGTGCCTAAGACCGTCGATAATGACCTGCCGCTGACCGACTGCTGTCCCGGATTCGGCTCGGTGGCCAAGTATGTCGCGACGTCGATTCGCGAGGCGGGCTATGACGTCGCCTCGATGGCGCGCACCTCCACCAAGATTTTTGTGCTTGAAGTCATGGGGCGCCACGCCGGCTGGATCACCGCTGCCTGTGGCCTGGCTTCGGAAAGTGCCGGCGAACCCCCGCATATCCTGCTCTTCCCCGAAGTGCCGTTCGACCCGGAGCGCTACGTGCAGCGAGTTGCCGAATGTGTCGACCAGTACGGCTACTGCACGGTGGCTGTATCCGAAGGGCTGGCGGATGCTTCCGGCAAGCTGATTGCCGACTCCGGGTCCAAAGACGCCTTCGGGCATTCGCAGCTCGGCGGGGTCGGTCAGGTGGTCGCGCAACTGGTCAAGGACAGGCTGGGCTACAAGTATCACTGGGCGCTGGCCGATTACCTGCAACGCTCGGCCCGACATCAGGCGTCGCGCACTGACGTCGAACAGGCCCATGCGCTGGGGGTTGCTGCGGTCGACCTCGCCTTGCGGGGCAAAAATGCGGTGATGGCGACGATCGAGCGCCTGGCAGATGCGCCCTACCGCTGGCGGATCGGCGATGCGCCATTGCAGGATATCGCCAATGTCGAGCGCAAGATGCCGGCCGAGTTCATCACGGCCGACGGTTTCCACATTACCGACGCCTGCCGTACCTATTTGCAGCCGCTGATCGAGGGCGAGGATCCGCCGCCGTACCGCAACGGCCTGCCCGATTATGTTCGTCTTAAAAACGTTACCGTGGCAAAGAAGCTCGGGGCGTTCAAGGTTTGATTCTTGCAGTTAAACATAGGAGGGGGGAGTAATGTCTAATCCGTTGATCTTGGCGCTAGCTTGCGCTGTGTTGGCAGTGCTGTACGGCTGGATATCCAGCCGGCAGATTCTCGCGTTGCCGGCCGGCAACGAGCGCATGCAGGAAATCGCCAAGGCGATCCAGGAAGGCGCATCCGCTTACCTGGCCCGCCAGTACAAGACGATCGCCATGGTTGGCGGCCTGCTCTTCCTGGTCATTGCCTTCGTGCCCAAGCTGGGCTGGCCGACAGCGATCGGCTTCCTGATCGGTGCAGTCCTCTCGGGCGCGGCCGGCTTCATCGGCATGAACGTCTCGGTCCGCGCCAACGTGCGTACCGCCGAAGCGGCGCGCGGCGGCATCGCCCCGGCGCTTGACGTGGCCTTCAAGGGCGGCGCCATCACCGGCATGCTGGTCGTCGGTCTCGGTCTGCTCGGCGTCGCCGGTTACTATGCCTTCCTGCGCTCGACGGGCGGTGCGGCTGATCTGCACCACGTGATCGAGCCGCTCGTCGGCCTCGCCTTCGGCTCCTCGCTGATCTCCATCTTCGCCCGTCTCGGCGGCGGCATTTTTACCAAGGGCGCCGACGTCGGCGCTGATTTGGTCGGCAAGGTCGAAGCCGGCATTCCGGAAGACGATCCGCGCAACCCGGCGGTCATCGCCGACAACGTCGGTGACAACGTCGGCGACTGCGCCGGCATGGCCGCCGACCTCTTCGAGACCTACGCCGTGACCGTTGTCGCGACCATGGTCCTGGCAGCGCTGACCATCAAGACCTCCCCCGGGCTTGGCGAAAACCTGGTCCTCTACCCGCTGGCACTCGGCGGCGTGTCGATCATCGCCTCGATCATCGGCTGCTATTTCGTCAAGGCAACCGACGGCGGCAAGATCATGTCGGCGCTCTATCGCGGCCTGGCCGTGGCCGGCATCCTGGCGCTCGCCGCCTACTACCCGGTCACGCAGTGGCTGATCGGCGCCGGTGACCCCGCCGCCAAGATTACGACCATGAGCATGTTCGGCTGCTCGATCGTCGGCCTGGTGCTGACAGCCCTTCTGGTCTGGATCACCGAGTACTACACCGGCACCGAGTATGCGCCGGTCAAGCACGTGGCAGCGTCCTGCCAGACCGGTCACGCGACCAACATCATTGCCGGCATCGGCATCTCGATGAAAGCTACCGCCTGGCCGGTTCTTTCCGTCTGTGCGGCCATCTACGCCGCCTTCACGCTGGGCGGCCTGTTTGGTATCGCGATCGCCGCCACCTCCATGCTGTCGATGGCTGGTATCGTCGTCGCCCTCGATGCTTACGGCCCGATCACCGACAACGCCGGCGGTATCGCTGAAATGGCCGGTCTGCCGAAGGAAGTACGCGACGTTACCGATCCGCTGGACGCCGTCGGCAACACCACCAAGGCCGTGACCAAGGGTTATGCCATCGGTTCCGCCGGCCTTGCCGCGCTGGTTCTCTTCGCCGACTACACGCATGGCCTTGAAGCGGCGACCGGCAAGGTGTTCACCTTCGATCTGTCCAACCACCTTGTGATCATCGGCCTCTTCATCGGCGGCCTGATTCCCTACCTCTTCGCGGCCATGGCCATGGAAGCGGTCGGCCGTTCGGCGGGTGCCGTGGTTGTCGAGGTCCGTCGCCAGTTCAAGGAAATCCCGGGCATCATGGAAGGTACGGCCAAGCCGGATTATTCCCGTGCGGTCGACATGCTGACCGTGGCGGCGATCAAGGAAATGATGATTCCGTCCATCCTGCCCGTCGCCGTGCCCATCGTCGTCGGTCTCGTGCTGGGCCCGGTTGCCCTTGGCGGACTGCTGGTCGGCACCATCGTTACCGGCCTCTTCGTGGCGATCTCGATGACCACCGGTGGTGGCGCCTGGGACAATGCCAAGAAGTACATCGAGGACGGCCACTTCGGCGGCAAGGGTTCCGATGCGCACAAGGCGGCCGTGACCGGCGATACCGTCGGCGATCCCTACAAGGATACGGCTGGCCCGGCGGTCAATCCACTGATCAAGATCATCAATCTGGTCGCACTGCTGATCGTGCCGCTGATCGCCTGATCCACCGGCACTCCCCGAAAGGCGGCCACGGCCGCCTTTTTCATTTCATCGACACTGTCGGTGACTGTGTTCCTTGCGGGTTGTCAGATTTTTCACGGGCGCTACAGCACCCCTACGCTAAAATCGTGCGTCAATGGAGATTGCATGAACGAAACCGAGAATCAGTCCGTAGTTGCGTCAGAAGCAAGCAATCCGGGCGTGCGTGAGGACATCCTCCACTACGACCCCCTGCTCGACTGCCTGGTCGAACTCTCGCGCTTCCACGGGCGCCCGGCAACGCGAGCGGCACTGACCGCCGGCCTGCCGCTCGAAAAGGGCTCGCTGACGCCCTCGCTCTTCGCCCGGGCGGCAAATCGCGCCGGCCTTTCAGCAAAAGTCGTGCGCCGTCGGCTCGACCGCATCGATCTGGCCTTGCTGCCCGTCGTCTTGCTGACTTCCGGCGACGAGGCCTGCGTGCTGCTTGGCTGGGACGAATCAGGAGAGACTGCCCGCCTGCTGTTTCCGGAAACCGGCCAAGGTTCAGTCCAGCTCTCGCGCGACGAACTCGCCCAGCGCTACAGCGGCGTCGCGATTTTCGCCCGGCCGCATTTCCGCTTCGACAAGCGCACGCCTGAAGTCGGCGACGTCAAGCTGCGCCACTGGTTCTGGGGCGCTCTGGCCGACCAGTGGCCGGTCTACCGCGACGTCCTGAGTGCGGCACTGCTGATTAACGTCATCGCACTGGCCATGCCGCTGTTTTCGATGAACGTGTATGACCGGGTGATCCCCAACCGCGCCATGGAAACGCTTTGGGTACTGGCCCTCGGTGTGCTGCTGCTATTCGCGGTCGACCTGATGCTGCGCCTGCTGCGCGGCTATTTCATCGACCTCGCCAGCGCGCGGATCGACATGCAGCTCTCGGCGCAAATCATGGAGCGCGTCCTCGGCGTGCGCATGGAGGCGCGGCCGGCGGCGGTCGGCGCCTTCTCGTCCAACCTGCGCTCGTTCGAGGCGGTGCGCGATTTCATCACCTCGGCCTCGGTCACCGCATTCATCGACCTGCCGTTCGCGCTGCTCTTCGTCTTCGTCATTGCGCTGATCGCCTGGCCGCTCGTCCTGCCCGTGCTGCTCGCCATCGTCGTCGTTGTCATCTATGCCTACATCCTGCAGCACAAGATGCACGAACTCTCGGAGACCACCTACCGCGCCGGCGCCCTGCGCAATGCGACGCTGATCGAGAGCCTGACGGCGCTCGAGACGATAAAGACCCAGGGCGCCGAAAGCGTCATGCAATCGAAATGGGAAAAGTCGGTGGCCTTCGTCGCCCGCGTCAACAACCAGATGCGCTTCCTTTCCGCCGCTGCGACCAACGGCGCCCTCGAAGCACAGCAGGTGGTGAACATCGTCGTCATCATCGCCGGCGTCTATCTGATCAGTCTCGGGCAGCTCACCATGGGCGGCCTGATTGCCTGCACCATGCTGGCGTCGCGGGCGGTCGCCCCGCTCGGGCAGATGGTCGGGCTCTTGATGCAGTACCACAACGCCAAGACCGCGCTGACCTCGCTCGAAGAGATCATGAAGAAGCCGGTCGAGCGGCCCGCCGACGCCAGTTTCGTCCATCGCCCCGAACTGCGCGGCGACATCGAGTTCAACAAGGTCGAGTTCAGCTATCCCGGCTCCGCGCTGCCGGCGCTCAAGGGCTTCAGTTGCCGCATCGAGGCCGGGGAAAAGGTGGTCATCATCGGCCGCATCGGCTCCGGCAAGACGACCCTGCAGAAACTGCTGCTCGGCCTCTACCAGCCGACCGAAGGCGCGGTCATGATCGACGGCGTCGATACCCGCCAGCTCGACCCGGCCGACCTGCGCCGCAACATCGGCTATGTCTCGCAGGACCCGACGCTCTTCTACGGCACACTGCGCGACAACATCGCCATCGGCGCGCCCTATGCCGATGACGCCGCGATCGTCTCGGCCGCCGAGATCGCCGGGCTGACCGAGTTCGTCAATCGCCACCCCGACGGCTTCGACATGCTGATCGGCGAGCGCGGAGATTCGCTCTCCGGCGGCCAGCGCCAGAGCGTCGCCATCGCCCGCGCCTTCCTGATGGACCCGCCAATCCTGCTGCTCGACGAACCGACCAGTTCGATGGACTATTCCTCGGAACAGCAGTTGAAGCTGCGGCTGAAGGCGGTCGCCGCGCACAAGACGGTGGTGATCGTCACCCATCGCAACAGCCTCCTCGACCTCGCCACCCGGATCATCGTCGTCGATGACGGGCAGGTGGTCGCCAACGGCCCGCGCGACCAGGTTATCCAGGCGCTGCAGAGCGGCCAGATCGGGAGGGCGTCATGAGCCGCCTGAAGGTACTGGCCGCCTGGCTTCAGGAAAAGCTCGAAGCGATGGCCGTCAAGGGCAAGCCCTATGTCGAAAAGGTGCTCGGCCGCCTGCCGAGCAAGGAGGAGGGCGAGGCGGTCGATTTCTCGACCGATTCCGATGTCGCCATCCTGCGCCAGGAACCTCTGCGGGCGCGGGTGCTGTTACGCAGCGTCGGCATCGTCATGGCGCTGTTCATCTTGTGGGCCGCGGTGGCGCAGCTTGACGAAGTGACGCGCGGCGAGGGCAAAGTCATCCCGTCCAGGCAGGTCCAGATACTGCAGAGCATCGATGGCGGGCTCGTTTCCGAGATCCTGGTGCGCGAAGGCGATGTCGTGCAGGCCAACCAGTTGCTGATCAAGATCGACGAGACGCGCTTCGTTTCTTCGGTCAAGGAAAACCGCGTGCAGTACCTCGGCCTCGTGGCCCGTGCCGCGCGCCTCAAGGCGATGTCCGATGGCAAGCCGTTCGTGCCGCCGCCCGATGTGCTGAAAGACGCGCCGGATGTCGTCGAGCAGGAACTCCAGCTATACGAAGCCAAGCGTGCCGAGATGAATGCAGCAATCTCGATCGCCAGGCAGCAGCTTGCCCAGCGCCAGCAGGAACTGAACGAGGCGACGGCACGGCGCGCCCAGGCGTCGACCGGATTCGACCTGACCTCCAAGGAGCTGACGGTCACGCGCCCGCTGATCAACTCCGGGGCGGTGTCCGAAGTCGAGCTGCTGCGCCTGGAACGTGACGTTTCGCGCTACCGCGGCGAGCGCGACATGGCCTCGGCGCAGATCACCCGGGTGCAGGCTTCGATCAACGAGGCACAGCGCAAGATCGAGGAAGTCGAGCTCAATTTCCGCAACGACGCCGGCAAGGAATTGTCCGAAACCACCGCCAAGCTCAACAGCCTGGCCGAAGGCAGCGTCGCGCTGTCCGACCGCGTCAAGCAGTCGTCGATCCGTTCGCCGGTCAAGGGTACGGTCAAGCGGTTACTGGTCAATACCGTCGGCGGCGTTGTCCAGCCGGGCAAGGACATGATCGAGATCGTTCCGCTCGAGGATGCCCTGTTGCTGGAAGCCCGCATCCTGCCCCGCGACATCGCCTTCCTGCGTCCCGGGCAGCCAGCCATCGTAAAGTTTACCGCCTATGACTTTTCCATCTATGGCGGGCTCGACGGCACGCTCGAGCATATCGGCGCCGACACGGTCATGGACGACAAGGGCAACGCCTTCTACACGGTGCGGGTGCGCACCAACAAGCCGGGTTTCGGCGACGCCAACCTGCCGATCATCCCGGGCATGGTGGCAGAGGTCGACATCATCACCGGCAAGAAGAGCGTGCTGGCCTATCTCCTGAAGCCGGTGCTGCGCGCCAAGAACGTGGCCCTGACCGAACGCTGATGCAGCACTGGATCATCGACCGCGAGGTCAGCCCGATGGCGGGCTGGCTCGAAGCCATGCCGGCGGCCGAGTTCCTGGCCCGCGACCAGCTGGGTGCTGCCCGTTTCGCCGGGGCAGGAGTCATCTGGTCACGGTTGCACGCCGGCGAGCCGGTCGAAAGCGCACTCAATGGCATCGACCGTAGCGGCCGCCAGCCGGTCGTCCTGCTCAGTGACGTGCCCGACGAAGTGCAGGTCCTGCAGACGCTGGATCTTGGTGCGGCCGGCTGCTGCAATTCGCGGGCGGCGCCCGAGGTGTTGCGCCAGGTCGCCGTGGTGGTCAGCAACGGCGGCCTCTGGGTCGGCCAGTCTCTGCTCCGGCAACTGGTCGGCGCGACCACGCGTCGTCTCGGTCAACTGCCCGCGGAGGCCGAAAATGACGACTGGCGCCCCGTGCTTTCCGAGCGCGAGATCCAGGTCGCCCGCCTGGTCGCCGGTGGCGCCAGCAACAAGGAGATCGCCGACCGGCTGGCCATCACCGAGCGCACGGTCAAGGCGCACCTGACTGCCATCTTCGAGAAGCTCGGGGTGCGCGACCGCCTGCAACTCTCGCTTCGGGTCAACGGCGTAAAAATCTGACGCCGGGCGTGAAATTCCTCACGCAAAGGCCCCCGGACTGTACCTTGGTTCAATAGATTCGGTCCCGGTTAATCCGTAGACTCCCGGCATCGCTAATTGTGCTGGAGAACTGTCATGGCTGAAATCATCGCCCGCGTCGGAAAAATCACCGGTGAAGCAATCGCTCGCGACCTTGACGGCAACGTCCGCCGTCTGAAGGCCGGCGACCCGGTCCGCCAAGGCGATGTCGTCCAGGCTGCGGATGGCGGGCAGGTTCAGCTGAAACTGGCCGATGGCCGCGATCTGGAGGTGCGCGCCAACGAAGCCGCCAAGATCGATGCCGAAGTCGCCGCGCCGGACCTGCCGGGCGCCACCGACAGCGCAGTACAGGACAGCCCCAAGGGCTTTGCCAAAGTGGTCAAGGCCATCGTCGGGCCTGACGGCACCTTCAGCTTCGACGATGAAGCCGGTCTGGTCAAGGCTGTCGACCAGAAGGATGGGCACACCTTCATTGAACTGGTGCGCATCGTCGAGAACGTCGACCCGCTCGCCTTCCAGTTCGCAACTGAGCGCGGCCAGCGTCTGGATGAAATCAGGGGGGGGGGGTCACGGGTCTTTACTGTCCCCAATAACCCGCCAGATTCGGTTGATCTGAAAATTGCGGGTAGCGAAGATCGGGTAGTCGAGGTGCGTCTTGCCGGCAGCGACGGGGACGGCTTTGTTGTAGGCTTCGCGATCATTTCCCTGCCGGAGAACGGGGTTCTCTATTCCGATGCCGCATTGACCGTGCCAATCCGGGTTGGTGATACGGTCACGGGGCCGGTTTTCTTCAAGCCGGATGCAAACTGGAACGGCCAGGCCTCGTTCCAGTATGCCGCCATCGATAATGTCGGATTGCAGGATGCGACGCCCGCCACGGCGACCATCACTGTCGCTTCTGTGGATGATGATGTCAGTCTGGCTGTGCCGGATGTCAATGGCAGCGCCACAGGCCAGTTGAGTGTTGCTGAAAACGCGACGACGACGGGTACGTTCGCCATCAATGCCCCCGACGGGCTAGACCCATCGGCAGCCCTGACCATCGCCGGCGTGCCGGTCAGCAAGGCTGCGCTTGAAGGCAGCGGCACGACGCCGGTCGCGATCGTCACGCCGGAAGGTCGGCTGACCGTCACCGGTTTCAATCCGGTGACCGGTGTCGTGACCTACAGTTACGACCCGAGCGGTAGCGCCAAGAACCATACGGCTGGCGAAGTTGCCGACCGCATCAGCATCGTGGTCAAGGACGAGGACGGCGACATCCAGAGCGGTACGCTGAACATCAACATCACCGATACCGTGCCGGTCGCCAAGCCCGATGCCAACGCCATTACCGAGGACGCGGCCACCGATGTGGTCGTCGGCAATGTCGTGTTGACCGGGGCGGGCGCGGATATCCTGGGTGCGGATGCGACGGCGGTTACCGGTGTTGTCGCTGGCAGCGCGGTACCGGGCAGCAACGTTGCGGCGGGCAGCACGAGCGTGGCCGGCGGGACGGTGGTTGCAGGCCTTTACGGCAGCCTGGTGCTGGGTGCTGACGGCAGCTACAGCTACCGTCTGGACAACACCAATGCTGCGGTCAACGCCCTCAAAGACACGGAAACGCTGAGCGAGACCTTCACCTACACGATCACCGACGCTGACGGTGACCCGAGCACGACGACGCTGACGATCACCATCAACGGCACCACGGACGGCGGGCCGAGCATCGTACCTGCTGACGGCAACGCCGGCGCCACCGGCCAGGCCACGGTGCTCGAAGCGGGCCTCACCGGCCCCGCCACGACCGAAACCACCGCCGGCACGATCAATGTCGGCAGCCCGGACGGTCTGACCAGCGTCAAGGTCGGCGGCGTCACCCTGACGGTCGCCCAGCTGCAGGCACTAAGTGTCGGCAGCCCGCAGGTCATCGACACCGGCGAAGGCACGCTGACCCTGACCGGCTTCAGCGGCACCGGCAGCGCGCCGCTCAGCGGCGTGATCAGCTACACCTACAGCCTGAAGGCCGCGCTGAACCAGCCCGGCGCGAGCGAAAGCAGCGACCTGATCGCGCTTGAAGTCACCGACCGCGGCAACATCACCACGACCGGCACGCTGACCGTCCAGATCGTCGACGACACCCCGACCGCCAACGCCGACAGCAACAGCGTTGCCGAAGGCACGACCAGCGCCGACAGCGCCGTCACCGGCAACGTCTTCAGCGGCAGCACCCCCGACGTCGCCGACCGCCTCGGCGCCGACACCCGGGCCAACCCGGTCACCGCCGTCAGCTTCGGCGGCGCCCCGCAGACCGTCGGCAGCGCATTCGCCACCACCTACGGCCAGCTCACGCTCAACGCTGACGGCAGCTACAGCTACCGTCTGGACAACACCAATGCTGCGGTCAACGCCCTCAAAGACACGGAAACGCTGAGCGAGACCTTCACCTACACGATCACCGACGCTGACGGTGACCCGAGCACGACGACGCTGACGATCACCATCAACGGCACCACGGACGGCGGGCCGAGCATCGTACCTGCTGACGGCAACGCCGGCGCCACCGGCCAGGCCACGGTGCTCGAAGCGGGCCTCACCGGCCCCGCCACGACCGAAACCACCGCCGGCACGATCAATGTCGGCAGCCCGGACGGTCTGACCAGCGTCAAGGTCGGCGGCGTCACCCTGACGGTCGCCCAGCTGCAGGCACTAAGTGTCGGCAGCCCGCAGGTCATCGACACCGGCGAAGGCACGCTGACCCTGACCGGCTTCAGCGGCACCGGCAGCGCGCCGCTCAGCGGCGTGATCAGCTACACCTACAGCCTGAAGGCCGCGCTGAACCAGCCCGGCGCGAGCGAAAGCAGCGACCTGATCGCGCTTGAAGTCACCGACCGCGGCAACATCACCACGACCGGCACGCTGACCGTCCAGATCGTCGACGACACCCCGACCGCCAACGCCGACAGCAATGAAATCACCGAAGATGCAGCCCCGAATGCCGTGAGCGGCAATGTCATGACGACCGGTTCGGGCCAGGATACCCTGAGTGCGGACGCCACCCGGGTAACCGGTGCCGTGGCCGGAATCGGGATGCCCGGCAGCAACGTTGCGTCGGGCACGACCAGCGCCAGCGGCACGACGATCGTGGGCGTCTATGGTTCCATCAGGATTGGCTCCGACGGCAGCTACAGCTACACGCTGGACAACACCAAGGCTTCCGTCCAGGCACTCAATGCAGGAGAGTCGACGACCGAGACATTCACCTACACGATCACCGACGCCGACGGCGACCCGAGTACGACGACGCTGACCATCACCATCCGTGGCACGGACGATGGTGTCGCTCTGACGGTTCCCGATACCAACGCGGGTGTGACGGGCAATGCCAGCGTTCCGGAGAACGGCACGCTGACCGGCCAGACGTTCACCATCAGTGCGCCCGACGGCCTCGACGCGACTGCTGCGCTGACCATTGCCGGTACCCCGGTGACCAAGGCCGCCCTCGAGAACAGCGTAACGTCGAATGTCACGATCAATACGCCGGAAGGCGTGCTGACGATCACCGGCTACAACCCGGTGACCGGTGTCGTGACCTACAGCTACGATCCGAGCGGCACCCGCAAGGATCACACGGGCGGCGAGGTCCTCGACACGATCAGCATCGTCGTCAAGGACGACAACGGCGATACGCAGCCCGGGAACCTGGTCATCAACATCGTCGATACCGCGCCGCTGGCGAGGCCGGATACCAATACCGTCACCGAAGACACGGCGCCGAACCCGGTCGCCGGCAATGTCATCACCACGGGCGGTGGGGCCGACACGTTGGGTGCCGATGCCACGGTGGTGACCGGCATCATGGCGGGCTCCGGCACGCCGGGCAACAACGTCGCGTCTGGAACGACCAGCAGCAACGGCGCGAGCGTCAATGGCACCTATGGCACCCTGGTACAGGGTGCCGACGGCAGCTACAGCTATACGCTCGACAATGCCAGGCCGGCGGTTCAGGCCCTGGCTCGCAACCAGGCGGTGAGCGAGAGCTTTACCTACACCATCACCGATGCCGACGGCGACCCCAGCAGTACCACACTGACCATCACTGTCACCGGCACCAACGATGTGCCGATAATCGACGTGCGCGCCGGTGACGCCGACAGTGCCAGCCTGACCGAAACCAATAGCGGTCTCATCGTCAGCGACACGTTGAGCGTCTTCGATGTCGACACTCAGGACACTGTCGCTGCCAGCAAGGTGGATAGCCTTGTTGTGGGGGGAACCTATTCTGGCGCCCGTCCCACCGACACTGTGCTCAAGGGCATGTTCTCGGTCTCAGGGGGTGAAGGCAGTGCCGTTGCCCAGGATGCGCCCAATGGCATTATCTGGACCTTCAACTCGGGCAGCGAAGCCTTCAACTCGATTCCCGCCGGGCAGACCCTGATTCTGACTTATACCGTCCGGGCCACCGACAGCCAGGGGGCATCTGTCGATCAACCTGTAACCATTACCATCACCGGCACTAACGATGGCGTAGTAGCCGTAAATGACACCCTGACCATTGCCGAAAACGCCACAGGAGCAGCTCTCGGCGGCAATGTGCTGAGCAATGATACGCTCGACCCTGATGTGGGTGCGACAACGACCGTCAGCAGCTTCAGCCTCGATGCAGACGGCAACGGTTTGCAAGACGTATTTACGCCTGGCACACCCGTCACCGTGACGACTCCCAGTGGCACCCTCGGTGTTCTTACGATGGCGAGCAACGGTGCATACACCTTTACCCCGCACCAGGCAAACTACAGCGGGCCGGTGCCGGTAATAGCCTATACGCTTTCCAGCAGCACCGGCGAGACAGCTACGGCAACGTTGACCCTGAACGTGACGCCGGTTTCCGATGCCCCGGGCGTGACACCCGATGCGCCAGGGGTAACGACCAATGAGGACACGGCCGTGGCGCTCGGTTTCAACGCGCCTACCGTCACGGACGCGATCGACCAGAACGGCATCGGCGGTTCCGGCGATAACCCGGAAATGCTGTCACTGATCACGCTATCGGGTATTCCAAGCGGCGCTAAGTTACTGGACGCTACCAACGGCGATGTCACTCTGTTCACTTCAACCGGTGGCAACATCGCCATCCGCCTGTCAGACGCCAGTAACCTGATTGCCAGCCCTGGCGCGGCAACGCTGACGATGACGACGGCACAATTCGAGGCGCTCAAGGTGCTGCCACGGGCAGACAGCGGAGCCAACTTTACTGTCACTATGACGGTGACCGAGTACGAAGTCGATACCTCGGGCAATCCGTTGTCAGGCATCGCCGGCGTAAGCGCAAGCACGACGGTTGCGGTTAACGTGCTTGCGGTCACCGATATAGTCGATCTGAAGATCGGCGGGGTTGACGCGCTTCCAGCCGCGCCTTACAACGCGACGATTTCCGAAGATAGCGCACTCAACCTCACAGCGTTGTTGTCGGCCACCTTTGAGGATCTAGATGGCAGTGAGCGGCGGGCGATCATCATCAACAACCCGGCCGGCAACGGCACCATTCTGGTCAACGGCACCTCGGTTGCAGGCGGCGCATCCATTACCTTTGCTTACAACGCTCCAGGCAATAACTTGGAAACTTCGCAGAGCGGTTTCCCGGCTATGTCGATTGTTCCGGCGAGTAATTTCAGCGGCGATCTGAACGGCATTACCGTGACCTTGAGCGCCTCGGATAGAGACAGCGATCCGACCGCGTTCAACGCGTCGCCGCAGATCGACCGCGTGACGCTCAACCTGCACGTTACGCCAGTCGCCGGCGATGTGTCGGTTTCGAATGTCAGCACTCCGGAAGATACGGCGGTCAAATTCCTGCAAGGTGTGGCATTGACCGATACCGACGGCAGCGAAAGCATTACCGGCATCGTCGTAAAGAGTGTACCGACCGGTTGGGTGCTGAAGGATGATGCCGGCACTGTCGTGTTCACCGGCAATGGGGTGGCCACCTATACCTTGCCGGCGGGTGAAGTTTCCAATGGCGATTTCCGCAATTACACGTTGACCCCGCCAGCGCACAGCAGCGCCAATGCGACGATCTCGCTGGATCTGACGACGACCGACACCCAGACGGTGAATGGTTCGCCAGTCACGAGTGTCCAGACGGTGACCCGCAGTGAAACCATCACGGTGAATGCCGTGGCCGAGATCGTGGGTGGCGACAGCAATGGCGATTTGGTGCCCGATCTGAGCATGACCCCGGGCTTTGTCTACACCAGCCAGGGTGCGGAAGACCAATGGTTCATTCTGAACAGCGACGGCTTCAACCTCAAGGCAAACTGGGCCAACCAGGATGCCGATGGCAGCGAGCAGACCTTCGCGCTGCTGACGCCGGTGCTGAGCGGTGGTTCCGCAATCGGTTCGCAGTTCCGATATACCGATGGCAGCGGGGTGCATGTCCTGACCTACAACGGTACTGCGGTCGAGATACCCATGGCCTACCTGAATACTGTCCAGTTCATGGCGGCACCTAACGTCGCCGGGGCGTTCACGATCGGTGTCCAGGCCAGGACGGTCGATACCGACTCCGATACTGGCGCCAGCGTCAGCGCCGTATCCGGCAGCGCCACCTTGACCAATCTCTTCATCGCGCCAGTGGCCGATGCCGTGACTCTGGCGGTTACCGGTTCGGTGACCGGCAACGAAGATTCGCTGATTCCGCTGCGTATCAAACCCACCAGCGCGGATCCGTCGGAAACGTTCAATGTGACGATCAGCAACATTCCGGCTGGTTCAACCCTGGTCTATGACGGCATGCCGGTGACCATCACCGGCAACAGCGCGACGATCGCCAATTTCGACTCGACCAAGTCGCTCGCCATTCAGCCGCCGGCGAACAGTAATACGGATTTCTCGCTGAATGTCTCGGCCGTTTCGATCGATACGGTTGGCGGCGTCACCAGCACGTCGTCGCCAACGGCGCTGTCGATTGCGGTCGACGTCCGTGGCGTGGCCGATTCGCCGGCGATCACGAGCGCTTCCCTGCCGTTCGTCACCACCGAGGCGGCCGTCGATTCCGGGGCCAAGCGCATCGCGCTCAGCAGCATCATTACTTCGGCAGCGCTGACCGATAGCGATGGTTCCGAAACCCTGTCGTTCGTCCTGAGCGGGTTGCCGGCCGGCTTCACGGTCGAAGGTCTCACCTTCACTGGTGGCGTCGGTGCCGCTCGGGTTTGGGCTGGCACTGCTTCGGAATTCGCCAGTGCCAGGATCGTTGTGCTCGACGATAACTACAGTGGCAGCTTCGACTTCAAGTTCCGCGCGATCACCACGGAGAACGATGGCAACAGCCTGACCGGCAACTGGACCACCGTTCCGGTTCAGGTGACGCCGTCGCCGGAGGCGACGATCAATGTGACAACGACCGCCAGCGAGGATACGCTGACCCGGGTCGATTTCGCGCTACAGAGCCAGAATGGCGACAGCAATGAAACCCTGTCTTCCGTCTGGATCAAAGCTGCCGAACTCGTTGGCAAGCCGTTCACGCTTTACCTTGATTCTGCGGGTGCGACCCCATTGACTTCGCTGGCCGTCGATGACGGCTGGTACAAGCTCACGGCTTTGCAGGCCGCCAATGTCTTCGTCAAGGGAACGGCCAACAGCGATGCCGATGGCACCTTCGGCGTTCGTTATGGGATCACCGATCCCAGCAATGACGGCACCTTGGCGGCTGTCACGCAGCAGTTCGATACGAATTACAGCATCACGGTCAATCCAGTCACCGATGCGGCCACGAGCAGCAACGACTTCGTCAGCAGGGTGATCGCGTCGACCGAAGTGGTGACGGTCAATGTGACGGTCACCCAGAGCAATGACCCGAATGCCGGCAATGCCAAGGATATCGACGGCAGCGAAAAGCTTCTTTACTTCATCGTGGATAGCGTGCCGATCGGCGTCACGGTCGTCGGTGGCAAGTACATCGGCAATACGCCCGGCAACCCGAATACCGGCCGCTGGATACTCGACATTCCCGACAATGCCTTCTCTGGGCCATCGCTAACCCAGGCGGTTCAGTTCTCGCTCGACGGCACAGCTACGCAGTTGTCCAGCTTGAGTCAGGCGATCAGCATCACCGCCTATACGCAGGACACCGGCGCCAGCGCAGCGGCGACGTCGACGACCAGTTGGACGTTGCAGACGTCGTCCTCCTTTACCGACGCCTCGCCGGCACCGACGACACCGGCGGCGACCATCGCCACGTGGGCAAAGGATCCGGCTGTCCCGTCAGTGACCGAGGACACGCCGGTCACGTTGAACACCTTGCTGGACGCGAGCATTAGCGGAACTTCGCCGTTTGCGGTCACCCTGACCGGGCTGCCGGCGGGTGCTGTGGTGACCGGCATGATGATGACCATGGTCGGCGGGGCGCCTGTCTGGAGCGCCCAGGGTACTGGCGACAACAATGCGCTGCAGGCCTTGCTGAATGGCATCACCGTGACGGCGCCGGCAAATGCGAACAGCAACACCGGGCCGCTTGGCTTTTCGGCAACCCTGACGACCTACGATGATGGCGGTGGCCGGCATGATTCGAACCTGACGGTCAGCCTGCCGGTGACGCCGGTTTCCGACCCGATCGTGCTGGTGGCGACCGACAGCAATGTCGGCGAGGATGCCACCGCCCCGATCTCCATCGTCTTGTCCAACGCAGCGGATGGCGCCAATACGAACGTCGTCAATGGTACGGTCTATGTGCAGCTCAACGATTCGGGCATGGAGGCCTCTGGCGGTGTATTGCGCTTCAATGGCAATCCCGTGACGGCGACGACCGTCTCAGGTGTTTCGGGTATCGCCGATGGCACTTATTTCGTGCTTAATGGTGTCAGTAATGGCTCGACCCTGAACCTTACCTATCAGCCTGCCGCCAATGCCTCGGGCACGGTCGGCTATACCGCATTCGTCCAGAATCAGGAGACCGGGGCGGCCAATGTGGTGACCAGCTCGACTTCCGGAAGTTTCGACATCAACAAGGTCAATGATGGCGTGACGCTGAGTGCCGGTAACGTGACCGGTGCGGAAGATCAGGCGGTGCAACTGGCCATTTCGGCGGCCTTGATCGATTCCGGCGAGCGCATCCAGTCGGTCACGTTGTCGCACGTGCCGGACGGCTTCCAGGTCTATTACGGCAACGGTGCGCCGGGTACGGCAGCCATCAACATGGGTGGCGGCGTCTGGAGCATTCCCGCCAGCGCCGGCGCGGTGCCGGCCTATATTTCGCTGGTTCCGCCGCCTAACTGGAGCGGTACGGTTTCCGGCGTCACGGCCGAAGTCTGGAGCGGTGAAACCGGACTGGATCAAACCGTCAATTTGGCAAATTTCGACGTCACCTTCAATGGCGTGGCCGATGGCATTCTCATCAGCCCGACACTGTCTTTCGGCAACGAAGGGCAGGTCGTTCTGCTGAACCTGAACAGCGCGATGCCGGATATGGATGGTTCGGAAACAGCGATCATCACGGTCAAGGGGCTGGGCAGTTTCGCGGCCTTCTACGCCGGCAGTTCCCTGTTGTCGGCAAGCTATAACAGCGGGAGCGATACCTATACGCTGTCCGGCCTGACCCCGGCGCAAGTCAGCGGTTTGGGCGTGATCCAGAAGGATGGCAGTTTTGATCTGGTAATCACCGCGCAGACGGCGGATTCGCCGGGTGGCAACCTGTCAGCTGTCGTCAGTGCCAGCATGCACGTTGACATCAACCCGGTGGCGGAAACGACCGGGGACGACCGGCTGCTCTATGACGGTAGCGCGCTCAATGGGCTGGCGGGGGTCGATACCATCGAATTCCGCCTTGGCGAAAACCTCGACTTTTCGGCGTCGCCGGTCAAGCCAAGCAACATCGAGCGTTTCGATCTGATGCCGGCCGGCCAGAATCACAGCCTGGGCCATCTGTCGGTGCAAGATGTCCTCGACATGACCGGTTCCGGCAAGTCGCTGACCATCCTCGGCGACAGCGGCGATTCAGTCAGTCTGAAGGGTACTGTTGGCGGCACCTGGTCGGCTGGCGGCAGCCAAACGGTTGATGGCCATAACTTCGACGTCTATTTGAATACGCAGGATCCGGCAGTCAGGGTTCTGATCGAGCAGCAGATCGTCAAGAGTATCGATCCCTGACGTATGAAGGGGTGGCGATGAGCCACCCCAAAGGTGCTGAAGGCGCTCTCTGGAGCGTCTATCTGCTCTGCCTTCGTGCTCGCTGACGGGCTGCTGCGGTCGACAGCTAATAAAGCACGAATATTGATGGCTTATCGGTAAGTGCTGCTTGTCAGTTGTAGGTGACGATGACGGAAATAGTATCCCCATAGCTGCCGGCACTGGGTACCGGGCCTGCGGCAATCGCTCCAGCAACTACCTGCGTTCGGACCTGCGAAAAATTAAACAAGGGGAAAGTGATGACCCCGTTTGCTGTAACTGTCCCACTTGTTCCATCTCCCCAAACGCTGGTGTTGAGTACGCCCGGGACAGTTGTGAGATAAAGGTTGTAATTGAGGGTGTCGGCCGGCGGGCCGACATGGGTCAGGCGGCGTTGCGCATACGTACCTGAACCACCAGTCGACAGCGTGGCTGTGTAGGTCAAAGTCAACGGGTCAAAAACAACTCGCGTACAGGTAATCGTCATCGTTGCAGAAGAATTCACCTGAGCGCCTGAGTAAGCGCCAAACGCGAGCGTTCCGACAGCCACGTTACAGCTGAGCGCAGCGTTGGCAATGCCCGCCTGCCCGAGCAACAACACCGAAGCAAGCAACTGAGTCGATCGCTTTATCATTGAACGTTCCTCTTGCAGATATAGGGGCCGAGATCCGATACCGCCGAGGCGGTTGGGCTCAGTTCAATCTCTATCTCGCACAACGCGTTGGCAGATTGCGCGCGCAGGCGATGGCGTCCCTCCAAGTCTGTCACGAATGCCTCGCCATCAAAACCGACATAGTAGCGCTCGTCACGTCCCTCAACCTCGACCACCGAACCCGTGGGCAAAGGCTTTCCACCTTCGTCAAGAAAACGCAGGATGGCATTGCGTTCACGTTTGAGCGGAAAATCGATCAGCACACCGGAGCGGTTGTACGAGGTGACCCATTCCTGGGTTCGGGAGATGTTGGCGTCGATGGGCACCGAGAGCGGGTCGATGGAAATCTTGCTGGCGTTATACGACGGAATGCGTGAAATGACGAGGCGTCCCGAGTCGTCGGTCTTGCCGACCACAATGTTGTCCTGGAGGACGTCTACGCCTTCGACATTACCTACGCGCACAACCCCAAAGCTCTCGGTGATCGGGCGTGCAAGGAAGGCGCCGCCGCCCAGAAAGCCGATGCCCCCTGAAATCGAGCCGCGCACCGCGTCCTGCCCGGCGTAATGAGCGACGTCGGCGCTGTAACGGGCGATTGCACTCGCGTACGTGACGCCGGCCTCCACCCGTTCATCAGTCTGCCCGAGCAACCGGTATCCGTAGCCCTCGCCGACCGGCGCCGGCTGTTGCACCGAGAACATGCCGTAACCGTTGTTCTGCCCGCCGCCGCGAGTGCTCTGATACCCGGCAGAGCCGCTCGCAGTGCCCAGCGGAAATGAGAATCCGGCAAAAATCTGGGTCTGGTTGGGGGTCCCGATGGCATGCGAGGCTGAAAGCGTGAAAAATCCAAGTGGCCCCGCCGCTTTCGAGTAGGTCACGGTGCCGACGTTGAGACTGGGAAGCTCGCGGTACTCCTGGCCGACCCAGGCGAGAGCAATTGACCCCGCCTGGCCGAGACTGGCACTGATGCTGCCGAAGGACAGACGGGAAAGACGCGGCCCGATTTCGCCGACCTCCTGGTATTCAGGGCTTGCCCAGGTCGATCGCGCATTGAAGCTAAGTTGCTGGGCTTGCCGGCTGAAGCCGAGAATCAGGCGTGACCCCGTTCCGCGGTCACCGGCGCTTGCCGCGCCGCCGACGGTGACCACCCCGATATTGCCCAGCAGGTAGTCGGCGACCACGCCGGTCCCGCGCACGCTGTTGTCGCCTTCGGCACGCCCTTCCAGGGTCAGGGAATCAGTGATGCCCCGCCGATAGACAGCCGAGCCGATCCAGCCGCTGTAGTCACCACTGCTTATGCCGTAGTTGTAGCGTGCCGATCCAAGATCGATGGCGAACTGCGACAGGCCGGGTGCCAGGAGTTGCTGGGAAACGTAAAATGGCTGCGAGATGACTTGTTCCTGCCCGAACGCATTTTTTACGACTACCGACATCTCGCCGGCACCCGAAATCATGGGCACGTTGCTGATCGAAAACGGACCTGACTGAACCGGTTGGCTTGCAATGCGCGCGTTGTTGGCGTAGATGTCGACCGTCGAGGGCAAGGTCGCGAGGCCGCCGATCGACTGCAACGGGTATGTTATGAAACCAGGCTGCAGAGAGTAGTTGGAACTGTACTGCACGCCGCCGTAACGCACGGCACGCCCCCAACTTCCGGGTAGGCTGATCGCATCGCCAACGATCAGCGTGCGCATTTTATCGATGTCGTCGTAGCGCCAGTTGGTGTCCAGGCGGACCAGCTTCGCTTGCTCGCCATAGCCGAAAACGCTGGGATTGGCGATCGCACTGATGAGCCCGGTTCCATAGGGACCGAACACGGCGACTTCGCCGGCTCCCGACAGATACTGACTGCCTGGCCCGAAGTTGTTGCCGCGATCGGCATAACCGAACACTGTGTAGTTTGCGAAGCCTCCCCAGTCCGGACGCCTCGGCCGCAGACTGGAGCCAAGTTTCAAGGCTGTTTTGGTGCCGGCAAGGGCAGTAGGCGCGATGTCGAGAACAAGTTCCTGGCGTGCGGGGTCGATTCGATAGGTCAGCCCCGCAACGCTGCCCAGGTCGATGTAACGCTTGCCTGCAAGCTCGATACTTGAGTGTGTCGCCGCCTGCCCGACAAGATCAAGCGCACCGAAAGCTGTGCTGTCGAGATATACACGATCGTTCCTGCTCACCAGATAGACGATACCCGGCATCGCCTCGCCGTTGATGCGCAGGCCCATCGTGGCGAGCTCCGGCGCCAAGGCGGATATCGTCTCGGCAGCATCGGCTGGCGCGTTCGCGATGGCCAGCACGATGCCTATGGCCGCTGTCCGCATTATGGCCAGAAATGTCGAATGATTGGCGTCAGCGCCGCGGCACGGCTTCAAGAGTTGCTTCTAAAGGTCCGACGTTGCTCTGCGCCCTTATTTTGAAGGGCTCTCCGGCGGTCAGCGTGTTCGATGGAAGCAGGAGGTGGCGCACAACACCCGGCAGCACAACGAAAACATTCTGCTCCACCAGGGTTCGCGTGCCCTGGGTAATGGCGAATTCGGTGAGGCGCAGGTGACGCTCACCCTGGTTGGAGATCCTGACCTGTATGGCACCCTCGGGTGATCGCTCAAGGGTAAATGAGGGACGTGGGACCCCATCCGTCGAAACGGGCGCCACGTACGCCGGAATATCCATGGCAAGAGCCATCCGCAGGCCAAGAGATCCAGGCGCTGCGCCTGGTTCGGGGACCGGCACCTCCCGTACCACAAGGCGATAGGCGCGTTCGGTCGTGCGGTCGGGGGCCGTGCGCAAAGCAATGCGCACGATCTGCTCGCCGCCGGGCGGCACGGTGACTGCCGCCGGGTTGACGATGAAATCCGTCGTTGGCGCCTGCTCGTCCTGACCGTTAACTTGCCGCCAGGATCGCGCCTGAATCTGGAGCGTGACCGGCGTGTCGCCACCGTTGGTCAATGTGAGCACTGCGGTAGGCGCGGCGCCCGAAAGGTCGACGCGTAAAGGCGAGAGTCCGAATGTGGCAGCACTCGCCGCCGAACAAAACAGCGCAATGGCAAGCGCTGGCACAAACCAGGAACCTGATCTCCCGGTTGTCCTTCGTGCCCTCATCATTCATCTCTCCCAGCGTGATGACGGCGGCCAGGGAGGGCCGCCGTCATCGTTTCCCAAGGCCGCTGCACTTGGCGGGCCTTGCCAAAGACTCAATAGGTGAGCGTCATCGTGATCGTGTCGGCATAGGCGCCGCCTGCAGGGAATTGGGCCGCAGGAATGGAGGCGCAGATCGCCACGTTCTTCGCGCCGCCAGTCGTCGCGAAAAGCGCCGTCAAGGTTGCACCCGCCGGGCCGGTTGTGCCATTCCACGAATTCGTGCCGGCAACCGGGCAGGTCGACAACGCAGCACCGGTCGGCACGTCGATGTTGTAGGCGAGGCGCTCGGCACCAAAGGCCATCTGCTTCTGTGTGCCAGACGGGTTGGCGCCATTGCCGATAAAGAAACTAGCGATCGTCACGCCCTTATTGCAGGTCACGACGATGTTGTTGGCGGTATTCGCCACTGCGACGCCCGTGTATGAGCCGAAGGCAACGCCGGTCGACGATACCGTGCAGGTATTGGCGACGGTTGCCGTCACGGGGAAGGTGCCGGTGGCGGTAGCGGCAAGGGCTGCATCAGTTACAAGCAAAAGGCCACCCAGCGCCAGCGCGAGGTGAGTGGTAGTGCGTTTGAAGTTCATGGCAATTCTCTCGATAAGGGCGTGCTAACGGTGAGATGCTTACCTTGGTGGCTCAGTAGGTGAGCGTCATCGTGATCGTGTCGGTATAGGCTCCGCCTGCGGGAAACTGGGCCGCAGGAATGGAGGCGCAAATCGGTATATTCTTCGCTCCGCCAGTCGTCGCGAAAAGCGCTGAAAGGTTCGCACCTGTAGGTCCCGCGGTACCATTCCACGAATTCGTGCCGGCAGCCGGGCAGGTTGTCAACGCGGTGGCGACGGGCTGGTCGATATTGTACGCGAGGCGTTCGGCACCAAAGGCCATCTGCTTCTGTGTGCCAGACGGGTTGGCGCCGTCGCCGATGAAGAAGCTGGCGATCGCCACACCCTTGTTGCAGGTGACGACGATGTTGTTGGTAGTGTTCGTCACCAAGGCGCCCGTGTATGAGCCGAAGGCAACACCGGTCGACGATACCGTGCAAGTATTGGCGACGGTTGCCGTCACGGGGAAGGTGCCGGTGGCGGTAGCGGCAAAGGCTGAGTTAGATATAACCAGAAGTCCACTCAGCGCCAGGGTGAAGTTGGCAAATTGACGTTTGATACTCATGACTTTACCTCTTTAGAAATCCATATGGCGGTTTCAAACTGTGGTCTGACCCACCAGGCAATGGGACGGTATTGCCCACGGACAAATGATAAATCCGGATCGCAGGCAATGACAGGAACTATTTCACGGTTGTCGGTCTTCCGGCGATTGTCGCGGATACGGGCTCAACGCTTGGCCTATGAAGTTGGCCGTCCGGAGCGCATTCTACCGTTGCTTCGCGTAACGGACAATTTCTTTGGTGGCAGACCATCCGGCAATGTAGATATCCACACCAATGGCAGCTCAACACCTGGAGGCCGTTTTTCACCTGATGAGCCAATGATGGGCTGAATCCATCGGCCTTTCGTCGGTGCCCGGCGAAACTCAGCCCTCGTGCTTCCGCAAATTCGCCACGCTCGGAATATGGATCTTCCTGCCCTCGACGACGATCAGCCCGAGCCCGGTCAGTTCGTGCAGGATGCGCGAGAAGTGTTCCTGGGTCAGGTTGAGGCGCGAGGCGATGACGCCCTTGTTGGCCGGCAGGGTGACGGCGACCGGGCTGCCGTTGGCTTCTGCTTCGGGCAGTTCGCGCAGCAGGTAGCCGATGATGCGCTGCTTGCCGGAGTGCAGCGAGTAGGATTCGACGTCGTTCATCAGCTGGTGCAGGCGCATCGCCATGCCGGCCAGCATCTTGCGGCACAGGGCATGGTCGCGTGCCAGTTCGTCGAACACCGCCTGCTTGGAAACGTGGAGCAGCAGCGAGTCGGTCAGCGCCTGGGCGAAGACGATGTAGGGCTTTTCCATGAACATGATGGCTTCGCCGAAGCTCTGGCCCTGCTGCAGGATCTCGACGACCTTCTCGCTGCCCTGCTGCGAGGTGAAGGCGAGCTTCATCTGGCCGTAGACCAGCAGGTGGAAGCCGCTGCATAGGTCGCCCTTGTGGAACAGGATGTCGCCCTTGGTGGCGTGGATTTCGCGGGTCGAGCGGGCAATGCGGGTGATCTCTTCGGGCGCCAGTCCCTCGAACAGAGGAATGTGGGTGAGTAGCGCTTCGATGTTGATCGGGTGGTGGGCGTTCATATTTGATATTTGCTAAAAAACCGAGTGCATGGATGGTGGCATCGGGCCGGCATAGCGGCAATACGACTTAGTGACTACTGTCTCGTCAATTGTGCGTAGAGCAGGGGCAGGCGGCGCGGCAGTTCCTCGGGCTTGCGGATGACGCAGAAGCCCGCGGGGCCGAAGAGATAGGGCAGGTAGGCGCCGGCTTCGCGGTCGATGGTGACGCAGAAGGGAGTGAGCCCCATGCGCCGCGCCTCGTGCACCGCCATCCGGGTGTCCTCGATGCCGTAGCGCGAGTCGTAGAGGTCGAGGTCGTTGGGTTTGCCGTCGGTGATGATCAGCAACAGGCGGCGGCTGGCCGGCTGTTCGCCGAGGATGGCTGCCGCCTGACGTAGCGCGGCGCCCATCCGCGTGTAGAAGCCGGGCTTGATGGCGAGGATGCGCGCGCGCGCAGCGGCGTCGTAGCGTCCGGTGAAGTCCTTGAGCAGGTGGAAGCGGACGTTCTGCCGGCGCAGCGAGGAAAAGCCGTAGATGCCGAAACGGTCGCCGGTCGCCGAGAGTGCCTCGGAAAACAGCAGCAGCGAATCGCGGATGACGTCGACGATACGGTGGGAGTCGGAAATCCAGGCGTCGGTGGACATCGAAAGGTCGGCGAGCAGCAGGCAGGCAAGGTCGCGCTCGCAGCGCGCCTGGGCGAGGTAGCCGCCGGTATCGGGGGTGTGGCCGGAGGCGCGGTCGGCATGGTTACGCACGCAGGAATCGACGTCGAGTTCCGGGCCGTCCGGCTGAGCCTTGAGCCAGCGGCGCTGCGGGGCGAGGGCGGCGAACTGGCCGCGCAGCTTGCGGGCGGTGGCGGCGAGTGCTTCGGGCAAGGCCGCGTGGCCGGCGTCGCTGGCGATCATGGGTTGCAGGTGGCAGTGGTCGGCGAGCAGCAGCGACTTGCGGTAATCCCACTCGGGCAGTGAAATCCCGGGGCCGACCGGCGCATCGTCCTCGGCCGCCGAGGGCAGGTCA
>ERZ724516.314-NODE-314-length-30787-cov-9.028179_pt1 | contig 30787 bp, 25 predicted proteins | sample MGYA00376049_ERZ724516 | MGnify/ENA primary metagenome ERZ724516 (study PRJEB28724, sample SAMN07190886) | activated sludge metagenome | isolation source: activated sludge of sewage treatment plant in Hong Hong | place: USA: Christiansburg, Virginia | collected... | reverse complement strand
GCGTGCACGGCGGCCTGCTGGCGCGCCGCGATGTGCCCGCGCACATGGCCGCGCTCGCCGAGCATGCCATCGACACCATCGACGTGCTGGTGGTGAACCTGTACCCCTTTGAGTCCACCGTGGCCAAGGCCGGCTGCACGCTGGAAGATGCCATCGAGAATATCGACATTGGCGGCCCGGCCATGGTGCGCAGCGCAGCCAAGAACTGGAAGGACGTGGCCGTGCTGACCGACGCGTCGCAATACGCTACCGTGATTGCCGAACTCAAATCCGCTGGCAAGGTGTCCGACAAGACCAAGCTGGCCTTGTCGATTGCGGCCTTCAACCGCATCAGCCAGTACGACGGCGCGATCAGCGACTACCTGTCGGCCATCCAGATCGGCGACAGCGTGCCTGCGGGCGATGCCGCGCCCACGCTGGATTTGTTCCCTGGCCAAAGCAATGGCCGCTTCGTCAAGGTGCAAGACCTGCGCTACGGCGAAAACTCCCACCAGCGCGCCGCGCTGTACCGCGACTTGTACCCCGCACCCGGCTCGTTGGTCACGGCCAAGCAGTTGCAGGGCAAGGAACTCTCCTACAACAACATTGCCGACGCCGACGCCGCCTGGGAATGCGTTAAGAGCTTCAACACACCAGCCTGCGTCATCGTCAAGCATGCCAACCCCTGCGGCGTGGCTGTGGGCGCGCATGCGCTGGAGGCCTACAGCAAGGCCTTCCAGACCGACCCGACCAGCGCGTTCGGCGGCATCATCGCGCTGAACACCGAACTGGACGAAGCTGCCGCACAGCAAATCTCCAAGCAGTTTGTCGAGGTGCTGATGGCGCCCAGCTTCACACCCGCTGCATTGGAGGTGTTCAAAACCAAGGTCAACGTGCGCATTTTGCAGATTGATCTTCCCAAAGGTGGCGCCACCGATTGGGACAACGGCCGCAACGCCATGGACATGAAGCGCATTGGCTCCGGCATCCTGCTGCAGACGGCAGATAACCACGTGCTGGCCTTGAGCGACGTGAAAGTCGTCACCACCAAGCAGCCCACGGCAGAAGAATTGAACGACCTGTTGTTCGCCTGGAAGGTTGCCAAGTTCGTCAAGTCCAACGCCATCGTCTTCTGCAAGGGCGGCATGACCATGGGTGTGGGCGCAGGCCAGATGAGCCGCCTGGACTCGGCCCGCATTGCCAGCATCAAGGCCGGTCACGCCAAGCTGTCTCTAGCAGGCACGGCCGTCGCCAGCGACGCCTTCTTCCCGTTCCGCGACGGCCTGGACGTGGTGGTCGACGCTGGAGCCACCTGTGTCATCCAGCCCGGTGGCTCCATGCGCGACGACGAGGTGATCGCCGCCGCCAACGAGCGTGGCGTGGCGATGGTGTTCAGTGGCGTGCGGCATTTCCGCCATTGATGCATTGGTAAATTCACCGCTAGCCCTCGTGGATAAGCGTTTGGTGCTATTGTTTTTGTAGTTTATGGGTTCCATGCGGTGCCTTATGTGCCAGCGCGTGGGCGGGCCGGCAGACCCGACTCGCATGCCGTGTCTTTTTGGCCGCGCAGACTGAACGAGCCAATGCAAAGGGATAATCTCCCCATGCAAAATCACATCACCTCCAGCCTGCAAGAAGCGTCTTCCGCGCTGGCCGCTTTGTTGGCCAACCCTGCCGCACTGGCGACCGTGGAGCAAGCGGCGCAGCTGCTGATCGACACGTTCGAGGCCAAGGGTCGCGTGTATTCCTGCGGCAACGGTGGCTCCATGTGTGATGCCATGCATTTTGCGGAAGAGTTGACGGGGCGCTACCGCAAGGACCGCAGGGCGCTTGGCGCCACCGCGATCAGCGATGCGGGCCACTTAACCTGCGTGGGCAATGACCACGGCTACGACAACGTGTTCGCCCGCTACCTCGAAGGCCATGGCCGCGCAGGCGATTGCCTGGTTGCGCTCAGCACCAGCGGCACCAGCAAAAACATCATCCGTGCGGCGGAAGTGGCCCAAGCGCTGGGCATGCGGGTCATCGTCCTGAGCGGCAGGCGCAGCGACAAGCTGGAGGCCTTAAGCGACGTGTATGTGTGCACCCCCGGTGGCACCTATGCTGACCGGGTTCAGGAGCTGCACATCAAGGTTCTGCACATTCTGATCGAGCTGATCGAGCGCCACTTTTTCCCCGAGAATTACGCGGACTGAAGACGCTGTGAATAAAAAAGACCGCTAGCCCTCTAAAATGCTAGGCCGGCTGCTCTTGAATTTATAGCAACTTAAAAACCTCTTCGGCCGCACGGACGGAATAGGCAATATCGGCATCGGTGTGTGCCGCACTCATGAATCCCGCCTCATACAGCGCCGGCGCAAAATACACGCCGCGGTCGAGCATGCCGTGGAACAGTGTGTTGAAGCGCTGGTTGTCGGTGGTCATGACCTTGGCGTAGTTCTGCGGCAAGGCGTCAAACAGGAAGAAGCCGAACATGCCGCCTTCACTGTCGACGCAGAAGGGCACGCCAGCTTTGTCGGCCGCGCCTTTCAAACCCGCCATGAGTTTTTGTGTCTTGGCACCCAGTGCCTCGTAGAAGCCGGGGCGGCGAATTTCGCGCAGGGTAGCGAGTCCGCAGGCGGTGGCGACCGGATTGCCCGACAGGGTGCCCGCCTGGTAGACCGGCCCCATCGGTGCCAGTTGCTCCATCACGGCGCGCTTGCCACCAAAGGCCGCCAGCGGCATGCCGCCGCCAATGACCTTGCCCATCACGGTGATGTCGGGCTCAAATCCGGGGATGGACCTGGCGTACACGCTTTGGGCGCCGCCCAGTGCGACGCGAAAGCCGGTCATGACCTCATCGAACACAAACAGCGCGCCATACTCAGTGCACAGCTCACGGCAGCGCTGCATGAAGGGCACCGAGGCGCGCACAAAGTTCATGTTGCCGGCGATCGGTTCGATCATCAGGCAGGCCAACTCCTGGCCGTGCAGGGCAAAGGCTTCTTCGAGTTGCTGAATATTGTTGTACTCCAGCACCAGCGTGTGTTGCACCACTTCGGCCGGCACGCCGGCGCTGGTGGGGTTGCCAAACGTTGCCAGACCCGAGCCGGCCTTGACCAGCAGTGCGTCGGCGTGGCCGTGGTAGCAGCCTTCAAATTTGAGGATCTTGCTGCGCCCGGTGGCGCCGCGGGCCAGGCGAATGGCGCTCATGCCGGCTTCAGTGCCGCTACTGACCAGACGGACCATGTCCATACTTGGGACGAGACTGAGGATTTCTTCGGCCAGTTCCACTTCACGCTCGGTCGGGGCGCCGAAGGAAAAACCTTCCAAAGCGGCTTTGCGCACCGCATCGACCACGGCGGGGTGGCCGTGACCCAGGATCATCGGACCCCAGGAGCCGATGTAATCAATATAGCGTTTGCCATTGGCGTCCCAAAAATAGGAGCCCTCGGCACGGGACACAAAGCGTGGCGTGCCGCCGACGGCTTTGAATGCGCGTACGGGGGAGTTGACGCCGCCCGGGATGACCTTTTGGGCGCGTTGGAACAGTTGCAGGTTGCGGTCAGTGTCGGGTGTCATTGGGCGAGATTTCAAAAGAGGATTCTTGGGGGTCTTCGTCGTCGGTTTCGGGGTGCGCCCAAAACAGGCGATCCGGCAGCACATTGCCCATACCGGGCCTGAAGCCGCTCTCCAGGCAGCGGTCCAGGTAGCTCAATGCCTCGGTTGCGGATTCAGAGAGCTCGGTACCACAGGCAATCAGGGCCGCCAGCGCCGCCGACAGCGTATCACCGGCTCCGGCAAATACGGCCTCGAAGCGTTCGAACTTGTTGCTGCACAGCACGGCAGTCGGGCTGCACAGGACGTTGTCGATGAATTGGTCCGGCAAGGGAATTCCGGTCACCAGGGTGTAGGGCACACCATATGCGTTGGCCGCCCGGGCGATGTCGCGCGCCGAAGGGCTGCGCTCGCCGCTCCAGTCGGGCAGCAGCCATCGGCACAGGGTGCTGTGGTTTCCAACCAACACGGTCGTCAGCGGCAGTACCAGCTCGGTATGGGCGTCCTGGTAGATATCAATCTTGTCGTCCTGCCACCATGAAAGGTCAGGCATATAGGCCACGAGAGGAATGTCCGAATAGTCGGATGCCAGTTCGGCGATGGCGCTCAGGTTTTCGGGCGACCCCACAAATCCGACTTTGATGACCTGGACCGGTACGTCCTCCAGGATGGCGCGCGCCTGTTCGGTAACGGCTTCGTCATCCATGCAGAAGTGGTCGTACACCTCAGCCGTGTCACGGGCGTAGCTGCCGGTCAGGATGGGCAGCGCATGGGCGCCCACTGATGCAACGGTGGTCACGTCGGCCGTGAGACCGCCAGCGCCACTGGGGTCATTGGCGTTGAAGACCATGACGCAGGCAGCCGGCCCGTCTTCGTCGGATTCGATGTCGCTGCTGGGGTCAAGAAGTGCCGTCATCAGGGGGCCTGTCTTAGGGTTTGTCATCAGACAGAATGGCGAGGTTTGGGCGTGCGAGAGGCATTTTGCCAATGCTGCTTCGATACAATCCTTGCATTCTATTCGAAGGCCCTTTAAGCTGTGAGCGATACTAAAACGTGGATGTGCCTGATTTGCGGCTGGATTTATGACGAGGCGGCAGGAGCCCCCGATCACGGAATCGCTCCCGGTACCCATTGGGCCAATGTGCCAATGAACTGGACGTGCCCTGAATGCGGCGCGCGCAAAGAAGATTTTGAGATGGTTCAGATTTGAGTAAGCAGCGTGTGAAGCGCTGGGTTTTTCCGTAGAAGAACATACATGATCAGGAGCAACGCCTTTTGAGTAACGCAGCAAACACTGTCAGAGTTCTGGTCATTGACGACAGCAACACCATTCGTCGCAGCGCAGAAATTTTCCTCAAACAGGGGGGGCATGAAGTGATGTTGGCCGAGGACGGTTTTGACGCGCTTGCCAAGGTCAATGATTACCAGCCGCAGTTGATTTTTTGTGACATCCTGATGCCCCGGCTGGATGGCTACCAGACCTGCGCGATCATCAAGCGCAATGCCAAGTATTCTGGCGTACCAGTGGTGATGTTATCGTCCAAGGACGGGGTCTTTGATAAGGCGCGTGGCCGTATGGTTGGTGCGCAGGATTATTTGACCAAACCGTTTACCAAAGATCAGTTGCTGCAAGCCGTGCGGCAATTTGGAACTGTTATGCAAGGAGCTAGTTGATGGCAATAAATAAAGTACTCATCGTTGACGATTCAAAGACCGAAATCATGTTCCTCACGGACCTGCTGCAGAAGAACGGATTCGTCGTGCGTTCGGCAGAAAACGCGGACGAAGCGTTCAAGCGCCTGACCGAAGAAAAGCCGGATCTGATTTTGATGGATGTGGTGATGCCAGGCCAGAACGGCTTTCAGCTGACCCGTGCCATCAACCGCACACCCGAATACACCGATATTCCGATCTTCATTTGCACCAGCAAAAACCTGGAGACAGACCGCGTCTGGGGTATGCGCCAGGGCGCGCGTGACTACATTACAAAGCCGGTGGACGCTGCCGAGCTATTTGCCAAGATCAAGGCATTGGGCTGATTTTCTGATCCCATGGCAAATCGCGAAGCACTCAGAGAACTTCAGACCCGGCTCGCTAGTCGTCTACAGGCAGCCCGTCTGGAAGGGATGTCGGTGGCGTGGCTTGCCCTTCGGGTTGGTGGAAAGAATCTCCTGTTCCCCTTGGGGCAGTCCGGCGAAATTTTCCCATTGACCAGTTTGCAGTCCGTACCCTATGCCCGAGACTGGTTTCGCGGGGTTATCAATATTCGTGGCGGCCTGTATGGAGTCGTTGACCTCGCAGGCTTTATCTCCGTTGACACGGGCACCGCACGTGCTGAGCCACCGGCGCAGGAGCCCAGCGTGGTGACCCTCAATGTTGCGCTGGAGGTGAATTGCGCGCTTCAGGTTGATGGCCTGTTGGGGCTGCGTGGCGCGGACGCATTTGCGTCGTCGTCACCGGCGGATGCGGGCGCGCCAGCTTACTTTGGTAACCAGTTCCTGGACGCTGCTGGTGAGCAGTGGCAGGAAATCGATTTGCGTATCTTGTCCCAAACCCCCCAATTTTTGAGCATCAGCGCTTAGACCTCTCCGTAAGGCTTAACCATGTCCGTCGTCGATAAATTTAAAAACATCTTTGCCAAAAAAACGTCGGAGTCCGAGCTGGATTCGCGCCTCAGTCTGGCTATGCCAGAAGACTCATCCAGTGCGGTGGGTGGGGAGACGGTGCAGGAGGACGAGGCTCCGGCGGCGGTCAAGCTCGGTCCCCCGTTGAAAGAGGCGGACGTAGACGCAATTGCGCCGAAGGCGGACACCGGTGATTTGGTGTCGATTCCCGGCTTGGGAAGCCGAACGGTGGTGCAGCAACAGCGCACCCTGTTTTTCCTGGGAGGCGCTTCACTCTTGGTGTTGGGTGCGGTTACGGTTTACGCGTTGAACCAGTCCGATAAAGTGGCGCAACAGCTGGGAGCCACCGGTCAGGCACTGATGCAGTCGCAGCGGCTTGCAAAATCAGTGTCACAAGCGGTGGTGGGTAGTGCCCAGGCCTTCCCGGACGTGTCTGACAGTGCGGATGTGTTGTCCAAAACGACGCGGGGCCTGCAGTCCGGTGACGATGCCCTGAAATTGAAACCCCTGGGCGATGCCTATGTGCATGAGCTGGAAAAAATCATGCCCTTGGTGGACCGCGCAGAGAAGAGCGCGAAGGCTGTGATGGGGCAGCAAAAAATTCTGACCCAGATCGGATCGGCGCTGCGCCTGATCAACCGTCAGTCTTCTGATCTGCTGGAAATTGCTGAAGCCATTCTGGCGATGAAGCTGCAACAGAACGCGCCCTCGGTGGAGATCTCTGCGGTGGGGCAGTTGGTGATGTTGACCCAGCGTATCGGCAAGTCTTCGAATGAGTTCTTGACGGCTGAAGGCGTGAGCCCGGAGGCGGTTTTCCTGCTGGGCAAGGACTTGAATACCTTCAAGGAAATCTCTCAGGGTCTTCTGTCGGGTAGCCAAGAACTGCGTTTGTCGGCTTCCAAAGATGCTGGAACGCGCGAACAGCTCGACGCCCTGATCAAGATGTATGAAGAGACACGGGTCCAGGCCAGTGCCATCTTGGGTAACTTGCAAGGTCTGGTGTCTGCCCGCGAAGCGCAGGATGCGATTATTGCGGACAGTGAGCCTTTGCGTCGCAACCTGGAAGAAGTTCAAACCGAGTTGTCGGGCCAAACGGGCATTGGCGGTGCGGCCTTCGCCGTGCTGGTCTTGGCGGCGGCTTTTGCTCTGGCTTGCGCGGGTGGTTTGTCCTACGTCCAGTTGCAAGACAGCCGTCGACGCCAGGTGGTTGCCGAAGACCAGCGGGTTGAAGCCGAGCGCCAGGAGCACGAAGCCAAGCGCGTCAACGACGCCAACCAGGCCGCCATTTTGCGGCTGATGAATGAGCTGCAAACAGTGGCTGAAGGTGACTTGACACAAGAAGCCACGGTGACCGAGGACATTACCGGCGCCATCGCTGACTCGGTGAACTACACGGTGGAAGAGTTGCGCTCCTTGGTGTCCAACGTACAGAGCACGGCGTCCCGGGTGGCGCAAACCACGGCCGACGTGGATGCTACGTCCACCGAACTGCTGGCGGCATCCAACGAGCAGTTGCATGAAATTCGTGAAACCGGCCGATCCGTTGTGGATATGGCCGGGCGCATCAATGAAGTGTCTGTCCAGGCGCAAGAGTCTGCAACAGTAGCCCGCCAGTCGCTGTTGGCCGCCGAGTCAGGTCTGAAGGCGGTGCAGGACGCCATCGGCGGTATGAACTCCATCCGTGACCAGATCCAGGAAACCTCCAAGCGCATCAAGCGCCTCGGTGAGTCGTCACAGGAGATTGGTGAAATTACCGAGCTGATCTCGGACATTACCGAACAGACGAACGTCTTGGCGTTGAATGCGGCCATCCAGGCGGCGTCCGCTGGTGAAGCCGGTCGCGGCTTCTCGGTGGTTGCGGAAGAAGTTCAGCGACTGGCGGAACGTTCTGCCGATGCGACGCGCCAGATTTCTGCGCTGGTGAAGGCGATTCAGACCGATACACAGGACGCGATCGGCGCTATGGAACGTTCCACACAGGGTGTGGTTGAAGGGGCCAAACTGTCCGACAACGCGGGTACCGCGCTGACCGAGATTGACCGCGTGTCACGCCAGGTGGCCGACCTGATTGAACAGATTTCCAGCTCTGCCTCCCGCGAAGCCGGTTTGGCCAATGTGGTGGCCGACAACATCCAGCACATTTTTGCGGTGACTGAACAGACCGGAGAAGGCACGCGGGTCACGGCGACCCAGGTGCGTGAGCTATCCCGCATGGCCGAAGAGCTGCGCCAGTCGGTGTCGCGTTTCAAAATCAGCTGATAGCGGACCTTCGAGCGTCCATTCAGAACAGAGATCCCAGGAGAGCCCGAACCCATGTCATCGAATTCTGCCGCTCCCGGCGACCATGAACTGGCGGTCAGCGATCTCGGCCCCTTGGCCTGGGTGCTGGATGAACTTCGCAAGTCTTTGGACGGTGCTACCAAGGCACTTCGCCGTTTTGTGCGTGATGCGGAGTTGGCGCGCGGTTCCAATTTGGCCGAGCTTGATGCCAGTCATCTGCGCATCGCCCGGCAGCAGTTGCACCAGGCAGTCGGTGCATTGGAGATGGTCGGATTGGGCGCGCCTGCCAAGATGCTGCGCGCCATGGAAGGCTTGGCACAGAAATTTGTGCAACGGCCGGAACTGTGTAGCGAGGAAGCTGCGAGCCGCGTTGAGCGCGCAAGTTTCGCACTGACCGAATACCTCGAGGGCGTGCTCAAGGGCAAGACGGCGTCGTCGGTGGCCTTGTTTCCGCAGTATCGCGCGGTATTGGAGCTGGCAGGCGGCGATCGTGCGCATCCGGCGGATCTGTGGCCGGTCGAGTGGCGCTGGCTGGAAGTACCCTTGCAACCCGGTGTCTCTGCACTGTCGTTTACTGCAGGCCTGCGGGGGCAGATGGATCAGGCGGTCTTGCGCGTCATGCGGACTGGTGACGCCAAGTCAGCGAGGCGCATGAGCGACCTGTGTGCGGGTCTCGCAGCGGGGCAGACGGTCTTGGAGCCGCGAACTTTCTGGGCCATCTGCTCGGCATTTTTCGAAGGTGTTGCCATGGGCCTGTGCCCAGCGGATGTTTACACCAAGCGTGCCGCATCCCGGGTACTGCGGCAATACACATCACTGTCGCGCGGTGATCTGAGTATTTCAGATCGACTGGCGCACGACCTGGTCTTCTTTTGTTCACTCTCCGTCCCGGGGGCTGAACAAAGCGCGCCTGCGCTGAACGCGGTGCGTTCTACCTACGGGCTGGAGCGGACCAAGCCGGTCCAATATGAAACCGAACAGTTTGGACGCTTTGATCCAGCGCTCATGGTGCTGGCACGCAAGCGTATTGCGACTGCTGCGGAGACCTGGTCGGCTCTGGCCGGAGGTGATACCAACCGCCTCAAAGTGGTGTCAGAACAGTTCGGGGTCGTCGCCGAATCAGTGGTGAAGTTGCACCCGGAGAGTGGCGAATTGGGCAGGGCGCTGACGCGTGCCATCGACACGACGGTACGCTCAGGTGCGGCGCCGGTGGCTCCGGTCGCTATGGAGGTGGCCACGGCTATCCTGTACCTGGAGGCCGCATACGACGATCTGGATCCCACAGAATCCAATATGGCTGAGCGTAGCGCGCGGCTGGCCATGCGCCTGGAGCATGTCATCGCAGGTGGCCAGCCGGAGCCCCTTGAGGCCTGGATGGAAGAGCTCTATCGCCGGGTCAGCGATCGCCAGACCATGGGCAGTGTGGTCGATGAGTTGCGTACTTCTTTGGCAGAGGTAGAGAAGTCACTGGACCAGTTTTTCAGAAATCCCCAGGACAAGGCGCCTTTGCGGGAAGTGCCCAGTCAATTGGCACAAATGCGGGGTGTGTTTTCTGTTTTGGGACTGGATCAGCCATCCCTTGCGGCCCTGCGCATGCGGTCGAGCGTCGAGCAGTTCCTGGTGGACGACATCGACGAAGCGACTGCACGACGCGGCATATTCGAGAAGCTGGGCAATAGCCTGGGTGCGATGGGTTTCCTCATCGACATGCTGAGCTACCAGCGTGCGTTGGCAAAGAAGCTCTTTGTCTATGACGAGGAAGCAGGCGAATTCATGCCGCTGATGGGGCGTGAGCGGGCAGCGCCCGAGGTGCCGATGCCGACGGCGGCGGTGCCACGACTGGATACGGGTACACCAGAAGCTGTCCAGCCGATGGAAGAGATTGCGACGGAAGTTCCGCACGCCGCCGTAGCCCCGAGCCCATCGCCCTTGCCGGTAGTGGCAGCACCACCAATTGTACCGTCGACGGAAGATCTCTCCGATGACGAGGCCGAGCTGATTGACATCTTTCTGGAAGAGGCCGGCGAAGTTGTTCAGAATGGCTTGGTTGCAGCCAAAGCCCTGGAGGAGGACCCCTCCAATTTGGCCGAACAAACCACGCTTCGCCGTGCGTTCCATACGCTCAAGGGCAGTTCACGCATGGTCGGACTCAACGACTTTGGCGAGGCTGCGTGGTCATTCGAACAGTTGTTCAACAATTGGCTTGCCGAACAGCGCCCGGCCAGTGATGAGCTGATCACGGCGGCCAGTACGGCCATGCAGGCATTTGGTCACTGGGTGGCGGATATCGCTGCGCATAGAGACGCGGACTGGAACGCTCAGGACTTCCGCAAATCATCGGACTCCTTGCGACTGGACGGCAAGTGGATTCCCTTGCGCACGCCTGGCGCGTCGGACGGCATTGCTGCAGCCGAAGTGATCGTGTCGGCACCACAGGAGTCCGACGGGTCTGCCGCGGCGGACAGCCTTGCTGTTCCCGAGGTACCCACCACAGAGACGCGCCCCGATTTTGCGGCTACCCAGACCTTTGGATTTGAGACGACGCAGGCCTTTACCCGCGATGGCGCTCAGGAACCAGAGCAAGCGTTCCAGGGTGCCACCGAGGTTACTGATATTGATTTCGGTGATTTTGATTTTGGTGATAAGCCCGCAGAAGTTACACCGGTGCCAGAGGAGGCGCCTGCTTCGCAGGCAGAGCATGAGCCCGCTGCAGTGTCGCTGCAGGCGGAAGATATTGATTTTGCTCTTGAGACGCAGCAGTTTGAAGCCTTGCCAGTTGAAGCTGTAGTGCCACATGACGTGGAGCCTTTCGCAATAGTGGAAGACCATTTGCCAGAGCCAGAGCCAGAGCCAGAGCCAGAGCCAATTCCTGAGGTCGAGGTGGTTCTGGAGCCGATGCCGCAAGAATTGGAGACCCCGGTTCTGGAAGCTCCGCTGGATGAAGCGGAGTTGGCAACACCTGACGTGGCGGAGGTGGTGGAAGAGCAAGTCAAGGTCATTGGACACCTGCGCCTGAGTATCCCGCTGTACAACGTTTACCTCAATGAAGCCGATGAATGGTCCAGGCGTCTGCAGATTGAGTTGAGCGAGTGGGCGATGGAGTTGCAACGTCCGTTGCCGGATTCGCTCGTTTCACTGGCGCACTCGTTGCTCGGCAGTTCCGCGACGGTCGGTTTTGTGGCTTTGTCTGACATGGCACGTGCACTCGAGCAGGCTTTGCAGCATGTTCAATTGCACCGTCAGGGAACACCAGAGCAGGCACAGGTGTTTTCCAACGCGGCGGAAGATATCCGCCGTTTGTTGCACCAATTTGCCGCAGGTTTCCTAAAGGAATCCGATGCCACCGTTCTGGCGGCCCTGCATACGATTATCGAGACCGAGTTTCCCGCACCGACGATGGATTCCATCGCCGATGCGCTGGACGACGATATGGTCGACCTGGACGACGAGGACCTTGAAACCGTCGCGCCACTCGTTGAGATGCCCGCGGTTGCATCCGCAGACTTGCCCGCACCCGCGCCCCTGTCCGTGGTCGCGGCTCCGCTCAGCGTTGCCCAGGCGCACGATGACGATGAGATTGACGCGGTCGACCACCTGGACGAAGACCTCTTCCCGATATTTGAGGAAGAAGCGATTGATCTGATGCCACAGCTGGGCAATGCCTTGCGTCAGTGGGTCGCCGTACCGGACAATTTGAAGGCCCGCAACGAAGTCCTGCGCGTGTTGCACACCTTGAAAGGCAGTGCGCGCCTGGCAGGCGCCATGCGTTTGGGCGAAATGTCCCACCGGATGGAGTCCAGCATCGAGCAGATTGGCTCGGAGCAATTGCAGTCTGTTCAGCTCGAGCCGCTGTTGACCCGATTTGACGCACTGCAAGCCACCTTCAGCAACCTGGGGGCCGTGCAGGTTGAAGAGGAGGCTCCCGTTGCCGCGGTGGCCGAGGCGGCTGCAGCAGTGGCTGCGGCGCCAGTGCCCGTACCGGTTGGAGTACCCGTCAAGGTGCTGCCACGCGGCCTGGCCGCAGTTTCCACCGTGCGTCAACCAGCCAACCAATCGGTTCGTGTGCGTTCGCAATTGCTCGACCGTCTGGTGAACCAGGCCGGCGAAGTGATGATTTCCCGGGCCCGCATGGAGGCACGTCTGACGCAATTGCGCTCATCGCTGGGCGATTTGAGCGGCAATTTGGAGCGCCTGCGCAACCAGCTGCGAGACGTGGAATTGCAGTCCGAATCGCAAATGCAGTCGCGTTTGGCCCAGACCAAGGATTCCGCCCAGGCTTTCGATCCGCTGGAGTTCGACCGCTTTACCCGTGTGCAGGAATTGACCCGCATGATGGCCGAGTCCGTGCACGACGTGGCCACCGTACAGCGCAACCTGCAACGCTCGGTCGAAGGGGCGGAAGACGACCTGATTGCCCAGGGCCGTCAGGCGCGGGAACTGCAGCGCGATTTGCTGCGCACGCGCATGGTGGAGTTCGAAAGCATTTCCGAACGCCTGTACGGCGTGGTCCGCCAGGCCGCCAAAGACTCCGGCAAACAGGTCAAGCTCGATATCACCGGCGGCTCCATTGAAATGGACCGTGGTGTGCTGGACCGCATGGGCCCGGCGTTCGAGCACATGTTGCGCAACTCGGTGGCACACGGTATTGAAAGTGCAGCCGAACGCGTTGAGGCGGGCAAGCCGGCTGCCGGCACGATCACCATTCAGGTCAACCAGGAAAGCAATGACGTGTCCGTCGCCTTCAGTGACGATGGCGGTGGTCTGCATCTGGACAAGATTCGCGCCAAGGCCATCGCCAACGGCGTGCTGGCGGCCGATCAGGCGCTGAGCGAGAGCGATGCAGCCAATCTGATCTTCACGCCCGGCTTCTCGACAGCTGACCAGGTGACCGAATTGGCCGGACGGGGTATCGGCATGGACGTGGTGCGCTCCGAAGTGAACGCGTTGGGCGGGCGCATCGAGACCGCGACCGAGCAGGGTCATGGAACAACGTTCAAGGTGATTCTGCCGCTGACCACGGCGGTGACGCAGGTCGTGATGTTGCGCGTTGGCGATTTCACCATTGGTGTTCCGTCAGGACTGGTCGAGACCGTTTTGCGCACACCCGCAGCGGTCCTGGAGCAGGCGTACCAGACGGACGGCTTTGACATGGCCGGGCAGGTGCTGCCGTTCTTCTGGGCGGGTGCGCTGCTGCAGGTGTCGGCACACAGTACCGAGCCGCCCACCAAGACACGGTCCGTGGCCGTTTTCCGAAGCGCCGGTCAGCGACTGGCTCTGCACGTGGATGAAGTGCTGGGCAACCGAGAAGTCGTGGTCAAGAACCTGGGTCCACAGCTGGCGCAATTGCCCGGCCTGGCGGGTGTATCGGTTCTGGCATCGGGCGCGGTCGCGCTGATTTACAACCCGGTGGCGCTGGCTGCCGTGTACGGTGAGCAGGCGCGGCAGTTGCACAAGTCGGTGGCGGTTGCGTCGGCGGACGCGGGCGGCAGCCTTGCAAATCCGCAGGCCACCGCGCTAAACGTCGTCAACCAAGTGCCCTTGATTCTCGTGGTCGATGACTCGATCACGGTGCGTCGCGTGACCCAGCGTTTGCTCAAGCGCGAGGGCTATCGCGTCGCACTCGCATCGGACGGTCTGGATGCCTTGGAAAAATTGCAGGAAGAGAAGCCAACCGTGGTGCTGTCCGATATCGAAATGCCCCGCATGGACGGTTTCGATCTGGCCCGCAACATCCGCGGTGATGCCCGTCTGCGTGATCTGCCCATCATCATGATCACGTCCCGCATTGCCGGCAAACACCGCGAACATGCCAAGGAACTTGGGGTTGACCACTATCTGGGCAAGCCCTACTCGGAAGAAGAGCTGCTGGGCCTGGTGCGCAGCTACTGCACGTCTGACGTCGAGGCCTGAAGGCCTTTGCGAACGACGGCGTAGCGCTCCAGTGTCCGCGCCCTTGCCTGGGCGTGGTCCACGATGGGCTGCGGATAGTGACTTCCTAAAACCACACCTGCGGCGGCCAGATCAACCGGTTTGGCGCACCAGGGTGCGTGAATCTGGCTTGCATCCAACCCCGCAAGCTGGGGCACATAGCGCCTGATGAACTTGCCCTGTGTGTCGAACTTCTCGCTCTGGCTGATCGGGTTGAAGATGCGGAAATAGGGCTGGGCGTCGCAACCGCTGGAGCTGACCCATTGCCAGCCCCCATTGTTGGCGGACAGGTCAAAGTCGTTGAGCTTCTCCGCAAAATAGCGCTCGCCCCAGCGCCAGTCAATCCCCAGGTGCTTGACCAGAAAACTGCCGGCCACCATGCGCAGCCGGTTGTGCATGTACCCCGTCTGGTTCAGTTGCGCCATGGCCGCATCCACCAGCGGGTAGCCGGTGCAGCCCCGGCACCAGGCCGCAAACCGGGTTTGGGCTAGCGCACCGTGCTCCCATATGATCTGGTCGTACTCGGGTTTGAACGCGCCGTCCACCACATGGGGGAAATTCGCCAAAACCTGGAAATAAAAATCCCGCCAGACCAGTTCCCCCAGCCACACCGATGCGCCAGCGCTGCCCTGCAGGCTGCGTTGCAAGGCCAGCGACACCAGTTGGCGGATGGACACCGTGCCAAACCGCAAATGCACACTGAGATAGCTCGGGCCCTTGACGGAAGGGAAATCGCGGGTCTGGCCATACTGGTCCATGCGCTCCCAAAAATCGTCCACCAGCAGACGCGCCTTGCGGGCTCCCGCGCCAATGCCCAATGCCTGAAGGTTGGTGGCAGAAAAGCCCAGAGTGTCCAGGGACGGAACCGGTTCGGCATAGGCCAGTGGGCGCTCGGCCAGCGCTTGCGCATGGGGCTCGCAGGCATGCTGCACCGGAGGCGTATCACCCAACCGGGCCAGCCAGGCCCGCTTGTAGGGGGTAAAGACCCCATAGGGCTTGCCGGTTTGCGTCAATACCTCCCGGCGCTCAAAAATCACATGGTCTTTGACGGTGACAAGCGCTCTGTGCTGGAAGGCCAGCGCGCTGTGGACCGCTGCATCCCGGGCCATGGCCTGGGGTTCGTAGTCGTGGGCCGCAAAAACTGCTTGTGCGCCCAGCGTCTGCGCCAGTTGGGGAATCACGGCAGTGGCGAAGCCGTGCTGGACGATCAACCCCGCCAGCGGCTTGCCCGCCAGAGCACGCAAATCGGCGTCCAGTTCCACCAGCGATTCTCGGATGAACTCCACGCGCCGATCCGCGCGCGGCAGAGGGTCCAGGATGGCGCGGTCAAAAACAAAGACGCAATGCACCCGGGTGCAGCGTTGCAGGGCCGCATGGAGTGCCGCGTGGTCGTGTACCCGCAGGTCACGGCGAAACCATACCAGGCCCGTATCAAATTCTTTTCGCATGGCAGCCGTTAAAATCTATGAATGTCCGGCGATTCTGCACCCATCAACCTCACGAATCACTTCCTGATTGCAATGCCCGGACTGGAAGATGCGATATTTTCCAAGAGCGTGGTGTATGTCTGTGAACACACCGCGCGGGGCGCCTTGGGCCTGGTCATCAACAAACCGGCCGACCTCAAAATGGCGGCCCTGTTTGGCAAGGTCGACCTGCCACTCAAACGCCAGGACCTGACCGACACACCCGTGTTCCAGGGTGGCCCGGTGCAGATTGAGCGCGGTTTTGTGTTGCACGAGTCCGTCTTCCCGGCCCATGCACGGCCGGAGCAGGCTTTGTATGCGTCCACCATGACCATCCCCGGCGGATTGGAGATGACCACATCCAAGGATGTGCTCGAAGCCCTGTCCAGTGGCTCGGGTCCCCGCCGGGTACTGGTGTCGCTGGGGTATTCGGCCTGGGGCGAAGGCCAGCTGGAGACCGAATTGGGCGAAAACAGCTGGCTGACCGTCGATGCCGACCAGAGCGTCATTTTCGATACCCCGGTGGAAGAGCGTTACGACAAGGCCCTGGCCCTGCTGGGCCTGCAGGCCTGGATGATTTCGTCACAGGTGGGCCACGCATGAGCGTCGCGCCAGCCGCCCTGCAGGCAACACAGGTGCCGGACGCAATGAATACCTTTTTGGCGATTGATTTTGGAATGAAGCGAACCGGCGTGGCGGTCGGCAACCGGCTGCTGCGCACCGCCCAGCCTGTCGGTTCGGTGAAGGCCGAAGGCGATGCACGGTTTGCGCTGATCGAAAAGCATCTCAAGGAATGGCAGCCCGACGCGCTGGTCATCGGCGTGCCCTACCATCCCGACGGCGCCGCCCATGAGAACACGGCACGGGCCCGGAAATTTGGCCGCCAGTTGCACGGCCGCTTCAAGCTGCCGGTGTTCGAGGTGGATGAGCGCTACAGCACCACCGAGGCCCTGGCCAGCGGCGCCAAGGATGCCGATGCCGCCTCGGCCTGCATTATTTTGGAACAGTTCTTAAGGAGTTTGCCGTGAGTACATTGGCATTGGACGCGGAGGCGCTGTACCGTGAATTGTTGCGTGGCGTGCAGTTGATTGCTGGCCCGAATACGCGATTGGTCGGCATCACTTCGGGTGGCGCCTGGCTGGCCGAACGCCTGCAAAAGGACATGAACCTGCCTGGCCAGGCCGGCAAGATTTCCTCGGCCATGCACCGCGACGACTTTGCGCAACGCGGGCTGTCCAGTGGCGGCCAGACGGTTTTGCCGTTTGATGTGAATGGCGCCGACATCCTGATCCTGGACGATGTGCTCTACACCGGGCGCACGCTGCGCGCCGTGATCAACGAACTGTTCGACTACGGCCGCCCGGCCAGCGTGAAACTGGCAGTTCTCGTGGACCGCGGCGGGCGCGAACTGCCGGTGCAGGCCGACTTTGCGGCCGCGCGCGTTTCACTGGCCGCCAACCAGTTGCTCGCTCTCGCCCGCAGCGACTCCGGTGTCTTCAGCTTTGACGTAAAGGCCGTCTGACATGCTCTACAAACGCAACCCCCAACTCAACAAACACGGTGAACTGGTGCACTTGCTGTCGGTCGAAGGCCTGCCCAAAAGCATACTGACCCACATCCTCGACACGGCGGCCAACTTCGTCTCGGTCAACGACCGTGAGGTGAAGAAGGTGCCGCTGCTGCGCGGCAAAAGCGTGTTCAACCTGTTCTTCGAGAACTCCACGCGCACCCGCACCACCTTCGAGATCGCTGCCAAGCGTCTCTCGGCCGACGTTATCAACCTGGACATTGCGCGCTCAAGCGCCTCCAAGGGCGAGTCGCTGCTGGACACGATTGCCAACCTGAGCGCGATGGCCGCCGACATGTTCGTCGTGCGCCACAGCGAATCCGGCGCGCCCTACCTGATCGCCCAGCACGTCGCGCCCCACGTGCACGTGATCAACGCCGGCGACGGCCGCCACGCCCACCCCACACAGGGCCTGCTGGATATGTTCACGATCCGGCACTTCAAGAAAGATTTTTCCAACCTCACGGTGGCCATCGTCGGCGACGTGCTGCACTCGCGCGTCGCGCGCTCCGACATCCACGCGCTGACCACGCTGGGCTGTGCCGAGGTGCGTGTGGTCGGCCCCAAGACCCTGGTGCCGTCGGACCTGGCGCAGATGGGTGTGCGGGTCTGTCACACGCTGGAAGAGGGCATCAAGGATTGCGACGTCATCATCATGCTGCGCCTGCAAAACGAGCGCATGAGTGGCGCGCTGCTGCCCTCCATGCACGAATTCTTCAAGAGCTACGGCCTCACGCCCGAGAAACTGCTGCTGGCCAAGAGTGATGCCATCGTCATGCACCCCGGACCCATCAACCGCGGGGTCGAGATTGACTCCGCCGTGGTCGATGGCAAGCAAAGCGTGATCCTGCCGCAGGTCACCTTCGGCATCGCCGTGCGCATGGCGGTAATGAGCATAGTGGCCGGCAATGAAGCCGATTCCCGAGGCAGCAAATGATGACAAAGAAAACTCTGATCCAAGGCGGCCAGGTCATCGATCCTGCCAGTGGCTATACAGAAAACGCCGATGTAGCCCTCGTCGGGTCTAAGGTTGTAGCTATTAAAAATATAGCATCTGACTTCACCCCCGACACCACCATCGATGCCACCGGTTGCATCGTCATGCCCGGCCTGGTTGATCTGGCGGTGCGCCTGCGTGAGCCTGGCCAGGAGCACGCCGGCATGCTGGCATCCGAAATGGCTGCGGCCGTGGCCGGCGGGGTCACCAGTGTGGTCTGCCCGCCGGATACCGAGCCGGTGCTGGACGAGGCCGGTCTGGTCGAAATGCTGCGCCACCGCGCCGAGTTGTTGAAACAGGCCCGCCTGTTCCCGCTGGGTGCCTTGACCCGCAACCTGGAGGGTGAGGTGCTGACCGAAATGCTGCACCTCACCCAGGCCGGCTGCGTTGGCTTTAGCCAGGCCGAAGTGCCACTGGCCAACACGCAAGCCCTGCTGCGCGCGCTGCAATACGCCAGCACCTTTGGATACACCGTGTGGCTGCGCCCGCAGGAACTGTACCTGGGCAAGGGCGTGGCGGCCAGCGGCCCGCTGGCCACGCGCATGGGTTTGAGCGGCGTGCCGGTGGCAGCCGAGACGATTGCCCTGCACACCATCTTCGAGCTGGTGCGCGCCACGCAGGCGCGCGTGCACCTGTGCCGCCTGAGCAGTGCTGCCGGCGTAGCCCTGGTGCGCCAGGCCAAGGCCGAGGGCCTGCCGATTACCTGCGACGTCAGCATCAACTCCCTGCACCTCACCGACGTGGACATGGGCTACTTCGACAGCCGCATGCGCCTGCAGCCGCCGTTGCGCCAGCAGCGCGACCGCGATGCGCTGCGCGCCGGTCTGCTTGAGGGCACGATTGACGCCCTGGTGTCCGACCACACGCCGGTGGACGAGGACGCCAAGGCGCTGCCATTTGCCGAAAGCGAACCCGGCGCCACGGGGCTGGAGTTGCTACTCAGCCTGGCCTACAAGTGGGCGCAGGATGACAGCATCCCCCTGCACCAAGCCCTGGGCGTGGTGACGCACCGGCCGGCGGCAGTGGTCGGCTCTGCGCTGGGCCCCCTGGCGGCCAGTGCCGGGCGGCTGGTCGTGGGCGGGGTGGCGGATATCTGTGTCTTCGACCCGAACGCGGCCTGGACTGTCGAGGCCTCGGCCCTGCGCAGCCAGGGCCACAACACGCCGTTTGAAGGTTACGAGTTGCCCGGGCGCGTGCGGGCCACGCTGGTGGGCGGGCACCTGGCATACCGTGCCTGAGTTCGCGGGTCTGGCGGCCCACGCGGTGACCGGGGCGCGGCGGTGAGCCGGCTTCTGGCCTGCTGGCGCCTGCTGCGGGTGGTGCTGCATATCCTGGGTGGCCTGTGGACCATTCTCCTGGTCTTTCCGCGCCTGGCGCCGGCCCAAAGGCATGCACGGGTTCAGGCATGGGCCCTCGAAATGCTTGCCTGTATTGCTATCAAACTAGTAGTAAAAGGCACACCCCCGGTGACTGGCCCCATGCTGCTGGCCGCCAACCACATTTCCTGGATTGACATTGTGGTGGTGCATGCGACCCGGCATTGCCGTTTTGTCTCCAAGGACGAGATTGCGCGCTGGCCGCTGGTGTCCACGCTGGCGAACGCCGCCGACACCCTGTACATCACCCGCGAATCCCGCCGCGACGCCATGCGTGTGGTGCACCAGATGGCGCAGTGCCTGCGCGACGGCGATGTGCTGGCGATTTTTCCGGAAGGCACGACCGGCGACGGCGCCAGCCTGTTGCCGTTTCATGCCAACCTGCTACAGGCTGCCATCTCCGCCGATGCGCCGGTGCTGCCAGTGGCGTTGCAGTTCATGGACGGCAAGACCGGTGCGATCAGTTTTGCCCCGTGTTACGTGGGCGATGACACGCTGTGGCAATCGCTGTGGCGTACGCTGTGTGCTGACAATGTGCAAGCCGTGGTGCAGTTTGGAACACCGGAGTTAGCGCAAGGGCGGGACCGACGCGCCTGGGCTGCGGACTTGCGCGAGACCATTGCAAACTTGCGGCGCTAGCTTCCCTTCTTTGATCATTGTCATTGAAGTTAGCGGTGGGAACCCTAGGATAGAAATATCCACAAGGAGGTTCCTATGATTACAAGCCCTTCCCTTCGCGCTTTTCCTGCTGTAGTACTGGCAGTGTCAGCTTTGTTGAACGTCGGTTGTGCCGTATCGCCACCCGTGGCCGAGAAAATGGTTGTGGCCCCCGTGGGGTCGACAATGACCTACCACCGCAAGAGTTCGGGCGGACTGGGTGCATATGACGGTAAGGTGGTCTGGAATATGACCCAAAGCACTTGGCAGGGTCAGCCGGTTTACGCATTCGGGTCTCCAGTGGCAGGTACCACGCTGCATGAACCATCGCTTTTTGGCGTCGTCGCGCAGTTGAACCCTGCTGGGCAGCCCATCATGTCTTTCAATCCACCCATCACCTATCCCTGGCCCCTGGAAGTGGGTAAAACTTGGACGTCAACCCACACCATGACCGTGCATGCCAGCGGCAAGACGATGCCGATGAACATCAACGGGAAAGTGGAGTCTTGGGGTGATGTCACTGTACCCGCAGGCACATTCAAGGCCTACAAGCTGGTGTGGACGGACAGTTCCGGTGATGTCGAAACCCGCTGGATCAGCCCGCAGGATGCACTTGCGACCGTCAAGCGTCATGTCGATCGACCGGCGACACATCCTCAGGGGTCAGGCGTACTGGACGCCGAGTTGCTGTCCTTCACCTTCCCCGCCAAGTAACCGGGTCGCAACCGGAGCGTCGCCACACTCAGAGCGGCGCTGGGGGTTCTGCAATCTGGGTGTGGGTGCTGTTGGGGTACAAACCATGAAACGGTCATCATTCATTGCTTTGCTGTTGCTACTGCCGCTCTGTCGGATGGCATGGGCTCAAATCGACACTTTGCCCGAGGGGTTGGGCAAAAAAATCAGTACGCCTGAGGGCTTGCGGGAAGTCATCGCGAGCAAGGATCCGCGCATTGTTATCGTTGACGTACGGCCACCCGATGAGTATGCAGCGGGGCACATCCCCACAGCTATCAACATCCCTGGCGGTTTGAGCGCAGACATCAAGGATCCACCTGCAAAAGACAAATTCCTGGTGCTCTACTGCCTTGGCGGCAGGCGGTCACCCACAGCCGGCGAGAAGATGCTTGCCGACGGGTACAAGCATGTCTTTGTCTGGGGCGGCATTGTCAACTGGCCGTTCCCAAAGGAGATCTCGGCCAACTAACCGCAGCGCAAGGCGGCTTACGCGGCACTGTCGGGCAGAACGACGGGTTCTAAGGCAGCGACGGCTTTTCTGCCAGCAGTTGCTGCAAACGCTGCGTTCGCTCGGCCCGCGGCAACTCCGCGAGCTGTCGCACCGCGGCATGGAAGGCCCGCCAATCGCCTGGCTGGCGGTTGAACAATGCCTCGAAGGCCGCCACCCAGTCGTCATAGGCCGCTAATGCGCCAAAAGCCGCGTTGTTGGCGTTGGCGACCCAGGCGTCATAAGGCCCCAGGCCACCCCAGCCCTGCCGGAGTTGCGCGTAGGCCAGGCGAAACTCGGCGTAAGCGGCACGCTTGCGGGTCTCGCGCGCACCCGCGTCGGGCGGGGCATCGTCGCCCAGCGCATAAATCGCCTGCAGTTGCTGGCGGGTTTTGGCCGTGAGTGCGCGGAAGGCCCGTCGCCGGGCGTCGAAGCCAGCGTATTCCGCTTGCACGCTGGGGTTTGCCTGGCTGGCCAGCCAGGCTGTGCTGCCCAGGCGCTCGACAGCCGTTGCAAACGATTCGTTGAACGCGGTGTCATCCTTGACGTAGACCACCTGGTGCGCCAGCTCATGGAAAATCATGCGGGCCAGTTCACCTTGCGGATACTGGATGAAGGTGCTGAGCAGTGGGTCGCCGCCCAGCCAGTTCAGCCAGCCCAATGTGGAGTAGGCGGGCACGCCGTAGACACTGGCCTCCAGCCCTTGCGCACGCAGCGCCTCGGCCTCCCGCTTCGCCTCCAGCTCGTCAAAGTAGCCACGGTATCCCACACAGCCTGCCACCGGAAAGCACCAGGTTTTGAGCGTCAGTGAATAGGCCGGGGCTGCCGCCACATTCCACACTGCCGCGCGCCGCGGCAGTTGGGCATAGCGGTGGTAGCTGGCGTTGTCGGGCAGTTGCAGCTTGCTGACGGCGAAGCGCCGTATGTCCTGCGCCAGCAGCAGGCGCTGTTTCAGTGCCAGAGGGGTGCTGTCTTCGGCCAGCCAGTCGTCCACCGGCCGCGCAGCCTGCAGTATCTTGAGATGGCCGGTGGCCGAGTCCAGCAGGTAGCCCGTGTCTGCGCACCCCGTAGCCAGCAGTGCAACGGCAAGCCAAATGCCGGCTGGGGCCAACCGGTTAGCGATCTGCCTTGACCGCCAAAACGGGGCAGGGGACATTCAACAGCAGCTCTTGCGCAACGCTGCCCATGATGAGCTTTCCAAGCGGTGAGCGGTTGCGCAGGCCAATCACCAGCAAGGAGACCGGCAAGCTTGCCACCAGCGCCTCGATTTCCTCCACAGCGCTCTTGCCGCGACCGAACTGTTTAAATTCGGCGCTCAGGCCGGGCTCATCCAGCAGGCGTTCGATCCGTTCAACGTCCTGGGCACTGGCCATGGTTGCGTCATCGCCGCTGCCGGGCGTGGCGTTGACCACCAGCAGGTGCTCGTTGCGGCGCCTGGCTATCTCGATACCCTTGAACAGGGCGGCCTGTCCTTCGGGGCGGGGTGCGTAGGCAACGATGATTGTCATGTGGTTCTCCTGGTTGGGGTCACTTCAGTTGTAGTAAGGATATCCGACTGCCGCGCTAGCCCTCGCGCTTGAACGTCACCACGTGGTCCACCTGGGCCCGTATGCCGATCCACTCGCCCAGGCGGTGGTCGTGGTGGCTGGGCACGTGGGCCTGCACGGTCTGGCCACCGGCCAGACGCAGCGTGTACAAAAATTCAGAACCCCGAAACGCCTTGCGCAGAATCTCGGCTTTGACCGGTGCATCGTCGTCGTGCACGATGTCGTCGGCGCGCAGCAGCACGTCACACAGGCCGGACGCGTAGGCCGAGGGCAGGGGGCATTCGGCGATATTGCTCAGCTCACCCAGCGCCGTTTTCACCACGGTTTGGCCGTCCACTTCAACCAGCGCGGCCGGTGCAAACACCCCATGGCCGATGAAGCCCGCCACAAAGCGCGTGGCCGGGCGGTGGTACAGCGAGTAGGCGTCATCCCACTGGTGCAGCGCGCCCTCGTGCATGACGCCAATCATGTCGCCTATGGCAAAGGCCTCGAGCTGGTCGTGGGTCACAAACAATGCCGTGGCGCCGGCAGCTTTCAGGATGCCTCGCACTTCGTGGGCCAGGCGTTCGCGCAGGTCCACGTCCAGGTTGGAAAAGGGCTCGTCGAGCAACAGCAGCTGTGGCCGTGGGGCCAAGGCCCGCGCAAGGGCAACACGCTGTTGCTGGCCGCCCGACAGTTCGTGCGGATAACGGTGCTGGCTATCGCCCAGCCCCACCCACTCCAATACCTCGCTGACGCGGGCCGCGCGCTCTTCAGTGGGCCAGTCGTGGATGCCGAAGGCAACATTGCGCCGCACGTCTAAGTGGGGAAACAGCGCGTAGTCCTGGAAGACCATGCCGATGCGGCGTTTTTCTGCGGGCATGTGGGTGCCCACGCCGCTGACCGTATGTCCGCCCAGTGTGATGTGCCCGCCGCTGGCACGCTCCAGACCGGCTACCGCGCGCAGCAGGGTGGTCTTGCCGCAACCCGAGGGACCAATCAGCACGCCAATGTCGCCGGCGCGCAGGCCAAAGCTGACGTCTTGCACGGCAGCCCGGTTTCTGCCGGCGTAATGGACGTGCAGTTGCGAGACATTCAGGAACATGCGGCTGATTTTAGATGATTACAATTCTCATTTAGCTTGGGCTGCGGGCCGCTATGCAATACCCTTTTTCCCCATCCATCCTGTCCCGCTGGGCTTTGCTGCTGTTGATCACCGCCCTGATGCTGCCGGTGCTGGCGGTGCTGGCGGCGTGGCTGCCGATGGGGGATGCGTCGGGTCAGGCCATGGCCATCCTTCTGGAAATGGCCACCACGGTGTTGCCGGACTATGTGGGAACCACGCTGTTGCTGTGTGGCATGGTGACGGTGGGCGTGGCGCTGGTGGGGCTGTCGACCGCTGTGGCGGTGACGCTGTTTGAGTTTCCCGGGCGGCGGGTGTTTGAGTGGGCGCTGTTGCTGCCCCTGGCCATGCCGGCCTACGTGGTGGCCTATGCCTACACCGATTTCCTGCAGTTCAGTGGCCCCCTGCAAACCCTCTTGCGTGGCGCGCTGGGCGTGCAGGGCCGGGTGTTCCCCGAGGTCCGCAACGTGGTGGGGGCGGCCTGGGTGTTCACGTTCGCCCTCTACCCCTATGTGTACCTGCTGGCGCGCACCGCACTCGGCGAGCGCACCGTGCACCTGATGGAGGCGGCCCGCCTGATGGGCGCGCCCCTGCGCCGGCGCATGCGCGAGGTGGCGCTGCCCCTGGCGCGCCCGGCCGTGGCCGCTGGTATTGCGCTGGCGCTGATGGAGACGCTGGCCGACTACGGCGTGTCGAGCTACTTTGGCATCCAGACCTTTACCGCCGGCATCTACAAGGCCTGGTTGTCCATGGACAACCGCATCGCCGCCGCCCAGCTGGCCACCATGCTGCTGGTGCTGGTGGCGTTGCTGCTGAAGCTGGAGCACCGGGCCCAGCACCGCATGCGTTTTGCGGTGACCAAGGGTGCGCGCGCCAGTAGCGGTGACGCCCACACGGTGCCGCTGCAGGGGCGCCAGCGCGTGGCGGTTTGGTTGGTGTGTGCCACGCCCGTCCTGATGGGCTTTGTGCTGCCGGTGCTGTTCATGCTGCGGCCCCTGACCGCGGATTGGGCGGGGCTGCCCTGGTCAAGGTTTGGCGAATGGGCCTTCAACAGCGTGCGCCTGGGCGCCATCACCGCGGCGCTGGCCGTGGCGGTGGCCCTGGTGCTGGCGTTCAATGTGCGGCGCAGCGGCCATTGGGCGGTGCGCGCGGCAGCGCAGTTGGCCAGCCTGGGCTATGCGATACCGGGGGCCGTCGTTGTGGTGGGGCTGCTGTTACCGGTCGGCTGGGTGCAGGCCTGGGCGCCGGACTGGCAGGTGGGCTACTGGGTAACCGCGACCGCCGTTGGCATTGTCTGGGCCTACCTGGTGCGTTTTTGTGCGGTGGCCCTGCAGGCGTTGCAAAGCGGCTACGCACGCTTGCCGGTCAGTCTGGACGATTCGGCCCGCATGTTGGGCGCATCGGGCCTGCAGACGCTGGCGCGCGTGCATTGGCCCCTGCTACGCCGCTCCGTGGCGGCCGCGTCCTTGCTGGTGTTTGTGGATGTCATGAAGGAACTGCCCGCCACCCTGGTGCTGCGCCCCTTCAACAGCGATACGCTGGCCGTGGTGGCCTACCAGCTGGCGCGTGACGAGCGGCTGGGGGAGGCCGCCCTGCCGTGTCTGGCACTGGTACTGGTGGGGCTGCTGCCGGTGATGCTGCTCAGCCGGACCTTGCGGGTGGCTGGTCGTTAAAAGTATGTGGCCCCCACGGTCACCCACTACGTGTAGCTCCCTGCCCCCCGAGGGGGTCGCATTTCACCTTGGGGCGGCCCGGCGGTGAAAGTGGCCGTCCTTGCGGACGGCCTCACGGACCCGGAAATTCCTTGATGTAGCGCAATGGCGCTGCATAAATCACGCATTGGTACTTACCCTATGCTGCATTGCAGCGTACAGTTTCCGTATTTCAAAAAGGAAATACCCATGTTGGAAGCGACGGAAGCCAAAAAAGCCCCCTATGTCATTGAATGGCGCGATGGATTCAAGATCGGTGTGGCCCAAGTGGACCAGGAGCACCGCCACCTGTTCACCCTGGTTAGGGCATTGAACCTGAATTCCGTGGACCAGACCGTAGAAGAGCTGTTGGACTACGTGGTCACGCACTTTTCCAACGAGCAGGAGTTGATGGAGAAGAGCGGCTATCCGGCCTTCGAGCAGCACCTGCGCCTGCATGAAGAGTTTGCGGCCCAGGTAGCGGACTTTTTGGGCAATGGCGAGGCCTGGACCGAGGATCGCATTCAGGAGTTGCGCCGCTTTCTGAACAAATGGCTGATCGGCCACATCATGACCCACGACCTGCGTTTCGGAAAATGGCACGCCAGCAATAGCGCGCAGATCGCGTCCGCGCCACAGCCGGTCGCGCAGCGCAGCGGTTTTTTCGCCCGCCTGTTTGGATCGAGAAAACATGGCGGAGTGGCCCACGGGGGTGCACATCGCCAGCGCGTCTAGCCAGCGCAGACTGCGTGGCCCGTGCTCAGGGCATAACTTCGACGTATTCGTAGACCTCACAGTCCATGATCTGCTTGCGCACCGGCAGCGAGGCCGCCTCGAACCAGGCTTGTGGATCGCGGTTGTCGATTTCCCGGCCCATGAAGCGGATCAGGTCGCAAATGGGCTCCACCACATTGGTGCGGTAGCGCAGGTCGTTTTTCACATAGCCCAGGTACATGTTCTTCATGCAGTTGCCGCGGCACCAGGCGTAGGCCTCGCAGCCCTGGCAGGGCATGGCAGGGTCCTGCTGTAGCGGGCTCTTCTTTAACCAGTTGGTTTTGACGTCGCCCATCTTCATGGCCGGCGCGTACATCATGTCCGGGCAGGGGTAGATCTCGCCATTGGGCATGACGTTGAGCAGGTGGGTGGACACACGGCACTGCGCGGCACCGGCGTATAGCTCCAGCGCGCGGGTGGGGAACAGCTTGTTGCGCACCATGCCCATCAGCGGAATCAGCGGGTACAGCACATCGGTGCGTGAGAAGAACTTGGCTATGAGTTGTACCAGCACGGCCTTGCGCTTGTCGACCGAATCACCGGCATACATCTCGTCTGCCACGAACTGCCAGTACAGGTAGTCAAACGGCGTGTCCTCTCCCACCAGCTGGTCCAGTTCCTCGAAGCAGGTGTCGGGGTTGCCCCAGGTGACGCGCGCGGTGATGCTGCCGCCGATGTGGCCCTGCACCTCCTTCAGGTTCTTGATCACCTGGCGGTAGATGCCCTTGCCACGGTAGCCGTCGGTGGTGGACTCGCCTCCGTCAATCGAGGCCAACACGTTGGACAGGCGACCCAGGGCCCACTCGGGCAGGTTGTCGATCAACGTGGCGTTGGTCTGCAACTGGAAGCGGAACTTGGGGAAGCGCTGCATCACCTCCAGCATCAGTGACTTGTTCAGCGTGGGCTCACCGCCATAGAAAGTGACGTAGACCTCCTTGCCCTGCAGGTGTTTGTCGACAAAGGCGCTGAGCCGCTCAATGTCGTACTCCACATGCACTTGCGAGCCCAGCACATCACCCACGCCCAGCGAGCAGTAGCTGCAATTCAGGTTGCACTTGAGCGTGGTCAGCAACTGCAGTTCGACCCGCCCGCCGACGATGGGGTGGAGGTCCGATTCTGGATGTGCAGCCGGTGTGCTGGATGGATAAAAGTGGACAGGACTATGGGTGTGCATGGCGTGGTGCAAATACAGCAGACGGGCTGCATGGGGGTTAAACAGAGCGTGCCGGCACGGTGGTTTGCCAGCACTGGCGGGGGCAGATGATAAGTGGGTACCGGTCTAAAGCGGCATATCCCGCGCAGGTTTTATCCGGCATGGGCTGCTATCCACGCTTTGCTTGATCCAATCGGGGTTTCGAACGTGGTTCATGGGATTTAAAAGATTCATAATATATGAATCATATAATCACGATTGTCTTTACCAAAAGGAAAATCCATGTCAGAAACCATTCCCTTGCCCCTGGACCTTAGGGGGGTCACTCCTGCGGCCGCACAACAGTTGGTGCTCAATAAAGCCAAGTCCCTGCAGCAGGGGAAGTCGTTCCAACTGCTGGCCGACCACGACCTGAAGGGCCCGCTCCAGTCGCTGGCGGGGCTGGGCGCTGATGTGGCTTGGGCGTATGAGGAGTCGGGTCCTCCAACCTGGCGGGTGCAGGTCAGCAAACGCGCTGTTGAGATGAGCAATTGCTGCTCCGGCGGGGCGTGCTGCGGCTAACTCCGGTTCATCCATAGTCCCGCTAAGGGGTTATATACCTGTTTTGGGTATTTTCAAGGAGATTGACGGAGAAATGTGCCAGTAGCCCTCGTGGAATATCGATAGTTCGCTACTATTTTCGTAGCGGACAAACGAGAAACCCGGCCTTAAGCCGGGTTAACCCCTGAGTACAGGGCACGCTTTGCGTGAGGCAATCGCCTGAGTGAACTATGCTGTTTTTGCGCAGTTTTTCTTTGCGCCAGATCAAATTCTGTTCGCGCCCTGCAAACGCGGCTTGCGTGGGAACAGCGCCGCCTGCGCCAGCGCGTACGGATTGACCTGCGCCTTGAGCCGGATCGCCAGCAGATACAGTCCACCGAATTTTCGCTCCAACAACATGGCTTCGGTTGGGGGGACGGTCCAGAACTCCCTGTCCATTCCCAGCGCGATAACACCGGAGCGGATGCGTTCGGGCAAGTCTGACGTTCCAAAGTCGTAGCCGTCTTTTCGGCTGAAGGGCTCCAGGGCCTGCGCACCAATATCCAGCACGGCCTGGACATGGCGATCCTGCGTGGATTCTTCAAAGTAGCCGATCGCCAGACACGCGGCGCGCATCGCAGCGCGGTCCTGCAGCATGGCCCCCTTGACCAGTTGCTTGAAGTGGTTGGCCATGGCGGCCTTGTAGACGCGGGTGGCACCAAAGTCCAGCAGAATGAGTTGACCCGTGGCGGGGTCATAGCGGTAGTTGGCAAAATTCGGGTCGGTCTGAACCAGGCGGAACTCAAAGACCTCGCGCAGCAGCAAGTCAAACAGCAGATCCATCACACGGTTGCGAACGGCCTGCGGCGCGTCCACCAACGATTCAATCGGTACTCCAGCCATGTAGTCCATGGCCAACACGCCTTGGGTGGTCAGATCGGCGTGAAGTTTGGGTAGGGCAAACGCGGGCGCATCTGCCAACAGGTCCCGATAGCGCTTCAGGAAACCACCTTCCTTCAGGTAATCAGACTCATCGTGCAATTGCTGCTTGGCGTCGCGCAGCAGCGGCTTGATATCCATGTTCTTGGGCAGGAGCCCGGATAGGCGCAGAAGCCCCGCAACGCTGTCGACATCACTGTCTATGCTCTCGCGCACCCCCGGGTACTGGATCTTGATGGCCAGGTCCCGACCGTCGCGGGTCTGCGCACGGTGGACCTGTCCGATGGACGCAGCGGCCAAAGGGGCAAAGGAAAAGTGGCTGAACTGTGCTTCCCAGCCCTTACCCCAGCTGGCCTCCAGCACGGCCTTGATCTGGGCTTTGGGCATGGCGCGGGCGTCCGATCGCAGGCGGGCCAGGATGTCCGACAGGACGGGCGGCAGCAGGTCGCCCGACTCCATGGACAACAGCTGCCCGACCTTCATGGCGGCTCCCCGCAACTTGGCGAGCTGGTCGGCCATTCGCCGCGCGTTGGCGGGTGTCAGCAACAAGTCTTTGACTTTGGGACGATTGCCCTGGGCCAGTTGGCGGGCGCCTTCGGCGAGCATGCCGCCTGCGATGCCCGTGGCCATCCACCCCAGTCGGACGAGCCGTGAGCCGCGCCCACTGGGAACCGCCATCGCCTCTGGGTGGGATGTGTCGCCATCGTCAGGGTTCAAGGGGACCGTCTTTCTGGGCATCTAGGGACCGACCAACGGTGAATTGGTCCCGCTGACAGGAATCGAACCTGTATCTAGCACTTAGGAGGCACTCGTTCTATCCATTGAACTACAGCGAGGGGGCAGGGGATTGTAAGGGTGCCCGAACAGTCAGTTCACTTCGTAAGGTGTCGCATCGCCTCTTCCAGACCCTTGAGGGTCAGCGGGTACATGCGGTTGTGCACGATCTGCTGCACCACAGCGATGCTCTGGCGGTACTGCCACACGCCCTGCGGTTCGGGGTTGATCCAGGCGAATTTGGGGAAGGCGTGGATCAGGCGCTGCAGCCACTCGGCGCCGGCCTCTTCGTTGTTGTATTCCACGCTGCCGCCCGGCTGCAAAATCTCGTACGGGCTCATGGTGGCATCGCCGACAAAGATCAGCTTGTAGTCCTTGTTGTACTTGCGGATGATGTCCCAGGTTTCAAACTTCTCGGCAAAGCGGCGCCGGTTGTTCTTCCACATGAAGTCGTAGACGCAGTTGTGGAAGTAATAGAACTCCAGGTGCTTGAATTCGGTCTTGGTGGCGCTGAACAGCTCTTCCACGCGCTGGATGTGGTCGTCCATGGTGCCGCCCACGTCCATCAGCAGCAGCACCTTGACATTGTTGTGGCGCTCAGGCCGCATCTTGATGTCCAGGTAGCCCGCGTTGGCCGCCGTCTTGCTGATGGTTT
>ERZ724516.313-NODE-313-length-30880-cov-5.363731_pt1 | contig 30880 bp, 26 predicted proteins | sample MGYA00376049_ERZ724516 | MGnify/ENA primary metagenome ERZ724516 (study PRJEB28724, sample SAMN07190886) | activated sludge metagenome | isolation source: activated sludge of sewage treatment plant in Hong Hong | place: USA: Christiansburg, Virginia | collected... | reverse complement strand
ATTCTTATTCCAAAAATGCATTACTTTTGAAAGTGATGTATTTTTGGAATAAGAATCCGAATAAGAATCCGTATCGCTTTCTTATACGGATTCTTATTCCAAAAATACATCACTTTCAAAAGTAATGCAGGAAATTTTCACAAACAAATGGGGTTATTTTTCATATTTCAAATAGTCTGATTAGGAATAAATGCAGGACTACTTTGGATATTTGTAGATCAATTACACTTTTACTATTTGTACGCAGCAGTGTTCAATAAAGGACTTATTTTCATTCGAAATTTCTTGATGAACTACTTTTACAATTTTAAATCTTAATACACTATGAAGCTTTTATCCATTATCATCCCTGTATACAACGAGGAACAATTCGTAGGTCAATTGCTGCAGAAAGTGTATGAGGTAAATTTGGATAGCGTAGGATATAGCAAAGAACTGATTATTGTAAATGATGGGAGTAAAGATAAGAGCGAACAGATTATTAAGAAATTCCTTGAAAAACATCCAGATCTGGATTGTAAATATGTATTTCAAGAAAGACAAAAAGACTGATCCAACTCTAAGGGAGCTGCGTTGAAAAACTGATTTGGACTAGCAACTGGAGATTTATATATCATTCAAGATGCAGATCTCGAATATGATCCATCAGATTATCTCGCATTGATCGAAAAAATAGAAAAAAATAATCTGGATTTTGTGTATGGAAGTCGTACGACTGGGTATCTAAAATTTGGAGCAAAATATTCTACATTTGGATTTTTATTGGGAGGATTATTACTTTCAGTAGTAGTTTCACTTTTAGGATTTACCATCGTTACTGATGAACCAACCTGTTATAAACTCTATAGATCTAAGCTCAAAGAACATCTATTAGGGATTGAAGAAAACAGTTTTGATCGAGAACCAGCAATCACAATGTTACTTCTCAGAAAAGGATACTCTTACGGTGAAGTTCCTATTCATTACTACCCTCGCACTATTACGACAGGGAAAAAGATAAAACTCATTGATGGGCGGGATGCCATAAAAACCTTGTTTAAATACAGATTCAATTAAATACAATATCAGATTATAAATTATTTTTAAAATTTTGTGTAATGAAAAATATCTTAGTTACTGGAGGGGCGGGATACATCGGGAGTCATACCGTAAAAGAACTTATACATCAATGATTTCATCCTATCATTTTTGATAATTTAGAAAATGGAAAGGTTATAAATCAAAGTGGATCAGAATTTTATCAGTGAGATTTAAGAAATATTGAAGATATTGAGGGGACCTTTATCAAGTATAGTATTGATGCAGTTATTCATTTTGCGGCATACGCTTCAGTACCTGATAGTGTAGATTTTCCAGATAAATACTATGAAAATAATCTGAACTGATGACTCAATCTTTTGAACGCTATGAATAAATATAAAGTAAAAAAAATAATATTTTCTTCGTCTGCTTCGGTATATGGAGAACCTCAGTCAGAACGTATTCGTGAAGATCATCCCAAAAATCCTACCAATCCTTATGGACATACTAAGCTTTTATTTGAACAAATACTTCATTGGTACCATATTGCTTATGGAATTTCTTCTATTTCTTTTAGATATTTTTGCGCATCAGGAGCATCCAAAGATGGTAGTTTAGGAGAATTACATACTCCAGAAACTCATGTCATTCCTTGTGCGATATTAACTGCTTTAGGGATAAGAAAAGAATTTAATATTTATGGGGATAATTTCCCTACTCCAGATGGAACAGGAATTAGAGATTTTATTCATGTGGAAGATTTGGCGAGCGCACATGTTATGGGTTTACAAAAACTTGATGATAATATTTGTGAGCAATTTAATCTCGGAATTGGTAAAGGATTTTCAGTAAAAGAGATTATTGAAAGCGTGCAAAGAATTTCTGGAAACCAATTAAATACAGTTTTATCTCCTAGAAGAAAGGGAGATCCAAGTATCTTAATCGCCGAAAACCAAAAAATTATGAGTTTTATGGATTGGAAACCACAATATATAAATATAGATGACATAGTCTCTACCGCCTTTCAATTTTTCAAAAAATATTATGAAAATTAATCAGGCATTTATACTTGCGGCGGGATATGGTACAAGATTAAGACCTCTCACCCTTACCACACCTAAGCCACTTATTCCCGTCGGAGGAAAGCCACTGTTGGGTTATCATTTGAATCATCTTCATACACATGGATTCAATAAATTTTTTATTAATAGCTTTTACCTTAGTGAAAAAATAGAAGAATATATTTCACATCATCCCCTCGCCCATCAGATTATTATTTCTCATGAAGAAGGAGAAATATTGGGCACAGCAGGTGGAGTTATGAAACAGATTGATCAACTGGAAGATTTATTTTTAGTGGTCTATGGGGACAATCTCACTAATATAGATTATAGTGCATTTATAGATTCTTTGGAAGGTAAAGAATTTGATGCGGCAATAGTACTCTATCATGAAGATAATATTTTACATAAAGGGATGGCAGTAGTGAATGAAAAATGATACATAAGCTGATTTATAGAAAAACCTAAACCAGAACAAGTAGTTTCTGATCTAGCAAATGCAGGAGTCTATGTCATTAAAAAATCTATCTTTAAAAAATATGTATCTCACACTGGATTTTCAGATTTTGGTTTCGATTTTTTTCCAGCTTTACTTGCTGATGGAAAAAAAATACTAAGCTATATTAGTACTGACTTTTTGATTGATATAGGAAGTATTGAAAATTTAAAAAAAGCTGAAGAAGTATATCACAAATATTTCTAACAAATAATGAAAGATATGTTCAGCTTGTAAGCAATAGTTTATACTTTATAAGGTAGTTTTTTATAACAATTTCCTTGTATTTTTTCCAATAAAAGCTAAAAGATATGGGTATTCTACTTTATTTAGAGGAAACCTTATGATAGGAATAAAAGTACCATTAAGAATGAGTTTTGTAGGAGGAGGGAGTGATATTGCTTCATTCTATAGCGAGCATGGATGAGCGGTGGTAAGTAGCTCTATCAATAAATATATCTATATTAATATTAATCCCAAGTTTGATCATAAAATTAGATTCAGCTATAGTAAAACAGAAATAATTGATTCAATAAATGAGATGCAACATGATTTGGCGAAAGCAATTATTATATATGCTTACGATTTTCTTAATGAACACTCTACTCATACAAGTTATAAACCTGAATGATTTGAAATAATCTCTATTGCGGATATTCCCTCCGAATGATCTGGTTTGGGGTCTTCCTCTGCTTTTACAGTGGCGCTTTTACAAGCATTGTATGCTTATAATAATAAATTTGTTTCAGCAGAAACTCTTGCAGAGCAAGCTTGTGAAATCGAAATAAAAATTTTAGGGAAACCAATAGGAAAACAAGATCAGTATGCTTCCGCACATGGAGGATTCAATTTTATTGAATTTTTTCCTGACGGAACTGTATCAGTACAGCCCATCATATTTTCCAAAGAAACTAAAAGAAAATTGGAATCAAAACTCTTAATGTTTTACACTGGTATTACGAGAAAAGCAGATACTATATTAGGTGAGCAAACTAAAAACATAGGAGATCAAAAAGATAAAATAGAAGGAATGAAAAAAATGGTTAAAATAGCTTATGAACTTAAGAAAGAACTAGAAGAAAATAATGAACAGCGCTTTGGTGAATTATTACATGAAAATCGATTACTCAAAAAAGAAATGGCTTGAGGTATAAGTAATCCACAAATTGATCAATGGTACGATTCTGCAATACAAGCTGGAGCCACAGGTGGTAAATTATTGGGAGCAGGAGGATGAGGCTTTTTTATCTTCTATGCACCCGAAGACAAACATGAAAAGATTAAAAGCGCACTTTCTGATCTAAGGTATATTCCTTTTTCATTTGAAAATGGAGGATCACAAGTAATATTCTACCAAGATTAATTATAATTCCTTAAATATATTTTATTTGCCTTTGTATTTACTATGCATTCTTCAGAAAACGATTCTAGTTCACACAATCAAGATTTTAGTAGTTCTACGGTTATAGGTCATTATTACAAACAAATGATTGAAGCTATTAGAGCTCTAAAAGTACAAAATATGAACAGAGCTATAGAAATGATTCAAGAAGCTTATGAGAATAAACAAAGAATTTTTATTATAGGAAATGGGGGAAGCCATGCGACCTCATCTCATTTTGTAGCAGATCTTAGCAAAACTGTATTCGGTAAAAATCCTTATCCAGGAATTCAAGCTCATCCATTTGATGTAGAGTGTCTTTCAGATAACGTATCAACACTTACAGCGACCAGTAACGATTTACCCAATGGATATAATCATATTTTTGCTCTTCCACTAACTGCAAAAGCAAAAAAAAATGATCTTTTGATTGTAATTACAGGAAGTGGCAATTCATTAAATATACTAGAAGCTCTCAAGGTTGCAAAAAACAAGTGAGTAAAAACCATAGGCTTCCTAGGATTTGATTGAGGACAAGCTAAGGATTTATGCGATCATACTATTATTGTAGAATCCTCAAACTATGGTGTTATTGAAGATATGCACAGCACTTTTATGCATGCAATTACAGATTACTTTATACATTACATGAGAAGTAAAGGATATAATAATAGATAGAGAACTTGAATATAATTTTTATTATTCCACCAAACTTATGAGATCAATCATTGTACTCAGTGAACCGCGAGAACCTTTGATAGGTGGAGGCCAGATATATGCCAAGTATCTGTGTGAAGAACTTGTTTCTGATCATAATACAAAAGTAGAAGTTCTCACCAGATCTTTTAGTGACGAAGAAGGAAATATTTTTAATGAACCCATAGTATATTGACCTAACTTTAGACTCGAAAGAATTGGTACTGTGGGTTCATTTTTTTCTTTACCTTTAAGAATTATATGAATCATACAATGCACAATAGCATTATACAAGAAAGTAAAAAAAAATCATTATGATATTATTCATGCGCACGCACTTTTGCGAGGCATACCCGCCAGGATAGTGGGATTGTTGACACACACACCTGTTGTTTATACAGTACACGGGACAATGCATATGGATACTCATAAAAAATGAATTCATTATTTTCTAGAACAATTATTAGTATGCTGGATACAGTATGATATGATTATTTCAGTATCTCATAAAGTATTGAATTATAATTTGAGTACTAAAAATGTAAAAGTAATTTATCCAGGAATAGATACTCACAAGTTCAGATTATCTCATGTAACAAAGAAAAAAGACGGGAAGAATTTTATTTTTGTAGGAAGAATAGATTGGCAAAAATGATTAAATTTCTTAATTTCGGCAATCGCCAGTATCGGGAAAGAAAAATTAATATCTTCATGATTTCATCTCAATATTGTCGGAGATGGACCCGATAGACAAAAAATAGAAGATCAAGTAAGCCAAGCAGGAATAGAAAAATTTATAAGCTTCAAAGGTAAACTGATCAAACAAGATGTGGTGGATGAATATCGAGCGAATACTATTTTTATTCTTCCATCCTTAGCTGAAGGACAACCCGTAGTAGTTATGGAAGCAATGTGTTGCAAACTACCTATTATCGCAACAGATGTAGGAGATAATAAAAATGTTATTAAATCTGAATTTGGAATGGTGGTTCCTTCAGGGAATAGCGAGGTTTTAGCTGAAGCAATTACACACTATTTGGATATGGGGGACAAAGAAATTGAACAACAAGGATTAGCAGGATATCAAGAAGTTATTGAACATTATGATCGAAAAAATATTGCCAACCAAATATCTGAAGTATTTGATGAACTCATTCAAAACTATAATAAAAAGGTTCTCTAATAAAAAAGTAGAAATCCCCCCTACTCTCTTCAGATTATAATTAATTCTTAATCATAGCAGAGGAAAAAAGATTGATTTAATATAAGCAAAGTATATAGTAAAAACTTAGTTTTAGAGAGGATTTAAACTCATAATCAGATTATAAAAAATTATTTTAAACATATCAAAAAAATGAAAAAAGCACTCATAACCTGAATTACTGGACAAGATGGATCTTACTTAGCTGAATTACTAATTAGTAAAGGATATGAAGTTCATGGAATCAAAAGGAGATCTTCATTAATCAATACGGAGAGAATTGACCATCTTTTCCAAGATCCCCATATGGTGGATACAAGATTCATTCTTCATTATGGAGATATGACAGACAGTGCTAATCTTATCAAGCTGGTTGCACAAATCCAACCAGACGAAATATATAATCTCGCTGCTCAATCACATGTAAAAGTTTCTTTTGACATGCCAGAGTATACAGCAAATACAGACGGCATAGGGACTTTAAGATTACTTGAAGCAATAAGAAGTAATGGCTTAGAAGAAAAAACTAAATTTTATCAAGCTTCTACAAGCGAAATGTATGGCGGAATGGGTTTCAATATGCCCAGCACAGGATACACGGAACAGTCACCCTTTTATCCAAGATCTCCTTATGGGGTAGCAAAATTATATGGGTACCGAATTACTGTGAATTATCGTGAAAGCTACGATATATTTGCCTGCAATGGAATATTATTTAATCATGAGTCACCTATTAGAGGAGAAACATTTGTAACAAGAAAAATAACCAGAGCAGTAGCACAAATTCATTTAGGATTGCAGGATAAACTGTATATTGGAAATCTAGATGCTCAAAGAGACCGAGGGCACGCTAAAGATTACGTAGAAGGAATGCGATTGATGCTGCAACAAGACAAACCTCAAGACTATGTTCTTGCAACTGGTAAAACTACTACGGTAAGAGATTTTATTACTTTATCTTTCAAACAAGTAGGTATACAATTAAATCGAGAAGGAACTGGAATCCAAGAAGTAGGAAAAAATAGTTCTACAGGAGAAGTGCTCGTGGAAGTAGATGAGAATTATTTCCGTCCAAGCGAAGTCGATCTTCTTTTAGGAGACCCAAGTAAAGCTAAAAAAGAGTTATGACGAACTCCCCATTACAATGTAGAACAACTTTGTCTAGAAATGGTAAAGTCAGATATTGAGGTATTTAAAAAGCATAAAATACTAAAAGAAAATGGTTTTGAGGTTTTAAAAGATTTTCCTAGCTACTAACTCATACATCTATAAAAATATATAATTATCTGATTATTGAAAAAATATTATGAACAAAAATATAGTAGTGGTAGGAGATATTATACTTGATGAGTACCATTTCGGCACGGTAAAAAGATTAAATCCTGAGTCACCTGCTCCCCTATTTTCTATCCATAACACAGAATACAGACTAGGAGGAGCCGCCAATGTAGCTGCAAACATTGTAGGTTTAGGAGGGCAATGTACTCTTGTGGGCAACAAAGGTCAAGACATACATGCTGAAACAGTAGAAAATATTTGTGAAGCTCAGGATATTGATTTTATTCCTATGACTACTGCTAGTACCATTGTGAAATCAAGATTTATAGACACTACTTACAATCAACAACTTCTCAGAGCGGATCACGAAGAATTCATTCAGCTTGATAAAAAATATATTTCCCAAATCATTGAAGCAATAGAGAGTACTGATCCAGCTATTATAGTTTGCTCAGATTATACAAAATGATTTTTATCAAAGGATCTAATACAAGAAATATGTTTTACCTTTGCTAAGAAAAAAATTCTTGTAGATACCAAACCTAACAAATTTGAATACTACAATAACATCCATATACTAAAACCAAATTTTAAAGAATTCACACAAATAATCTGAAAAGAGATTAATAATAAGGATGATGAAATAGAAAAGTATGGAAGTAATCTTGCTAAAAAGCTTAAATCCAATCTTATAGTAACGAGAGGAGAACAAGGAGCAACTCTTATCACTCTTAATAATGGAATTCATCATTACCACACAGAAGCTCAAAATGTTTTTGATGTGTCTGGAGCAGGAGATACCTTTCTAGCAGGAATTGCGGTAAAAATTAACCAAGGAGAAAGTCTAGAAAATGCAGTGATATATGGTAATAAAGCCAGTGGGGTTGCTGTAAGTAAAATAGGAACTTCTATAGTTTCTGAGCATGAAGTGCAGTAATTATATTATTTTAATCAGAAGAAAATTCTCTAATGGCTAAAAATATTTTATATATAAAAGCACAGTGATTGGGGGATATTATTGGAGGTCTACCTTTTTTGACGCAACAAAAAGAACTTTGAAATAAAGTCTATCAGACTTTTTATGATATGAGACATCTTCATAGAGATCTTGGAAAACAAGATAAAGAAGTACAAGAAAAATACAAAAAATTACCTATGTATGGAGGTCGACACCATATATTAGAGGGATTAAAAAATGACGGACTTATAGAAAAAATCTTAACTATTCCTTATGGAAATTGGAATATATTTAAGTTTTTAATCAAGAATTTTAGAAGATATGATGAGGCTATTATACCTATCAAAACTCGTCCTGCACAGATTTTGTGACTTTTATTAGCTAAGAAAGCTCGTTTTATTTTTGAAAATGTAAATGATATTTCAAAGTATAGAAATTTAGCAGATGGGGAATGCGGTACAGCCTCTCAACCGCTCCAATATTATAAAAAGTCTATAAACTTCCCTAATGAAATACGACAAATCCCAGAGCATTATATCACGATATTCCCAAGTATTTTCGAAAGAAGTCTTGATATTAAGGAGTGGTTAGCTATTATAAAATTTGCTCAAAACCAAGGACTAAAGGTGGTTATAGTATGATGAATGAGAGAAAAATGGTTTATTGATGAACTAGAAAAAAATTGAATAACCCAGAATTCAGATTTTATAAATATGCTAGATAAAACCTCTTTAACACAATTATCCTACCTGTTAGAACATTCCACATATTGTATAAGTGGTAATGGAGGTCCTATGTGGATAGCGAATCTTCTGAATCCTCATTGTATCAATATTCATACAGTAAGTGCTTTTCTTATGGAGCCCAAGGTTGATAATAAATCTTCCTTCAATCTTAGAGGATATCACTATCCTGAGTGTGTACCCTGCGAAGCAGCTGATTCTACTCTAGGGAAAAAAAGAATAACTTCATGTGTATTTTATAATACTATTAGGGAATGAGAATGTAGAAAGTTTAATACAGCCGAGCAAGTGAGTCTAATCGTACAAATAGATATAAATAAATCCTAAAATATAGTATTTTCACAAAAAAAAGAACATGATTTTTTAAATTCCAAACTATGGTAACAATTAGAATGGTAGGGTGATTAGCTAATCAAATGAACCAATATGCTTTTGGTAGAGTTCTTGCATTAAAACGTAATGAACCTCTTTTTCTTAACATAGATACAATATACTACGCAGCTAAAGATTATGACCTAGATGTTTTTAATATAGCAGGGGAAGAAGCGACAAACAAAGAAAGACCTTGGTATTTAAAACTCTGGAAGATCGAATGGATAGATAAGATTTGGTACGTACTTGCATGGTTTTGTAAAAAACTTGATCCACACTATATTATAGAAAATCCTCAGCATCCTAGAGTGTATCCTGGCATGTTTGACTATCAACAAGTAAGCGTTGATAAAGCTCTCAATACGAAATGAGATATCTACATAGAAGGATTTTGGCATAGTGAAAAATATTTTAAAGAATATGAAGATATAATCAGAAAGGATTTCACGTTGAAAAAACCTATTGATGATGAAAAAAATCTCAAGGTATTAGAAAAAATTAATAATTCAGAATCAGTTAGCATACATGTAAGAAGATGAGATTATGCTGGTACTCACTATGAAGGAATATGTGATATGGAATATTACAAAAGAGCAATCGAATATATTCAATCAAAAGTTACTAATCCAGTCTTTTTTGTTTTATCGGATGATATTGATTGGTGTAAAGAAAATTTTAAAGAATATAAGATTGAAGAATATGTAGAAAATGGGTGAAAACCAAGAGCTAAAAATCTAACAGTAAAAGGAGCTTCAAAACACGGAGCAGATGCATATAAAAATATGATTCTGATGGCTGCATGTAAACATAATATCATTGCCAATAGTACTTTCTCGTGGCGAGGAGCGCGACTTAATCCAAATCCTAATAAAATAATTGTAGCACCAAAAAAATGGCATGCCAATCTTGATTATAAAGACATCGTTCCAGAAAATTGGGTCAGATTATAATATTCTATTCTATTTTTTAATACTTTACGATGTTTACTAGTAGTTTCTATACACACTATCAAGAGGTTTATCCTAATGATCTTCATCTTAAAAATGAACTTTGGTATTTCCTCAATAAATTTCATGGTATCAATAAGATTCTAGACTATATCAAGAAACTTGGGAAAAAACATATTCATATCTGTGATATTGGTGGAGGTTATGGTTATGATGATTTACTTCTTAAAAGAATAGCTGAGGACCAAGGATTAGACATAAAAATTGATGTTGATGTTATTGATCCTACTTCCGACTTTTATAACAAAGTACATCACCTTACAGGATCTGATATAGCTAAACAAAATACAATACAATACATCGAAGATTCATTTGTTCATATGGATTTGGAAGCGTATGATGAAAAATATGATATTGTAATATGCTGTGAAGTAATAGAACATTTACGAACCAGCGAACAAGAAGTATTTTTTGCAAATTTCAATCGTATTCTCAAAAAATGATGATTTATAGTAGTCACTAATCCTAATGGGTCAAGTATCTTCAAAGGAATTTATGGGATATACACTCGATTAAAGAAACAAAATCATATATTTGAAGCTGAATTCAATTATCGCTACAGCCATATTGGGATTCCCACTATTTTCCAAGTTCTAGGATTATTTCAAAGAAAATGATTCCAAGTACAAAATATGCTTCCTACTACCCTTTTAAGTTCGAGTAGAGTATCAGTAGCTAACGTCCTTATCAATAAAGTATTTAAACTTTTTAAGTATATTAATTTATTTTTCACTACTGATATTGTCTATACAGCCATAAAAATAGAAGAAATCGATGATAAAAAACGATTTAATCAGAAAAGCATAGTTCTAGAAAACAATACTAAAGTAAATATTGAATACTAATCCCTATTTATATTCTTCTTATTAATTATGAAAAAGCTCCATATTGGATGTGGTTACGATCTCAAAGAATGATACATCAATCAAGATAGCATTAATTTACCTAATGTAGATATGGTCTTTGATTTAGAGAAATTTCCCTATCCATTTGAGGATAATTCGCTGGATGAAATTTATTCTGCGCATGTATTGGAACATATGGATGATTTAGGGAAGGTAATGGAAGAATTTACGAGAATTTGTAAACCAGGAGCAGAGATAAAAGTTATTGTTCCCTATTTTTCGAATCCATGAACACGAGCAGATTATACTCATAAAAGAGGTTTTACTACTTGAACTTTCCACTATTTCCATCCAGATTTTTTCTATAATCATAATGCAAAAATTCATACTATAAAGTATAGGATTCATTTCTTATGGAATAGAAAAGTATTCATGAAATCAGCTCCAATCAATCGAATTCCTGATTTCTTTATTAATCTTTTCCCTAGATTTTACGAAAGATTTTTCGCCTATATTCTTCCTTCAGCTGAAATTCACTATTTATTAAAAGTTGCTAAATAATATGCATTCCAAAGTTTCCATTATCATTCTCAATTATAATGGATTGCAATTCAATAAAAATTGCTTGGATTCTTTGCTGACTCAAAGCTATGAAAACTTTGAGATAGTTTTTGTAAATAATCTTTCTACAGATTGATCGTACGAGGAAGTAAAAAAAATATTTCATAAACAGATAGAAGAAGAGAAAATAAAACTTATTGATCCTGGAAAAAATTTGGGGTTTGCGGGAGGAAATAATTATGGGGTAAGCCACAGCGATGCCAATTCAGAATATATTTGCTTATTAAATAATGATACCCTTGCTCCAAAAGATCGATTGGAAAACTTAGTAGAGGGGATAGAATCAGATAATACGTTAGGAGCAGTAGGAGCAGTAATTTATGACAAAGGTTACGAACAACAAACAGATACTTTGATTTATACCGATCATAAAAAATGAGTAAATAATTATTTTTTTGATAGCATCACTATTGATCAAACTCAAGAAGATAAAGAAGGTAATATTTTATATACTACAGCTGTTTGAGGTTGTTGTTTGCTTTACAAAAAAGCACTCCTTAAACAACCTTTTGAAGAAATGTATTTTGCCTATATGGAAGACACTGCACTATGCCTACAAATTATTTTACAAGGATATCGTGTAGGAATGGTAAAAACTTCTCGTATTCAGCATTTTTGATCATGATCATTTGGTAAAAAACCTAATATAATGAAGTCTTTTCATGGAATAAAAAATTATATTTTAAACTTTTTAGTATTCAGTCAGGGATATTTTTGGATTGCTGTACTACCCTTTTTCCTATTAGGGATATGAGTAAGAACTTTTATAAACTATCCAGGGATTAGGCTAAAAGGTTTATTTAAAGCGTTAGTGCGAATAAGTAAAAACAGAAAAAATATAAAGAATTATAGAGAAAATATAAAAGTTAATATACCTCCTAAAAGTTTTTATTCTCAGCTTTCGAAAGAATTTATCTATATGCCTTTCATGCCTAGTAATAGATTTATACAAGGGTCGGTAAATATATTAAACAGTCTTAGTAAAGTTTATTTCAATTTAGTTTGATTTTTTGTGAATTATGACAAGAAAAATTAAACAATACCTATATAGTCGATGACTTAAACCTCTATGGAATTTAATAAAATACGGCGTGTTAGGAGTTTTTCATATTTGGATGGGAATAAAAAAAATAATCAGATTATTTGGGATTCCTGCAATCATAGTAGATTATCATATGCATAAAAGAAAAGATATTAAATCCATATTCATTTCATCTTTTGAAGCTTCTAGTTTTAAAGCAAATCCTTTGTTTAATAATCGAGAAGATATTCCTCACTTTGATCATGTGGTTTATATAGTACCACATTGAAAACTATTTGGTACTTATACTATAGCTACGCAATCAAATATAATTTTACGAGATGTAAGTTGGCGACGTAATATAGGAAAATGAAGTAATCCTTATACTTACAAGCTATTGCCAAAAAAAATTGAAAAGATAAAAATTACAGTTGGAGTATTAACAGGGAATGATACAGATAAAAATTATCATCACTGGCTTATCACGCTTATTTCTAAATATTCTATTCTAAAAAAATCTTGAATTAAAATTGATAAGTATATTGTAGATACCAATGCTTCATTTCATAAAGAATGATTGAAAGCTTTAGGACTTTCCGAAGATCAGATTATTTCTGCAGATTTTCAAAAGAATTATCAATTTGATAATATAGTCTGCACCAGTGACAGTACCATCTATGGAAATATTCAACCTTGGGTAAAAGATCTCTTATGGGAAACTTTTATAATTCCAGCAAATAAAACTCCAGCAAATACAAAAATATATATTAAGAGAATAAGTAATAGAAAGATAGCAAACGAGCAAGAATTTGAAGATTATATATCTGCTCAAGGATTTGAAATACACTCCATGGAAGGTCTAACTATAAAGAAACAAGCGGAACTCTTTCATCAGGCTAGTATCATTATTTCCCCACATGGAGCGGGTCTTACCAATATTGTATTTTGCAGACCGGGTACTAAAATTATCGAAATATTCCATTCTCAGACTATATTTGGTCATTATTATTTGATGGCGGGCTCTTTAGGAATGGACTACTACCCTGTTCTAGGCAAAATAAAACCCGATCCCAAAGTCATAGAAATGGATCAGGATATTATCGTGAATATAAAAGATATTAATACGATTCTTGAGAATTTTCACTAATTATTTTTTGGCTACAATAATAGTTACATGATGTTCAAATGAAGGCTTTTCATCTCTAATTTTTACATCTCTTTTAACTCAAAACCATGACAATAATACTTGTCAAAATCCTCTACCTGGAAATGGAAAAAGATGTTTTCCTTGATATTTAACAGAAAAATCAGAAAAATATTGTTTAAATACATCAATAAGATGAATAGTGGTGAAATTAGAAACATGATATATATTTTTATGCACTTCTCCCAAGTAATTTGGAGTAGATAAGATCAATGTTCCACCAGGTTTCAAAACTCTTTTGAGTTCTCTCATAAATTGGTGGTAATCCACAATGTGCTCAATAGTTTCAAAAGAAACTACCACATCCATACTCTCATCCTCTACTTGAATATCTTGCCCATTTCCAAGTTTAAATTGAAGATTTTTACTCTGATACATTTTTTGGGCCAATTCAACACTTGCTTTATCCACATCAATCCCAATTACAGAACTAGCAACTTCAGCTAATTCCTTACTTCCATAGCCTGTTCCACATGCTATATCCAACACCTTTTTTCCTTCACAATATTTTTGTGCAAGTTTATACCTCGGCAAATGATCAGCAAATCTTACATCAAACCATAATTGTTTTCCTTCTATTCTTTCTCAAGTAAATTTCATGTTTTGTATGTAAAAATTAAATAGATGATGTATTAAGATTTTTTTGCCTTTTTCTTCAGAAGAGACTGATAAATTGTATCAACTTTATCAATACAATCAGATCGTTGGAAAGACTTTGGAGGAATGGTTTCAAATTTACCCTCTCTCATGGCCTGTACTGCTTTCACAATATCTTCACTACTCCCTGGTTCTACAAACTGCACAGTTCCATACACTACTTCAGGAACAGATGCCACATTCGTAGTAATCAAAGGTTTTCATAAAGCGCACACCTCACTAATAGCAAATCCAAATCCTTCCGCGCGTGTTGGTAATATTACTACATCACTCGCCCCAATCCGTTGCTTAAGCTCTTCCCTTGGACATGATTCAATCCATACTACATGATCTTCCAGCTTATGTTGTTTTATGTAGTCTTGTATTTGATTGATATCAAAACTATTTTTGAGTCCAAAAATCTTTGAAGGTTGTTGCTTAGGAACCAAGAACACTTGTTTGTAATTCGGTATTTTCGCTACTATTCCTGCTATTGATTGCAAAACTACATCAATTCCTTTCGCCAATCCAAGTCTTCCAAAATACAGTCCCACGAAGCTATTGTTCAGATTATATTCCTGTTTTAATTTTTTTATAATCTGATCATCAAGCGTGGAAGGATCTCGGAAATTATAATCGATACCGTTGTAGACAGTTTGTAACTTATAATCAGGGATATCATACATTATTCTTAGGCAGTTTTTCGTGTAATTACTTACACACAGATAGTAATCATATTTCAAGAAAGTAAAAACAAACCATTCATAAAAACGACTTACAGAACCAAGAAGTGGTCCTGAAAATCTACACCACATTTTCCCATATACTTCATGAACAGTAGTAACCAAGGTTTTTCATCTCAAGCGAGCTATCATCCACGATGGAAACAATCAGAAAAAGCTTGTTCCATGTACTACATCTACCTTATGTTTTTTACAATATTGAAGTCCTGCGCGCATACCATGCCACTGATAATTCAGTCTATTTGAGCCCACTCTAATGATTTCCACCTCATCAGTAGTCTCATGAGAAGCGAGTTTTTTATCGTGTCTTGAAGTAATAACAGTCACGTGATACCCATTTTTTACCAAACCTCTTGTTAATTCCCAAAACAAAATCTCTCCACCCCCAATATAAGGGTAAAAGTGATCAATCACAAAGAGAATATGAGGGTTATTTTTTGACATTACGACTATATATACAATGAATGAGCGATATCAATAATAATGCTTACTTATGGGATTATTTACTCAAAAAATGTTCATAGCTAGCTTGGAGTCCAATGAGGAGATCTGTACTAGATTTCCATCCTGTAGCCTCAATTTTACTTACATCAAGTAATTTTTTGGGCATACCATCGGGTTTAGTAGTATCAAATACTAGTTCTCCTTCATATCCTACAATATCTTTGATGATAGAGGCAAGCTCTTTGATAGATATATCTTGTCCCGTACCTACATTGAGGAATTGTATTTCTTCGTAGTTATTCATGAGCCATAAACACGCTTGAGCTAGATCATCTACATAGAGGAATTCTCTTCTACTGTTTCCGCTACCTCGTATTACTACTTCTGGAGTTTGAGTGCTTTTAGCTTCATGCATTCTTCTGATAAGACCAGGTATAACATGAGAATGTTCCGGATCAAAATTATCCCCTGGTCCATACAAATTGGTAGGCATACAAGAAATAAAGCGTTTATTGTATTGAGTAGAGATATATTCACAAAGTTTTAACCCTGCTATCTTAGCAATAGCATATCCTTCATTAGTAGGCTCACATTTCCCATCCATAAAATACTCTTCTTTCATAGGTTGAAGACATTCTCTAGGGTAGATACAACTTGACCCTAAGAACAATAGCTTTTGTACTCACGATGTATGTGCGGATCGTATCAGATTATTTTGAATTTGAAGGTTTTCATAGAGAAAATCTGCTGGATAAGTCATATTAGCTTTTATACCTCCTACTCTAGCAGCACAAACAATTACATAGTCAGGTTTTTCTGTTTCATAAAAATCTTTCACAGCTTGTGTATCCAGTAAGTTTAATTCTTTTCTGGTTTTTAAAATCAGATTATCATATCCTTCCGCAAGAAGTAATTTTGTGATAGCTCCTCCTACAAGACCAGTATGTCAGGCCACATAAATTTTTGAATTTTTATTCATGTTCTATAAGAGATAATAATAAAGCTATTTCTTCCTGTGTATATTCAGGACTATTACCAAAATAAAATCCTTGTTGATGGATTAGACTAGAATTAGTCGTTTGCAGATTGGGACCATAGAGCTCTTTCCAGAATAATTGTTGAGTAAGATCTCCTCCTACAATAGGTCTAATTTCTACTCCTGCATCTTGGAATTTCTCTATATATTTTTGCAATATTTGTCCAGATTTACAAATTACTGGAAGTGCAAAATTAGAAAACAAATCAAGATGAGTTATTTGAAGAGGATAAAAATCAGAATTATTATTGATAGCAGTAATAAATCTTTGAGCATTTATTTCTCTTGTTTTTATAGTCTCATCAAGATATTGTAACTGCTCACATCCCAAGAACCCAGTAATTTCATTGGGTCTTAGATTATAACCCAAAGTATAGAAAGTGTATTTACTATAGAATCCATCGACCTGATATTTATCCCTCATTGCGCTTTGTCTGTCTGGAGAAAGATTTCTATCTCGCCCATGGGCTCTGGTCATTATTAGCATATCATAAAACTCTACATCGTCTGTACAAACCATACCTCCTTCTATTGTAGACATATGATGTCCTACATATGTAGAGAAAGTAGATGCTAAAGAATAATTTCAAAGTTTTTTCCCTTTGAAGATAGTTCCCATAGATTCACAATTATCTTCCAATAACAATATATCATTATTCTTACAGTATTGTTCAATTTCTGCAAAACTTGCGTCACACCATCCTAAGAGATGAGTAATAAAGAGAGCTTTAATAGTATGTTTTTCTACAGTTTTCTTAAATAATTCTAGAGAAAGATTGAGTGTATCCAATTCTACATCCACAGGAATTGGTTCTAGTCCTAATTGAATAAGAGGCATAGGATTAGTCGCCCAAGTTAATGATGAAAAAGCAACTTTATCTCATTTCTGAAGTTTACCAGTATTTAACATAGACTGAATAAGGGCAAGATTAGCAGAACTACCACTATTGAAAAATACACAGTATTTTCTCCCCTGCCATTGAGCAAACATTTCTTCAAATTTTTTACAATAAGTTCCAATACTCAATTGTTGCGCTCATTGTATAAATTCACATAGCTTATCTTTAGTAACTTGTTCATTCATAAAAGAAGATTTGATAAGTTTAATCATTAAAAAACATAGGGTTAAATTTTAAAAACCTTATATCCATTTTGGATAGTCTGTAATCTTTCTTGAAGAAGGGGATGGAGAGTAGGATCATTATAGGCAAAAAATGAAAGCTCGCTATGTTGTTCATCCACTTTAATATTAGTTTCTTCTTGTTCGCTCAATGGATAAGCAAACGTACAAGGAATGTAATGCATAAAAGGATCTTTATAAATATCCTCATATACTCCAATAAATTGTAACTTAGCGGTATTTATATCTATATTGATTTCTTCTTTAGCCTTTCTTCTAGCTGCCTCAATCATCGTTTCTCCTTTTTGTATTCTTCCTCCAGGGATATAATATACTCCTTGAAGGGGAACATTATTTCTTAGTCAAAGCAATATTTTTTTATCCTTATTCAAAAAAATAATATCTGCAGTAGGAATTACAGAGTATTCTAAAATTTGGGCATAGAGTTCGTCAGCTATAAACATAGAAGCACATATTTAGATAAAAACTATGAAATAGTATATAAATTATAGCCATCTTATACATATTCTCCCTATATAATCAACGATTAATTGAAAATAGGAAGCTTTAAATCGCCTCTTTATGAAATACTTATCCACCTGAATATCCTTCTTTTCTTTCACCCGGCTTGGGAATCGTCCATCCGCAACCACAATAATTTTGACGATAAAGATCATATTCTTTCGTAAGCTCTCAAGCTCTTTTATAACCTTCCTTCTTAGCAAAATCAAACCATAAGAACTTTGTTTTTGTAACAATTTCTTGAGATTCTAGTCCGTATTGAAATAGTTTATCCGCAAGTTTTTTTGGAGAAATCAGTAGGGTAGAGGTGAAGTAGAAAATATTATGTTTTTGTGCTTGCACTGCAGCTTGTTCGAGTCTCATAAGATAACAAGGATTACATCTATCTGACCATTCACGCATTGCACCTGATGTTTTGAGCACCGTATTACGATCAGCATCCTTGAGATCTGGATGAACAATATCCTTATGTTTTACAAAAGCTTCAAAAAACTCTTTTGGCTCATACCAATCCTCCACAATTTCATAATCCCCTTTTTCCAGATTATATAATTTTACAAATTCAGCATATCTTTTATCATGTTCTGGCTTCGGATGAATATTGGGATTGTACCAAAAAAGATAGAGTTTGAAATAATTTTTCAACCAATGTAATGGTCGAGTAAGATCAGGCGCACAGCAAATATGAAGTAATAACTTTGGCTTTTGATCTGAAGATAAGATAATCTGATTTTCTTGAGGCGTGGGTAAGCTTGCAACTTCTTCAATGGAAGATTTTATTCATTTTTTTGAAGGTTTTTTTGATGATTTTTGGATAGCAGCTTTTATTTTTTGTGGGATTCAGAAATTTTTAAGAAAACTTAATCTATGTTCTGGTGTCAGAGTATTTTTTCTTTTTTTAGTTGCTTCGAGAAGTTTTTCCCTGTGTTTGGCAGTTCCATATCCTTTATGAAGATCAAAATTTCGCTCTGGATAATCAGCAGAAATACCAGTCATATAGGTGTCTCTTTCTACCTTTGCTACAATACTTGCAGCTGAAATAAGAGGGTTTTTACTATCTCCCTTGATGATGGTTTTAACATTACAGTCCAGCAAAGTATCCAGTCAGAAAGTATGATTTCCATCGATAAGTAAGCCTTTGAAAGCAAAGATGTGCTGTTGTTGTGTAAGGAAGGTCCTCAAAAACTGGAGTAATTCTCCCCCAGATGTGTGGTTAATCCTTTTATTCAATTGTAATTCTATATTTTCTTGGATGCTGATTTTTTTTATGTTTATTCCACCCAATTGCTCTACTAGATCATCAATCACGGTTACAAAAATCTTATCATTGCCTCGTACGCTTTCGAGTAATTTTTTACGCAGTACAAGAGTATAATATTTAATAATCAGACTTGTAATCATTCTCAAACTTCCCAATTGCAAAGATCAGATTATTCCCAAATCATCAATTTCTTTAGCGCTCGCATGTCCACTCGCATACCAAAAAACTTTCTTTTGTTCGAGTTCTTTCAACACTTCATACAGATCTTCTCTTTGTTTAGCTTTGAGAGCTTTGGAATCTTGAAATTGAGATTTGATAGTATTGGAAACCAAGTGAGTTTGCATAACTCCACCTACCCAAACTGGACCTGCTAGAGGACCGCGTCCTGCTTCGTCAATTGCAATACGCAATTCTACAATGAGAATATTATCTTTAAGTTTTATCATAAAATATGTTTATTTTTTAATATTATTTGAATGATCTGAGTTGTTTAACTACCTGATAAGAGTTTTTGATAACTCCCAGATTTGTTATTCATATGATAAGTGTGAAAAGGACTCCATTGAGCGCTAAAAGTTCTCGTGTTTTCAAAGTAGTAGATGCATTGAGTCCGATAAAATAATGTAATCCAAGCAAAGTTACCACTGCTACAACTATATTTTTGATGAGTAATTTATAATTTAGTTTTAACTGCAATCATCCTCTGCGTAAATCCCAGTATCCATACAAGAAAAGTATAAGCCAGGTCAATCCCATTGTCAGCGCAGTACCACGAATTCCAAGTCGAGTACTCAAAGCAAAGTTAGTAATAATATTGATAATCAGTACAATCACGAGCATTTTTATTCTTTTTTTGATCAAGCCCATTCCTGCATAGATGGTATAGATAATTCCAGACATTACGCCAAAGAATACAAAAGGGAGATTTCGTTTGATAATAGATCCTGCTTCCGCATAGTTTTGCCCAAAGAGTAGAGTCATAATTTCACTGCTATATGCCCACAAGAATGCAGATCCTACCAGAGCGATGAGACCCATATAATTTAAAATTGCATAAAAAACCTTATTCATCATCTCATCTTTATTTCTTGCATTGAGATGACTTATAAGCGGATAAAGTAGTATTCCAATCGGTCAAAGTAAAGTGATAAACAGATTGGTAAGCATCATACCATAGCTATAGAGAGCTGTGCTTGCTGGCCCAAACAAATAAGTAGATATCTGCACATCGATTGTAGAAAGCAAATAGGTAATATTATTTACGAATAATACTCCAAGAGCATATTTTTGAACTGAAGAGTATTGAGCTTTATCTCGAGTAAAAGTTCCTCTAAACGCCAATTTTCTATATTTTTTCAAGAATACAAAAATACCCAAAGATATTCACACTATACTTGGGATAATCTGAGCAAAAATAAAACCTGTCAGATTAGATTGAACTCATACAAATTTGAAAACTCAATAAGGCACCGAAAGTGTAAGGATTACCAAGACTATATAATTGATCACTGAAATTATTTTATTCCAAAAAGCATCCTGATAAAGCATGAATACTCCATCTACAAAGTTATACAAGATATTAAAAATTAAATATCCTCAAAATATTTTGATAACCATATCAGCTCATGGAGTATTGAGATAGTGCTCAGCAATCAGTCATGAGAAAAACCATAATAAAGATGCCAAAATTATAGAGCTTATCAACTGCATTACCAAGGTAAATACCAATATGGTTTTTGCTTTATTGTAGTCTTTTGCTGCGAGATACTTAGGATAATAAAATCCAATTGCTTCCCTAAAACCAAGGTCATTATACAGTGATAGTATACCTGTAAGCCCCAGCAGAGCATATATTATACCCACTTGATCAAGTGGTAAATTTTTTGCAATAACTATTCTTACTAGATATTGTAGAGGAGCTATGATAAAAGTTCATGCATAAATCCAGAATGTATTTTTTACAATACCGTGCTGTGTAAGTTTATCATCTATATGATCTGCATTTTCAATCATAGGTTAAAGCTTGGAAAAAATGTATTATTGTACTACTATGATGTCAGATCCAGTAGATGCTGCTGGCGGAGTTGTTGCTTGAGTTGGAGAAGTAACATTCATACCTTGAGCAAATGAAGATCGTGAAGGATCTTTCGTCTGGATAATGAATACTTTAGAACCATCTGGACTTGTAGTAACAATATCATTTGGAAGTTGATTTTGAATTGCTGCAGCTGAAAGCTTTGTTGAACATTCGTATATTTCTACACCTGCTCCTACATTCGCATCTCTTTCAGAATATTTTTTAATTTGAATATTTACGTAACAGTTTGTAGAATTGAGACCAAGATTTTCATTAACATTAACTCCTTCATAAGAGATACCTTTTGATGGGAATTGGATTGCATATCCACCTCTAGATGAGTTGAAAACGAGACCTCCAGTACTTACCATAGATGGAGCACTACTCACTTTTGTTGGCGTTGGTGTAGGTGTTGGAGTTGGCGTAGGTGTTGGAGTTGGTGTAGGAGTTGGCACAACTACTGTAGTACCTGTATCAGTACCAGCTATAACCCCACTCGTAGCAGTTCCTGGTTCAATACTTCCAGAATTGAGATCATCAATCAATCGATTATCATCGTTCGCATAAGGATCATCTTCACCGCTTATATCTCCTGAAAGCATAGAGTCATAACTACCTGAAGTATCCATTCCAGTCATATCTATTGTAGTATCATCAATTTTAGTTTCATTTGAACCACTTACCAAATATCGTATCGCAAATATTGCTCCAATTAATGCAAATAATATTAAGTAAAGATTGTTACTTGATTGTTTTCTTCTTCCTGTAATAGCTACCATAGTTTCGTAAGTTTAAAATTAAAATAAAATTATTTTTTTGTTGAATGCCAATTTATTATCATATCATAGAATATATTAGTTTTATTGAAATACACTTCAATCAAAATTCTGTGACAAATTTATTTCACAGGTTGTAAGTCAATTTTTCCATCTGGAGTTATTCCTACAATTTTTACTCTCAGTTGTTGGTCAATCTTATAAAAAGTAGCTGGGTTTTCTCCAAATTTGAGTCCCAAATTTCTTGCTCCTGAAAGTCCTACCTTATCTTTTGCATATCTCACGAAGATTCCATAGTTTTCAATTCTTGTAATTACTCCATCAAATTCATCACCAACTTTTGGTTCGTAGGTGAGCTCTTGGATGATTTCGATAGTTCTTTGGATTGCTTTCGCATCATTGCTTGTGATCATACACATACCACTATCATCAAAGTCAATTTTCACTCCAGTTTCAGCAATAATCTTATCGATAGTTTCTCCTCCTTTACCGATAACAATTTTCACTTTTGATGGATGAACTTGGATTGAGGTAATTTTTGGTGCAAATTCTCCGAGTTCTAGTCTTGGTTTAGCGAGAGTCTGAAGCATGAATTCCATGATTTCGAGTCTCGCAATATTGGCTTTTTGTACTACTTCCATTGCCATCTTTACTGTAATTCCTTTCACTTTCATGTCGAGCTGGATAGCTGTAATTCCGTCAGGCGTACCTGCTACCTTGAAATCCATATCACAATTGTGATCTTCAGCTCCTTGGATATCAATAAGAACTTTATAGTCAGAAGGTATTCCGTTAGCATCTGTACGAGAGCAAATTCCCATCGCTATTCCTGATACTGGTTTTTTGATTGGGACTCATGCGTCCATAAGACTAAGTGTACTTGCGCATACTGAACCCATACTCGTAGACCCTCCGCTTGCTAGACAGTCTGATACCAATCTGATAGTGTATGGAAAGTCTATTTTTGCAGGTATCATGAATTCAAGAGCTTTTTCTGCCAATCTTCCATGCCCTATTTCACGATTTCCAGTTCCTCTGATTCTCATAGCTTCGTTTACTGAGAACGGTGGGAAATTGTAATGATGTAAGAATCTTTTTTCAGTACTATCATTCATCATATCGTCTGTAAGTTGTACGTCTCCAGGTGCTCCTAGAGTTGTAGTATTCAATATTTGTGTGTCTCCTCTTCGAAATAATGCACTTCCATGAACTCTATCCAATACCCCAACTTCACAATACAATTGTCTAATCTCGTCCATTGCTCTTCCGTCTATTCTTATATTTTTATCCAAAATAAGTTCTTTGTAGTATTCTTTCACCTGTAATTCCAAACACATATTCACTTTTTCCCAAGTGTACTTTGCTGCCAACTCTACATCATTTCTATTCTCGAGTATTGGTCAAAATGTATCTCTCAGTCTTTTTCTATATTCGATAAACATCATATCTCGTTCATCTTTAGTTCCTTTAAAGAATTTTTCCATATCAGAATGAGGAATAAGCTGAGCTACTTCTGCTTTGAGTTCATCTGATGGGTAATTTATAGCCGCAAAACTTGATAGATCTTTTTTTTGTATCATAGCCAAATAAGTTGTTTGAATTTCACAGAGTTTATCTGTTGCTTCTTGTGCAAAATCAAAAGCTTTTTGGAGTGTTGCTTCATCAATTTCCATACCATCCATTTCTATCATATTCATACTCCCCTTCTTACCGCTAACCAATAGATTTAAACCATTATTTTCAAATTCTTCTACAAGTGGATTCATTACGAATTCTCCAGTAGATATTTTTCCTTCATTTTCAGGGGTCTGTGCTTTCATAAATCAAACTCTTACTCCACTCACAGGTCCATCAAATGGAATCCCCGCCATCAAAGTTGCCAACGATCCTCCAAGTATACCAAGTGTAGCAAGGTCATTCTCTTTATCAAAAGAAAGTGGAGTTACACTGATCACAATGTCATTGATCATACCTTTGGGAAACATAGGTCTGAGAGTACGATCCACAATTCTTCCGTACAATGTTACCATTTCTGTAGGTCTTCCTTCTCTTTTTCTGTATGCTCATCCTCCGATTTTACCCACAGCATGGTTACTATCACGGAAATCGATAGTAAGCGGAAGGAAATCTTTATCTGGATTTGGGTATCTTTTCATCACAGCAGTTACCAACACTTCAGTACCACCGAGCTTGATTCTTACCGCTCAGTCACAGTTTGGAGCAAATATTCCAGATTTTATCGTAAGTTCTTTACCAAAAAAATCTTGTTTTAAAACTATTTCTTGAGGTTTTCTTATAGTATAAGACATATAAGCAGATGCAATTAGAGATTAAATAGAAAATCAAATATGTTAATGTGTGATTTTGTCAATTTTATTAGTTCAAAAATAGTAACTTTTCCGCTCCTTATTGCAATCTTGATATTTGACAAAATTTGCTATTTTGAGTATAAATGAGTAAGAAAAAATAGCTCTCTTCATATTAATTCATCAATATCTTATGAATATTAAAAAAATAATAATCTGATCTTTTCTTACACTAGCCATTAGCTTGGGGAATTTTGGAATTAATCATCATTTTTTGAGTAATCAAGATGAAATAACCTTGAGTATAGAAGTTATAGCTCAAGATAACACAAATACAGAAACAGCTGTGCAACAACTGGCAACAAATGCTGCTCCAGATGCGAGTACCAATAAATCATTACTGGATCTTTCTGCTCTACTGGATATTGTTCTCAATACCATGTATATTATCATCTGGCCATTGTTAGCAATAACGGGTATGGCTTTGGATAATAGCTTAGTATACGGAGAAGCTTTTGGGCTCACGAGCACCCTTAGAAAGTTTTGGACGATTATGATGCAGATTTCTTTCGTGATCTTGACCGCTATGATTCTTTGGGATATTGTACAGATGTTACGAAAAAAAGACTGAAATATGTATAAAGAATTACCAGCAAAATTGAAATCTTGGATACTTGCAGGAGTTCTTATTCCATTGAGTTGGTTTATTGTATCAGCTCTTGTGGATCTCAGTACTATTCTTATTTATCAGGTAGGAGCAATTCCTCTGACTTTAATAAGTAACAATGATGATACCAAAATATTGGTAAACAGCAGTATAATTAATCTTGCAGATACTACAGCCTCTACAGAACAAAAAAAAAGTACCTTCAGATTTAATACTACTTTCTCCTGTGCTGAAGATCCTACAAGAACTTATCTTCCTTGTAAGTTTGAAGATAATGGTATCAACGAAGATTCTTGGAATCAATATATTCAAGAAGAGAAAGGTAAATATACTTCTACTGCTTCTCAAGGAATGGCTCAGAGTATAGAAAATGGTAAAGGATTTTGTGCGCTTTCCCCTACTGCTCTTATGAAAGTAGATTATAGCGCCAATATTTCTAGTAAAACAGGTCTTGCTCTCCTTATTCAAGCAGGAACAGAAGAAATGAAAGCTTGTAGCACAATTGGAGATCTCATCAATAAATCTAAGTCTATGGTAGGACCTTTATACACTATTTATGGTTCATTACTCAATTTTACGAGCCTCAATGTTACCGTAAGTGGAAAATCTACAGAAACCGAAGTCATGCTCTTCTTGATCAAAGCTATTACAGGAATGATGTTGATTATACCGCTTATTGCACTAGCCTTTGTGAGTATAGCCAGAATTGGAATATTACGAATGGTAATAGCCTTTTCGCCACTGCTTGTATTAAATGAAGTATTCAAAGGAAAAGGAATAAGTGGAGAAGCAGCTAAAAAACTCGAGTCAAACTGGCTTGATGTGGTGAATTTCAAGACCTGAATCTCAGATATTATCAATGTGATCTTCCAACCCGTAATCGTAGTCTTAGCACTCTGATTATCTATCGTCTTCCTCAATGCTACCAACAATATGCTCAAATACGATTCTGATAAAGCTGGATTACTCCAAGCGATTGGGATCAATATTGATTCTGATGACGAATATCAAATTTTTAGTACCGTAGATGAAAATGGAGCTAAAATCACTGATATCAAAATGAAAAAATTTAGTGCAGAATATTCTACCAGTATTTTCTTTGATTATTTTAGTTGGATTATAGCTAATATATTCTGAATTATGATTATGCGAAAGTTGATGTTTATGGCACTCGGAGCTTCCAAGATGACAGAAAATATGACGAGCAAAATCGAAACATTTGGAGAAAACTACTTGAGTAGTAGAGCAATCTTCCCAGGACCTAAATGAGCCCTCAGTCGAGATAGTATCAAACAAATTACCGATATGGAAACTGGAGTACCAGGAGAAATTATGAAAAATCTTAGTAAGGATAAAACTGAAGACGCAGCTAAGGAAGTTGTGGCTTACACGAAAGCTGTTCTCCCTGGATCTGAGGAACAAGGAAAACATAATAAGAACTTTGCATTGGAATCAAGCTTTGATAATCCTGAAACCAACCAAAGTCAGGTTGCTGCAGATACTTTGGCCAACGGAATTGCGACTCTGGGAGGTAAAAATGAAAACTTCCATTATATCAATAATAAGGATGTTGGTAATTGGAATAAACTTACGGGAGAGAAAGCCTTGAATGTGAGCGGAGATAATTTAAGTGAAATCGTAACACAAGATAATTTCTGGAAAGCTATGGCTAAGTCTGAAAATAATGAAAGAGTACTGAAAGTTCTCAGAGAAGCTCAAACTGAAGATAGCATAGCAAGCAGACTTGTAGGACCTAAGAATATTGTAGAGTTGAGAAATAATATGAGTAAAGGAATACAACAGATAAGAACTGGAGGTATTTCAAGTGCAAACAATAACAATACTATAAAATCATATGATAATGAGATGGTATTCTATACTACAAAAGCCGATACCACAAACAATATCTACTCATTGGAACAAGCCTTCAACGTAGATAAGTCCAATCTTAATAAAAACTATCAAAAGATAAACGACTTTGTGAAGAATGAAGAAGTCTTACATACACATGTAAAAGATTATTTTGGAATAAAAGATTTAAATACTAGTAATGATTGAGAAGTATATTCTGATGGAAGGATATTTAGAATAAAAAATCCACCTAGAATTCCACCACTTAACATTACTGCACCTACTGGATCGACAGAGGAAGGAGACACTGAAGATGAAGAAAATTAAACATTCAATTATTAACCTACCTATGAATAAAGCAAAAAATACCATTCTCATAAGTCTGATTATTATCTTCTTTGGATATGGGTTTCATGCATTTGCTACAGATGGCTCTACCGTAGAGCAAAATCTTGCAGAAAAAATGGATACCTTCGTGAAAATATTGTCATGGATCTGGATTCCTATTACTAATCTTGCAGGTAAATTCATGACCAACTCACTGGTAACAGGAGAGATACTCAAGATTGCAGACTTCTTATTTCAAGGATGGAGCCTTGCAAGAACGATAGTAAATTTTGTGATCGTAGGAGTAATACTTACTATTATTTGGGATGTTATCACCAAAGGTGGCACTAAAGGTCTGGGTACTAAAATTGTCAAACTGATTATTACTACCCTTGCAGTAAATCTGAGCCGATTTGCACTTTCTGCAATGGTAGACTTATGAACTCTAGCCTTGCTGGGAGTAAGCAATATGGGTTCTTCTATTATCGATAGTCTCCCAGTGAAGAAATCACTACTAGAACAAATGGCCTGTCCTCCAAAAGAAATTATTATCGATTTTGAGTGAAAATCAAATATCATTACTCCTTCTTGTACCAGTAATGGAACAGACGGACTTAGTATTGAAGATATTGTTCCTACTACAGATAATATGTCCTGACCCCTCAGATATTTCTGAATCGGAGTATTTCATATCTTTGACTTCTTATCGAGTAATGGAGATTCCCATGAACTAAAATCTGTAACCATCTGACTCTTAGTGAAACTATTTTTGATGATTATGTTCATCACCCCAATTATTGCTCTTCTCGTCGTAAATTTTGCTAGAATATTTATGATTTGGATGCGGTTTCTTTTTGCTCCCTTTATTGCTCTGAGACGAGGAATGGAAGGCGCAGGAATTGGGCGGTTGGATGCTCTACGAGGAAAAGTAAGAGGAAGAGGAGATGATTATTTTGATATAAAAAATATAATCTGAGCTATATTCGCACCCGCTATGGTAGCAGCAACTTTATTCTTAGCAATTATTACCATTGCCAGTTTATTTGGAGCTCTCAGTAAGGGAGTAAATAATCAAACAAGTGTGGAAGCACTTTCTGGAGCCGCTAGCAAATTTTGGAATGATGTGGATGGAGGAGTGATTTCTGTAGACAATGAAAGTATCACCATTCCTGGAGGAGGAAAGATGACTTTTGATGGAAATGTCTATGAAGATACAAGCAAACAAATAATGGGAAGTTTTGGATATCTGATTATCTGTGTAATGACTATGGGTCTTCTGTGGGCTGTATTTAGGGTAGGACTTTCTACGAGCAGTCTTCTTTCCAGTTATGGACAAAAGGTTATGGATGCAGGAAAGAAAACCATTACCACAGGCATCAAATTACCACTAGGTGTAGATGGTAAAAATATCTCTTTGGATCAACTCGGAGACAAATTTGGCTTCAACAAAGTGGAAGGAATCGCTAGAGGTAATATGATTACTCAAACTCAAAGAAGTCAGTTTGATATTGCAGAACAAACCAAAGGTAACATACTTGGTAAATTGGGATATGACTATGATCTCAATCGATGAGGAACCAGACTATTCAACGAAAAAGATTTTGGGATTAAAGAAGAAAATCTCGATCCAAATAATCCAGATAAAAGCAAACTCAATACATTTGAACTTGAATCACAAAAATTCTTCAAAGGAATTATGGATAATATGGTGGCAAGAAACACTACCATCAAAGGTGATAGTCCACAATGGAGAAATGCAGCAAGTTCTTGGATTTCAGCTGGTGGATATGATTGGATGGTAAGTAAAAAGCTTCTTCTTAAAAAAGATGAAGATAAATATCTCGTAGAAGGTGAAGATGGAAAGAAAACATTTAGTATTGATAAGTTTTGGGCAGACCCAGATGCAAGTGCAATTACAGGAGGATTTATGAAGAAAATCTTTTCTAAAGACTTTTATGACGCCACCAACAAATCACCTGCAACTATATTTTCAAATTATGTGAAAGATGCTGGAAAAAGTGGAATGGGTCCAAAATTCAAAATCAAAGCTTCAGATTTTGCAGGATAATACTAATCAATTCTATATATTAAAAAACTCAGCTCACACGCTGAGTTTTTTGTTTTCAGATTATAATTTTATTTTCTCTCCACTTTAATTATAGTATCTGATTATTCATTAAATCCCATACAATTTATGTTTATTGACTCCCACACTCACCTCAATATTTCTCCCCTCTATGAAGCGCGACCAGACCATCTGAAGGATTTTGTACAAGCGTGAGGAAAGGGACTATGTGTGATTGCTACCAGTTTTGAGGATAGTATCAAAGCCATTGATATAGCCAAACAAGCAATAAAACTCTATCCAGATCTTCAAATCTGAGCGAGCTTGGGACTTCATCCTAGTGAGACGGAAACCATAGCAGAAAATGCAGAAAAGTTACAAGAAACGATGTATAAACTTGATATGATACTTAGGGAAGATAAAGAATTTATACTCTGAATTGGAGAGATTGGGACGGATATGCATTGGGAAGAATACAGACCATTTTCAGCTCAGCAAAAGCTCTTGTTTACAGCACAATGTGAACTCGCAGCTGATCACAATCTTCCGATCATTATTCATTCTAGAGCTGATTTTGCTGGTACTTTTGAAGTGCTACAGTCATTGGAAGTTCTCCCTCCAAATATCTATTTCCATTGCCGAGGATATCTTCCTGCTGAGCTTGAAATACTCAAAAACCGATTGGATAAAAGATTAGGTTCCACCGATCTTTTTGTAGGATTTTGTGGCAATATCAGCTACCCCAAAGCTCAAGAACTCAGAGATTGTTTCCAGTATTGTTTGGATAATGACATCAATACACTCATCGAAACTGATGCTCCGTTCTTAGCTCCACAAGCCATCAGAGGACAAACCAATACTCCAGCAAATATCGTACATACCTATGCTTATATTTCAGAATATTTTGGCATTCAATTAGAAAAATTACAAGAAACAATATACAACAACTTCATGAAGTTATATTTCTCATAGGCTTTTCAAATTATCCCAGCCATCAAAAATCCAACGGCGGAATTTAATTTTCAAAATTCTCTGTATTCTTTATGCTCTCTCTCTCCATTTGAGAGACACTTGATTTACGTTCTCTCCATTTGAGAGACACTTGATTTCTGCTCCCTCTCCTTTTGGGAGACACTTGATTTCTG
>ERZ724516.311-NODE-311-length-30927-cov-9.044118_pt1 | contig 30927 bp, 24 predicted proteins | sample MGYA00376049_ERZ724516 | MGnify/ENA primary metagenome ERZ724516 (study PRJEB28724, sample SAMN07190886) | activated sludge metagenome | isolation source: activated sludge of sewage treatment plant in Hong Hong | place: USA: Christiansburg, Virginia | collected... | reverse complement strand
GGCTACGCTGTAGTTTTTCGCCACGGCTGGTTGCCGAAAATATTTTCCCTGCGCCCCATGGCACTCGAATATCTTCAGAGTTCTGATAAAGAAGCTCATTCACAGGCCGTCCTACTAAACCCGCCGTATCAACAGCAAAAAGATGCTGTAATGCTGGGTTGCAGAAGCTAATAACCCCTTGAGAGTCGACAGCAATAAGTGCATCGCCCAATGCGTGTAACAGCATCTCATTTTGCTGCTTCAAGTGCCGTATTTCAGAAAGCTGCAAGGCGAGATCGCGCTTTTGCCGATCCAGATCAAGAAAGACATTTACCTTTGCCAATAACGTGTCACGCTGAATCGGCTTGGTCAAAAAATCAACTGCCCCTAACTCATAACCACGAAAAACTTCACGCTTATCCCCATTTGCAGTAATAAAAATAACAGGAACAGACTGTGTTTTCTTATTCTTACGCATGAGCTCAGCCATCTCAAAGCCGCTCATAATTGGCATCTGCACATCGAGTAATGCCAAGGCAACGTCATGCTGCAACAGTAGGCGAAGCGCGTCATTACCGTTTTCGGCTTTAAGTAATTCCAGATCCGGACGATCAAGTAGCACTTCAAGCGCCGTCAAATTTTCTTTTTTATCATCAACAATAAGAATACTTTGCATTAATTTTTTCCGCCCGACAGCAACGTATTTAGTTCGGGGATAATATTTTTCAATAAGACCACTTTATTAACCACACCCGCTTTGATCGCCGTCAAAGGCATTGTTGGGGCAATTGCCTCCTGCGGATCCTGCGCCAGCGTATAACCGCCCTGTGCTTGAACCTGTCGTAACCCATCTACGCCATCCTCGTTAGCGCCAGTAAGCAGAACAGCGATACACTTTTCACCATAGACTTCAGCAAGACTTCGAAAAGTGACATCAATTGAAGGCCGAGAATAAAGTACCGGCGCCTCCAAGCTCAGGGAAAAGCTTTTATCTGACTCAACAAGCAAATGATAATTGGCCGGTGCTATATAAATATGTCCCGGCCTGATCAATTGCTTATCCTCAACATCCACCACTTCAAGCGACGTAAGCCGCGAAATAATCCTCTCAAGAGCCGTGCCAGAAAGTGCATGCTGATGCTGCACGATAACAATTGGCATACTCCACTCAGCTGGAATCGTCGCTACAAGCTGGCTTAATGCCTCAACTCCGCCCCATGAAGCACCTACTGCCAATATGGAATACCGGCCCTTTGGCGCAGCTTCACGCCGAGTCATACTGGCTACTCACCTTCACTGTCGCTCTCATCCTCAGCTACACCACCCATTGCCTTCATGAAGGCCGCCTTGGATTCTTGGCTTTTTCTAAGCTTTTCCTCCAAGCGTTTTTTCTGAAGATCTAAATCAAGGAAGAAACGAGCCTTATGCTGCAAGATGTCAGGATTTAATGGTTTGAACATGTAATCAATGGCGCCAATACCGTAGCCTCTGGCCACGTATTTTGCTTCTTTGCTTATGGCAGTAACAAAAATAATCGGCACACTCTTTGTGCGATTACTTTTCCGCATAAGCTCTGCCACTTCAAAGCCATCCATGCCTGGCATCTGCACATCCAGCAAAACAAGTGCCACATCATGCTTCAACAGCAACGAGAGCGCTTCATTACCAGAGTTTGCCTTCAACAACGTACAGTCGACATCCTCGAGGATTGCCTCCAACGCCACCAGATTTTCTGGATGATCATCAACAATAAGGATGTTTTGTTCTTTACTCACTTTCACACCTCGGTGGGCATCCCTTACCCTAAAAATAACTACATCCGTTTTTTGTAAATACGCTGCTTCTCTTCGATGATGTCAAAGGCATCGGCACAACCAGAAAACCTCAGGCTTTCCTTTGACCCCAGACAGAGATAGCCAGCTATATCAAGACTGTCCTTGAATAGCCTGAAAACGCGCTTCTGTAATTCTTTATTAAAGTAAATAAGCACATTACGACAAAGCACAACTTGCATCTCACCAAAAACCTGATCTGTCGCAAGGTCATGATCAGCAAATATCACATTCTTCTTTAGCGCAGGGTCCATGATGATGTTGTCGTACTTTTCCGTATAGTAGTCACTCAGCTTCTTCTTTCCCCCAGACCGCTCGTAATTCTCGGTAAAACGACGGAGCTCACTGGCAGGGAATATCCCCCGCCTCGCCTTCTCCAAGACTTCCTTATCGATGTCCGTTGCATAGATCTGACACCGGTCATACAGCCCTTCCTCCTTAAGAAGAATGGCCATGGAGTAGATTTCTTCCCCTGTAGCACATCCCGCATGCCATACCTTGAGAAACGGGTGTGTTCTAAGCACGGGGACTACTTTTTCACGAAATGCTTGATAAAAATCAGGATCTCGGAACATTTCTGTGACGTTAATGGTCAGATTGGACAATAACGCAGAAAACGCCTCTCCATTATGAAGAATATCGTGCATTAGCGCACAGATATTGTCATATCGGGCAACGATCAAATGCTGCTGTACCCTGCGGCGAACGGAGGCAACACTATATGAACGAAAATCATAGCCATAACGCCGATAGATGGCTTCCAGCAACAACTGGAGCTCAATTTCTTGCGGCTCATTTTCCTGTTCAGTAACGGTACTCATGACTGCCGCAGCCACACTCGCATCAATGACTGTAACTTCTCCGTATCAACAGGCTTCGTGATGTAGTCATTTGCCCCTGACTCAATACACCTAGCCCGGTCATCGCGCATGGCCTTAGCCGTCAGAGCCAGTATCGGCAACTTCTTGAAGCGCTCTTGGGCACGGATACGCTTCATGGCCTCATAGCCATCCATCTCGGGCATCATGATATCCATCAAAACAATATCAATACTGGGATCGGCATCGAGTACGGCAAGGCTTTCCTGGCCGTTATTGGCCATCTGCACCTCGCACCCCCACTCCTCCAAACTGGCTGATAATGCATAAATATTGCGCATATCGTCGTCAACCAACAGCACCTTACAGCCGGTAAAAATATCATCGCGATGTACGCTGGCATCAACCGGACGCTGCTTGTTAGGCTCTTTGCTTTCCAGCCAATGCAGGAATAACGATGCTTCTGACAGCAAACGATCAGCCGACTGATCTGTTTTTAGAATGATACGGTCAGCATACTTTCTCAGCCGCGCCTCTTGCTCACGCGTCAGATCACGAGCGGTGTAGATAATGACAGGGACATTAGGATAGTCATCACTTTCGTGAATCGTTTCCAGCAACGTAAAGCCATCCATATCTGGCAGGGAAAGATCCAGAATGACGCAGTCGAATGTTTCTCGTCGTAGTGAGTCAAGCGCTTCCTGCCCAGTCGTGCAGACAGTGACATCTACCTGAGAGTCCTCAAATAGCGCATGAATAGCGCTGTGCTGAACTGAGTTATCTTCCACGACAAGTAAGCGTCGTATGCCCGTACTTCTCTGAGTTTCGATTTTGCTAAAGGCGTCCTTAATCTGATCAAGTGTTGCCGGCTTTCTGTAATAAGCAATCGCGCCCATTCGCAATGCTTTTGCCGACTCATCGTGCCCCGAAAAACAGTGCACAGGAATGTCTTTTGTCACAGGATCATTTTTAATCTGCTCAAGAACACCCCAACCATCAATTCCAGGAAGGCCTATATCAAGGATGATCGCGTCTGGTCGAGTCTGCCGAGCCATCTCGATGCCACGCTCTCCGTCATGTGCCGTCAATGGACGAAAGCCAAAGTCCTCTGCGAGCTCACTTAGCACTTCCGCGAAGCTATCATCGTCCTCAATAATCAGTAGCGTCTTTTGTACTCCATCTGCCCGAGCAGTTGCTTGTGCCAGTGCCGCAAACGAGGTGGCCGTTGTTCGCATCAGTTCAACCGGCATGGCATCCGTTGTCGTGGCCATTGCCTCCGGAGAGCCTGCAGGAAGGTATAACGTAAAGGTGCACCCCTTACCCTCTCCCTCACTGAACAAGTGAACCTCACCCCCTAGTAACTGCGAAAACTCACGCGAAATCGTCAGGCCAAGGCCCGTGCCGCCATACTTCCGACTGGTCGTGCCGTCGGCCTGCTGAAACGCCTCAAAAATTAAATCCTGCTTATCTGCCGCTACTCCGATGCCCGTATCAGACACAGACAATGCAATAACTGGGCCCTGAGATGCCTGAATTCGCTTGAAACGAATCCCTTCAGGTGCAGGGCCTATATGCAGGCTCACGCTACCTTGGTGGGTAAACTTGAAAGCATTAGAGAAGAAGTTACGCAGTACCTGCTCTAGGCGCTGTCGGTCTGTAAAGAGTGGCGTTGGTGTATTCGGTGCAACATCGACATGAAATTCAAGCCCACGATGTTGAGCAAGATGCTCAAAATTACGTCGAAGATGCTCGGCCAAATCAACCGTCACGAGCGGCTCAATAACCAACTGCATCTTGCCTTCTTCAACCTTGGCAATATCAAGAATGTCATTAATAAGAGAAAGCAGGTCTGAGCCTGCTGAATTAATAACCTTCGCATGTTCCACCTGCTTATCGTTCAGGTTTCCATGCTTATTGTCTGCCAACGAATTGGAAAGAATAAGAATAGAGTTCAGGGGTGTCCGCAGCTCATGCGACATGGTCGACAAAAACTCCGACTTGTACTTACTCGACATCTCAAGTGCGCTAGTTCTTTCCTCAAGTATCTTCTGGGACTCATGCAATGCTTCGTTTTTATCGAGCAATTCATTGCGCTGATCTGCCAACAACTTGGCCTGCGCCTCAAGCTCCTCATTAATCACACGCAGCTCTTCCTGCTGTGCTTGCAAGCTTTCCTCTGATGCTCTCAATGCTTGCGCTTGCTCTTCTAGCTCTTCATAGGCCTTGCGCAGCTCCCCTTGCTGCTCCTGTAATTTCAACTCTGACGTCAACAGTGCTTGCGCCTGCTCTTCAAGGTCATCATTGATTTCCTGCATGTCATCTTGCTGGCGCTTGAGTTGTTCAGCCTGCTTCTGCGTTTGCTGCAACATCTCGGACAGCTTCATGCGTGACATGGCCGAGCTCACTGCAATCGCAATATGCTCGACACTTAAATTCAAAATCTCTAGCTCTTCAGTACCTAGGACATCAAGAGATCCGATTTCCAGCATGCCGCATAGTTCGCCTTCATGCAGAATGGGCGTGACTACAATATGGCGAGGCGTTGTTTCACCAAGACCAGAACTAACGACAATGTAGTCATCCGGCACTCGCGTCAAAACAATCTGCTTTTTCTCTATTGCCGCCTGCCCAACAAGGCCCTCCCCTATAGGAATACGATTGGATAGGTTCTTGCGCCAGGTAAAGGCATAGCTTCCCTTGAGCACCATGTCCTTGCCATCAGGCAGATAAAACAGACCAACTTGGCCCCGTAATGCGGGTACCAGATAGTTCAGCATGCGTTCAGCAAGTTCATCCGTGGATAATTCGCCACGCATCTGATTGGCCAGCTCTGTAACAGCCGTTTTAATGCGTTCAGCCCGACGATCTTCATCAAATCGGGACTTAAGACGATCACGCATCTTCTGAATCGAGCGCAGCATATTGCCTAATTCATCGCGTGCTGCCGTGACAATAGAGATCGACCAGTCGCCCTCGGCAATTTTATTGGATGCCTCCACCGCATGGGTCAACGGCATAATGATCATTCTATTGGTAATCAACAGCGTCAGCCCGACCACCACAATCGCCAACACCGTGCCCAGAATCAGCCCGAGCAACCAGACATCATCATTGCGCTGTCGTACATCGCCAATTTTTTTGGAGAACCCCTGATAAACCCCTGCTTTGTATGACTCCATCTGCGCATCGAAATCACGCTGCATTTGGGCCATTAGTTGCATTCGTTGAGCAGACTCGTCAGGCGTCAATCGACCAGAGACGATGTCTCGCGCGAGCGAATCCGCATAGCGGTTGTATTCCCTGAATCCATCCAACAGCCGCAGCTGCTGCATGCGCCCATCTTCCTCTTGGGCTCGCGATAGCTGCTCCTGTAGCACGTCAGCACTGCTCTCTGCCTTGGCCAGCATAAGCCGATCGGCCTTGGTCATGGCTTGTGCGTAGCTTTCTTTGAGCCCGTTTAGCTGAACGGTATACGAGTTAACGGCCTCAAGCGCAGGCACATCCGTATGCTGAATTGCCTGCAGATGCACGGCTACATCACGGGTCGCGTAATAGTTGATGCCGAGGTACAGGAGAAATCCAAAAAGGCTGAGAAAGGAAATGCTCAGCACCTTGACGCGAATGGAAAGGTTGTTGAACCAGCGCATTGACGCCTCTCAGGTTGATCTTTAAGACCATTATTTATGTGACTGGCCAGACAGGCCTTTTTCTTGAAATATACCCGTATTATTGAGATGGAGCGAGGCATCTATTACTAACCACTCTTAGGACTCTACTGAATCGGTTGACGCTCCCTCGGGCCGTGGCTATGATTCGCGTCCTCTCGCAGGTAAGTACCCGGCTGGGTAGCAAAATGGTTATGCAGCGGACTGCAACTCCGCGTACACCGGTTCGATTCCGGTCCCAGCCTCCACTTTCCTATTGCCAGAAGCCTACTGCCGAGTCAGGCATGCCCGGGTGGTGAAACTGGTAGACACAAGGGACTTAAAATCCCTCGGCCGCAAGGCTGTACGGGTTCGATTCCCGTCCCGGGCACCACTTTTACTCCTCCCCCCCCTATGAATGAGTTTGCGACTAACTTTGCCCTGCGTGCATGGTAGAATACGCGCGCCTTCATCACCGAATTTCTGAGCTGACATGCTTCCTACCACCGTCAGGGACACCCTGGCTCGCTCTCTGACGCCCAAGCGCAAGCGTTACGGCCTCGTTCTGTCCTGCCTACTCCTCGTCTATACCCTGCTCGGTCTTTTGGCTGCTCCAGGCTTCATCGCATCACTGGCAAAAGACTATGTGCGTGACACACTGAAACTGGAGTTGTCGATTGGCAAGCTTGAGGTAAACCCTCTCATGCTGGCCATTCGTATCGACAACCTCAAAGTGGCCGAGCCTGGCGGAGAGACGCTGGTTGGTGCTCGCAGCATCTATGTAAATGCTCAGCTTTGGCACTCCATTTGGCTCCGTGGCGCCAGTCTGGACGAACTGGACTTGCTGGAGCCCTATATCAATGCACGCCTGAGCAAGGATGGCACTCTTAATCTATTGCAGCTTGCACCACCTGATGACGAAGAGCCATCAGGTGAAACCCGCTGGCGCATCGGCACCCTGAGTGTTCACCACGCGAAGATTGAGGTTCACGATGACTCACGGCCCACTCCGTTCAGCACGGTGTTTTCACCCCTGAATCTCAGTCTCTCTGAGCTGAGCTCACGCCCAAACAAGCAGGGCAACTACAACCTGCATGCAGAAACTGGCGAAGGGGAAGCACTGGACTGGGAGGGCTCTCTCGCCATGCAGCCTGTTCGCTCAACCGGCGTACTGACTATTTCAGGGCTTAAAGCCACTACTCCGTGGCGCTATCTGCAAGATGAACTTCCGATTATCGTTGATGATGGCCGCATCACTATAAAGGGTAACTACGAACTATTAGCAGGAGACACGGTCACTTTTACCCTGCGTAAGGGCCAAATCATTGTGGAAGACTTGGTTCTCCACCAGAAAACAGATAACCCGCTTGCCGTTGTAATGAGCCGTATGGACATGAATGGCATTGCACTGGATTGGCCAGCACAAACTGCATCTTTTGCCCTTCTCGACATTCAGAATGCGGCCGTTACTGAAGCCGATCGCAAAACAGTTCTGACTGGCTTCGCCGGACTGCAATTTAAACAAGGCCAGTACTCGCCGGCCAGTGCAAATATGCCTGACAACATCAGTCTTGCCAGCATTGAGCTGAATACTTTTACGATGAACGACGATATTTCACTGCCCTCTTTGATCAGTCTGCCATCGTTATCTTTGCATCGCCTGAGCGCATCAACCACAGAGCAAAAAGCGCATATTGACCAGATTGCACTGACCGGAGGTGATCTCAGTGTTCGTCGCGAAGCTAATGGCACGCTCAACTGGGTCACGCGCCTCGATACGCTGACAAACCGTTTGGCAAAGGCCGCCATTACCTCCAACAAAGATACAGCGCCGACCAATGCCAATTCGCCAGCCTGGATTACCACTCTGGGAGAGTTGGATCTAAATGATTTGCGTGTCGACCTTGAGGATCGTGTTCCCGTCCCCACGGTTAAGTCATCATTGGAAAGCATCAGCATGCGTATCTTTCCTCCTCAGGATGCCCAATCGCCCCATGTCCTGGAAGGAAAGCTGGCAATCAGTACAGGCGGTTCTCTTGCATTCAAGGGTTCATTTAATGAACAGCCCCTCAGTGTCACTGCGGAGATGAACCTTCAAGAACTTAGCCTTCCTCCGCTCGCCCCCTATGCCACAGAGTACGCACGTTTTGCACTAGAGAGTGGTGTCCTCGATACGCGCGGCAAGTTCACGTTCAAACAAGGCAAACAAACTCAGGCCAATTTCTCCGGTCAGGTGGCAGTTCGCAAATTTGCAGCCAATGATCTTGATCAAGATGAGCGTTTTCTGGCGTGGCAAGCCCTTAGTATTGAAGGGCTTGAATGGCAGATGGAGCCGGGGAAATTAGTTATCCGGGACATCATTGCAGAGCAGCCTTTTTCTCGTGTCATTATCGATGCCGATCGCACCATTAACTTGATGCGTGTTCTAGATGCCGGAAGCGCAGAACTCTACGCCGACGAAACTGTCAAAAAAACGGCAGCTGCAAATGACCCCACTTATCCAGTACGAATTGACCGTATCCGTATGCGCAATGGCGCCATGCTCTTTGGTGACCTGACACTGCGCCCACAGTTTGCTACCGGCATCCAATCGCTCAACGGCGACATCACTGGGCTTTCTACCGCGCCAAACGCGCGTGCCAAGGTCAGTCTCCACGGACGAGTGGATCAATATGGCCAAGCCGATATTACGGGCTCGCTCAGCCCTATGGCGGGTGACCAATTCACCGATATCGCCGTTAAATTCCAGAATTTGGAGCTCACTACACTTACTCCCTACTCTGCCAAGTTTGCCGGCTACCGTATCGACAAGGGCAAGATGTCGATGGATCTCGGTTACAAGATTAACCAACGCCAACTGAATGCGACCAACAAGGTGGTACTCAATCAACTGACGCTGGGCGAAAAAGTTGAAAGTGCCGACGCAATCAAGCTGCCTATCAAGCTGGCATTGGCCATCATGAAAGACAAAAACGGCAATATTGATTTGGACCTACCCGTGACAGGAAGCCTAGATGATCCGCAGTTCAAGGTGGGGCCGCTGATCTGGAAAGCGCTCATCAACGTACTGACCAAAGTTGCCACCTCACCGTTTAACTTCATATCAGGACTGGTCGGTGGCGGTGAAAACATGGACAGCCTGCCGTTCCGTACCGGCTCTTCTGCATTAGAGCCGGAAACACAGACCCGTCTTGATACGCTTGCTAAAGCATTGATTGAGCGCCCCGCAATCGGCATAGAGATCCGCGGCTCATTTGATCCAAATGCAGATGCACTGGCCATACGACGCTCCAAATTTGAAGCCAATCTGCGCAAGCAAAACCCTGATGGGGCAAAAACCCGTAGCGTGCTCGAGTCAATGTTTAAGCAAAAGCTAGGCGCTGAGGCATTGGCTCAACAACGTGCATTGAGTCTGCGCCCTGCAGAAGAGCAAGCCCGTAACAAAGACGAATTGCAGGTTGCCGAAGCACTCTATCTGAAATCATTGGAAGACGAGTTAACGGCTCGCGAAGTGGTTCTAGATGGTGACTTACGCCAGATTGCATTGGATCGCGCCAGTCAGGTTCGTAATACGCTAGTAGAAACCCACAAAATAGATGAAGGCCGTGTATTTATCATGGAGCCGGAAACCACTCAGGCCCAGGATAATAAAATCATTATGAAGGTAACGTTGACTGCATCATGACGATGCGCTGGCCTATTAGACGATTACTCACTTATGGTGCGGCCATACGGATAGCTGGCACAAAATGCCAGCTTTTCCGTAGGTGTAAGTTGCTTAAGAGCATACTCAGCACGCAATGCCGATGATCGATCCGAGAAACCCTGTACGGCCAGAATACGTAAAGGCTTTCGTGATCGCGTGTACTTGGCACCTTTGCCCGCCACATGAAGTGCGAAACGTTTTTCGACATTTACAGCAATGCCCGTGTAAAGGCTTCCACCCTCGCACTCCAATACATACAAAAACCATCCGTCTGACATGATTAGCTCTCGCTATGAGCCCCGGACGACAACCAGTCCACTGCACCTTGCCCCGCCACGCGACCAGATGCAAAACAAGCGGTGAGTAGATAGCCTCCCGTTGGCGCCTCCCAATCAATCATTTCGCCGGCGCAAAATACACCAGGCATTGCCTTAAGCATGAGATGGGAATCCAGAGCATTAAAATCCACACCACCCGCCGTGCTGATTGCTTCATCTAACGGACGACAGGCGATCAACTTCAACGGCAATGACTTAATGGCAGCCGCAACAGTAGCCGGTGACGATTGGCAGCCTTCTGCACACTCACGTAATAGCCCTGCCTTCACGCCATCTAACCCTGTTACTTTACGCAGGTGATTAGAAAAAGAGTTTTTACCCTGTGGCTTTTCCAGCGCACGCTGTATCTGCTCTGAAGATTTTCCTGGCAACAAGTCCAATCGCAACTCAGCACACCCCTTGGACTCAATCTGGTCACGTATCGCCGATGACAGGGCATAGATAAGGCCTCCCTCCATGCCGGTTGCTGTCACCACACACTCCCCTTCGCGCTGCAGCAACTGCTCCGGCACTGACGGCATAGAAATCGACACAGATTTAAGTGGCACGCCCGCAAAACGCTCACGAAAATAATCACTCCAGCCTTCCACATCAAAACCACAATTAGAGGGTCGTAATGGCAATAGTGAGACGCCCTGTTCGTGTAGCAATGGCATCCATGCTCCATCCGAACCCAGTCGCGACCAACTGCCGCCTCCAAGAGCCAAGACAGCCGCATCGGCGTGATGCAACACCTCACCTTCTGGTGAGAGAAAACGCAAACGACCGTCATCCGCCCAACCAGTAAAACGGTGCCGCTGATGAAAGCGAACGCCCTGACCGCGCAAACGATGCAGCCACGCCCTCAGTAAAGGAGCTGCCTTCATGTCTAACGGAAAAACCCGACCAGAGCTACCAACAAAGGTTTCGATTCCCAAGGCATGAATCCACTCGCGCAATGCATCAGAAGTAAACGCATTGAGCCACGTACCCACTTCGACCTGACGTGCGCCGTATCGAGCGACGAATGCAGCATGGGGCTCTGAGTGGGTAATATTCATTCCTCCCACTCCAGCCAAAAGAAACTTACGCCCCACAGATGGCATAGCATCAAACACATCTACGGCAATGCCTGCATTAGCGAGCATTTCCGCGGCCATCAACCCCGCAGGACCGCCGCCAATAACAGCTACATTTTTACGTTCAGATGTAACGGTCATGTGTGTACTCAATGCAGAAAGTAATCAGACAAAAAGAAGGCCGCACAGGGCGGCCTTCTTCAAGAACAAACGCAAGCTGGATTAGCCCGCACTCTGCGCCTTCAGCTTGAGGCGAGCCGCATGCAGCAGTGGCTCGGTATAACCCGATGGCTGCGTTGCGCCCTCAAACACCAAATCACAGGCTGCCTTGAAGGCAATGCCGTTGTAGCCAGGCGCCATTGCCACGTAGGCGGCATCGTCAGCGTTCTGCTTGTCCACGACCACGGCCATACGCTTCATGACATCCATCACCAGCTCTTTACTGACAACGCCATGACACAGCCAGTTAGCAATGTGCTGACTGGAAATACGCAGCGTTGCGCGGTCTTCCATCAAGCCGACGTTGTTGATATCCAGCACCTTGGAGCAACCCACGCCCAGATCAACCCAACGCACCACATAGCCCAGAATTCCCTGACAGTTGTTTTCAAGCTCAGCCAGTTTTTCAGCATCGGTCCAGTTGGTGTTCGGTGCCAATGGCGGGTTCAAAATGGTGTCGACTGAATCGGTGGCAACAGACTTCAACTCGTCCTGACGGGCCTTCACGTTCACCTTGTGATAATGCAATGCGTGCAGCACAGCACCCGTCGGGCTTGGCACCCAAGCGCAGTTTGCACCGGCATTCGGATGCGCCAGCTTGGTTGCCAGCATTTCCTTCATCTCATCTGGCTTAGGCCACATGCCTTTGCCGATCTGTGCCTTGCCTTGCAGACCACATGACAGGCCGATAGAAACGTTGCGACGCTCATAAGCAGCAATCCACTCCTGCTTCTTCACATCATCTTTACGAACAACCGGGCCTGCTTGCATGGAGGTATGAATTTCATCGCCGGTACGATCCATAAAGCCGGTATTAATAAAGATCGTGCGCTCACTGGCGGCGCGAATACACTCTTTCAAGTTTACCGAGGTGCGACGCTCTTCATCCATGATGCCAACCTTCAGCGTATTCTTTGCTAGGCCAACTGCTTTTTCAGCTGCTGCGAATAGCTCAACGGTAAAGGCAACTTCTTCCGGGCCGTGCATTTTTGGCTTAACGATATAAGTAGAGCCGGAACGGGAGTTAACGCGATTAACGGCGGCCTTGTCGTTCAGTGCACGCTTGGCCACCAGTGCTGTGATCATGGCATCCATGATGCCTTCAAACACTTCTTGGCCGCCTACCAGCACCGCTGGATTGGTCATCAAATGCCCTACATTACGCAGCAGCATCATGGAGCGGCCATGCAGACTGAACTGCTGGCCTTGCGGGTTGGTGTAAACGCGATCTGCATTCATGCGACGGGTCAACTGCTTGCCGCCCTTCTCGAATGACTCTTCCAGCGTACCGGTCATCAGGCCAACCCAGTTGCGATAGCCTTCCACTTTTTCTTCGGCATCAACGGCAGCCACGGAGTCTTCCAAATCCTGAATGGTGGTAACAGCCGCTTCCACCAACAGATCCTTCACGTGTGCCAGATCATCCTTACCAACCTGATGGCTGGCATCGACTTGAATTTCCACGTGCAGGCCATTGTTCTTCAACAGCACACCGGTTGGTGCAGCGGCATCGCCAGTATATCCAACGAACTGTTCCGGCTTGCCTAGGCCAACCTTGTCGCCATTCTTTAACGTGACCACCAGCTGACCGTTCTCAACGGCATACAGTGTTGAATCAACATGAGAACCAGACGCCAGCGGGAAGGTTTCATTCAAAAAGTTACGCGCGAAAGCGATAACCTTAGCGCCACGTTTCGGGTTGTAGCCCTTGCCCTTTTCAGCGCCATCGGCCTCATCAATCACATCAAAACCATAAAGCGCATCGTACAGAGAGCCCCAACGAGCGTTGGCTGCGTTCAGTGCGTAGCGTGCATTACGAACAGGCACCACCAACTGTGGGCCGGCTAGCAAGGCCAATTCTTCATCCACATTTTCAGTGGTGATCTGGAAGTCAGCGCCTTCTTCGACCAAATAGCCGATGTCCTTCAGAAAGGCTTTGTACTGCACCTTGTCGAAACCTGGATTAGCGTGATGCCATTCATTGATCTTTGCCTGAAGCTCTCCACGCTTGGCCAGCAAAGCCTGATTTTTTGGCATTAGCTCGACCGCTACCTCTTCAAAGGCAGACCAAAACGCAGACGGCTCAACACCGCTACCCGGGGCGATTTCGTTGGCCACCAGATCATAGAGTTCTTTGGCGATTTTCAGATCACCATGCGTGATGCGTTCAGACATGTCATTAGCCTCGTCAATTGGCCTTGCGGCACTGCCAGAAACGGGAGCCGCCAAGGCCCCCGCAAATAAAGGCGCATATTCTAGCGGATTATCCTGCACTGCGCATGACCAAAACCGCCCCGTCATGCTGCTGCCCTTGCTGGGCCTCAGTCTCGGTCTAACGGTGGCAAGGCCGAAACAGGCGGACGTATGGGATCTGACGCACGCGCCTCATCTTCCTCAATCTTGCGAGCGGTAAACAAGATGAGCTGGCGCATCCAGCGATGCGCAGGGTTGTGGTGCAGCAAAGGACTCCAGGCCATCTTCAGTTCAAACTCAGGAATATGGAAAGGCGGCTCCTTGATCACCAACTTGGGATTAGACAGCTGCAGGCGCGCCACACGAGTTGGTAACGTCGCAATAAGATCGGCATTTTCGGCCAGCAGTGCTGGCATCTGATAATGACGGGTAAAAATAGCAATCTTGCGTTTTTTACCAAGCCGTCCCAGCGCCTGGTCAATCCAGCCCAGCCCACCCGCCTGATCAGGGTTCATGCCAAAACCCACACCCATACCTGTCTTGGACACCCAAATATGCTGTGCCTCAAGATAACCTTTCAGGTTAAAACGGTCGGCAATTGGATTATCCCGATGCACCAGACAGGAGAAGCTGTCCTTCCATACGGTCACCTGATGGAAAGACTGCGGGATTTCGGTGAAGCGGTTAATCGCCATATCCACCTTACCCTGCTCCATGTCCCGGTAGCTCACATCAGAGGGGGTCAGAAAATCCAGCACCACCCCAGGTGACTCGGTTCGCATGGCCTTAGCCAATGCAGGGATCAGAGTAGCCTCGGCATAGTCAGCCGCCATGATGCGAAATACACGGGAACTGGACCGTGGCCGAAAGTCTTCCTGTGACTCAAATATCTGATTAAGGCCATCCAGCGCGGTACGAATACGGGGTTGAAGGGTGATGGCACGCTCTGTTGGCGTCATGCCTTCACTGGATCGTATTAAAAGTGGATCATCAAAAGCATTGCGTAACCTCTTGAGAATATTAGACATTGCTGGCTGAGTGATGCCCAAATGCTCGGCAGCACGGGTCACATTCTTCTCTCGCAGCAAGACATCCAGATAAACAAGAAGGTTCAGGTCAACCCGCTCTATATTCATAAAATAAATACCGGGAATAAAAACTATAAATTAGGGAAATTATGCCACAAACAATAGACTGCGCGCCTCAAAAGCTGAAACCACCCTCCGTAAGGTCGGCAGGTCCTTTGGCATAACCCCCAGCAACAGGAAAACGTCATGACTACGTACGCCTCTGCGATTGAACACGTCCGCGCCGTTAAGGCCAAACTTGGTGGCAACTCTTGGGGTGCTATTCACCCAGAAGATGCAGCCCGCATGATCGTGCAGAACCGCTTCCGCACCGGTCTGGACATTGCCAAGTACACTGCCGCTATTATGCGTAAGGACATGGCTGAGTACGATGCTGACAACAGCAAGTACACCCAGTCACTGGGTTGCTGGCATGGTTTTGTTGCCCAGCAGAAGATGATCGCTAATAAGAAGTACTTCGGTACAACTTCCAAGCGCTACATCTACCTGTCCGGTTGGATGGTTGCCGCCCTGCGTTCCGAATTCGGCCCGCTGCCTGACCAGTCCATGCACGAAAAGACTTCTGTGCCAGCTCTGATCGAAGAGATCTACACCTTCTTGCGCCAAGCCGATGCCAAGGAACTGAACGACCTGTTCCGTGCCCTGACCAAGGCTGAAGAAGCTGGTGACAAGGCCAAGGCGGCTGAAATTGAAGCCAAGATCAACAACTTCGAATCGCACGTTGTGCCAATCATTGCCGACATCGATGCTGGTTTCGGTAACGATGAAGCGACCTACCTGCTGACCAAGAAGATGATCGAAGCCGGCGCCTGCGCCATCCAGATCGAAAACCAAGTGTCTGACGCTAAGCAATGCGGTCACCAAGCTGGCAAGGTTACTGTGCCACACGAAGACTTCCTCGCGAAGATCAACGCTGTGCGTCTGGCCTTCTTGGAACTCGGTGTTGACGAGGGCGTGATTGTTGCCCGTACCGACTCCGAAGGTGCCGATCTGACCCAGAAGATCCCAGTTTCCCAGAAAAAGGGTGACTTGGCTTCCCAGTACATCAGCTACCTGAAGACTCAGGAAATTGATATTTCCGAAGCCGCTGACGACGAAGTGCTGATCAAGCGTGATGGCAAGCTGCACCGCCCAACTCGTTTGGCTTCTGGCCTGTACCAGTTCCGCGAAGACACACAGATCGACCGTGTTGTGCTGGACTGCGTAACATCGCTGCAGAATGGCGCTGACATGCTTTGGATCGAAACACCGACGCCAAACGTCACCGAAATCGCCCACATGGTTAACCGTGTTAAGGCCATCGTTCCGAACGCCAAGCTGGTGTACAACAACAGCCCATCGTTCAACTGGACCCTGAACTTCCGTCAGCAGGCGTTTGATCGCATGCAGAAAGAAGGCAAGGACGTGTCCGCTTACGATCGCGCCAAGCTGATGAGCGTTGATTACGACAACACTGAACTGGCCAAGCAGGCCGATGAAATGATCCGCACCTTCCAAGCTGACTCAGCCCGTGAAGCCGGTGTATTCCATCACCTGATCACCCTGCCAACCTACCACACGACTGCTCTGCACATGCACGAGCTGTCTAAGGGTTACTTCGGCGACCAAGGTATGCTGGCTTATGTGGCTGGCGTGCAGCGCAAAGAAATCCGTGAGGGTGTTGCTTGCGTGAAGCATCAGGCCATGGCCGGTTCCGATATCGGTGATGACCACAAGGAAATGTTCGCTGGTGAGCACGCCCTGAAGGCTGGTGACTCATCCAAGAACACGATGAACCAGTTCGGCGGCTAATCGCTGAGGTGAATCGAAAAACCCCGTGCCTACACGGGGTTTTTTTATGGGCGCGAGAAAACAATCGTTAACCATTGTGGCATTCAAACGGCTGTTAACATGAGGCATGCTAGATCAATGAATACACTTGATAGCCTAAGCTTTGATAATCGCTTTGCGCGGTTGCCCCACACTCTCTTTTCTCGTACCGAGCCAAAGGGCTTTAGCCGACCCCATCTGGTTGCTTTCAACGCAGATGTCGCTGCCCTGCTCGACCTTGATCCGGCCGAAGCCACAAGGCCTGATTTTTGCTCGTTCTTTGGTGGCCAGAAATTATTGCCGGGTAGCGAACCGCTGGCCATGAAATACACCGGACACCAGTTTGGCGGCTACAACCCCGACTTGGGCGATGGCCGGGGCCTGCTCTTGGGCCAAATCCGCAACTCAAAAGGCGAATACTGGGACATGCACTTAAAGGGGGCCGGACCAACACCGTACTCCCGTTTTGCGGATGGCCGTGCCGTGTTGCGCTCCAGTATTCGCGAATACCTAGGCTCTGAAGCCATGCATCATCTGGGCATTCCCAGTACCCGTGCCCTATGCATAATCGGTTCCGACGAACGTGTGCAGCGTGAAAAAATAGAGCGTGGTGCCATGTTGCTTCGTGTGGCCGACACTCATATTCGCTTTGGGCATTTTGAATGGTTGCATCACTCCGGCCAGAGTGAGCTTCTCAAGGTTCTTGCTGATCATGTTATCGACTGTCATTACCCAGAGTGTCGCGATTCCGCCACTCCTTACGCCAGCCTATTTGACGCTATCGTCAAACGAACAGCCCACTTAATGGCTCACTGGCAACTGGTCGGCTTTGCTCATGGCGTAATGAACACTGATAACTTCTCCATCACCGGCACCACGTTTGATTATGGTCCATTCGGTTTTCTGGATGCCTACCAGCCTGGCTATATCTGTAATCACTCCGACCATAGCGGCCGTTATGCATGGAATCGTCAGCCTTCTATCGGACTCTGGAACCTTAATGCCCTCGCCCATGCACTCTCTACATTGGTAGAGCACGATGCACTGGTGGACAGCCTTCAGTCCTATGAAAAAATACTGCTTAGCCATTACGACAAAGGCCTGAGTGAGAAGCTGGGTCTGCAGGAAACACACACCAACGACCGACAGCTCGGCATCGACTTCCTGGATCTATTGATGAAAAGCGGCGCGGATTACACGCGCAGCTTCAGAGCATTATCAAGAATTGGTATCAACGAGGAGATGCCTTCTCTACGTGATGACTTTCTGGATCGTGATGCATTTGATCAATGGTGCAAACGTTATCAGGAGCGCCTCAAGGCCGAGGGCAGTCAGGACAAAGACAGGGCCATCCGCATGAATACGAGCAACCCAAAATATATCCTGCGCAATTATTTGGCTCAAACCGCGATTGAAAAAGCAGAGTCCGGCGACTTTAGTGAAGTCGAGCGCTTGTGCCTACTGCTAAAAACTCCCTTCGATGAGCAACCCGAAAATGAGCATTATGCCAACTTACCCCCCGACTGGGGCCGGCATATGGAGATTAGCTGCTCATCCTGAGCAAGTTATCCGCACAAAAAAGCGGCCTTAGCCGCTTTTTCCTTTTGCAACCGATCAGGTTTAACACTGCAAACCTGTCAAACCTCAATCAGCATGTTATGGAAGTAGGTACAAAAATCGACCAACTCCTGCCCCCTGAGTGCAGGAATAAGACGACGATTAGCCGACACCGCGCCTTTACGCATGGCCGCACCACCCACATCCGTCAGCTTTCGGCCAATGAAGCCCAGCTTCACCGGCTTAATGGAGTCTTCATAAAATACCTTATGTGCCTGCTCTGAAAACAACTCCATGCAAGCCAGAAGTTCAGCACCATCCTGCTCACCCTTCATGCCTTTTTCCAAAGCACGCCGAAAACGAGCATGGAAGTCTGGAGCCATAACGAAAACAATAAAGTCTTTCGCTTCCCCATCCATCTCAATGACCAGTCGCCGATTCTCAATTATCGGTGCCAACAATCGAAGCTCGTCATTATCCATTTTGCTCACTAACTGCTTGATCAGGCTATGTACCGTGGTCTTGATCAAACCGGCAAAGCTTTCAATCACACTGGCAGTGGATTGGGATGTTTCAGAGCCACGGACAAGATTAAGTAGCAGCATGTTGACAACTTCATCAGAAAACAGCTGGGCAACACGAATAAACAGGGAGTTTTGAGGCTCGTTGACGCCGCGCTCAAAGTTTTCCAGCAAGGTAAGACTGGAGTCACGCAGGGCATCAGAGGAAGGAAAGGCGAAATAGCAGGTCATGACGAACCCTCAACAATGTCGAACGCAATGTTAAAGGGAAAGAAGGAGTTGTAAAGGGCCGGCGAGTCACTCATGCCGGCCCTTTAGGCCAATCAAACAACTACCGATTAACCCTTGATGATTAATTCGGAGAAGAAGGCCCGGAAAATTTCCAGATCCTTATTACCCAATGATGGAATTAGCTTATTCAGGGCAGCGTGAACGCCCTTATTAATGGTGCCACGACCAATTTCAGCGCCCTTGCGCTTGATAAAGCCCAGCTCAATCGGTGCAATAAAATCATCCAAGTATCTGGCAACGGCCAAATCAGCGAACTTTTGCATTAGGTCATTCAGCGCATCTCGATGTTCCTTGCCCTGACCAGCACTGATGGCATCAAAAATTGTGGCAAAAGAGGCTGCAATGTCCGCCGGAAGCTCAAACCCAAAGCGAACTTCATTGTTGATGACCATGCGGCGGTCACGCAAATAAACCGCCATCTTTGCCACATCGGCATTATCAGCCTTACCCAGCAACTGCTTGATCAGTACGTGTGCTGTCCCCTTCAGGATCCCCAGCAAGGTGTGCAGGATGCCTGCGCCTTCCCCACCACTGAAGCGCTCCATCATGTCTTCTACGATATTCTTGAGAATGGCATCGGCTGTTGATAGCGATACTTTGGTGTGCAGATCGTGCTGAGGCGCACTAACACCCGAATCGAGATTACGAAACAGCTCATCCATGCCATTTTGAGTGGCATCATCAAGCTTAATGGAGAAATAGGTAGTCATTATGGCTTCCTGACAGACAACTGAAGCGGCGCATTTTGGGGCCACCTACTCATGTTGGCAAGTACCTGTCGACATGGTGCAAGAATGGCAAAGTGCATCTCTTACTGCCGAAATAGGCGAGCAGATAGTGGCATATCGTCGCAATTAGTCCGGAATGGGTTTATATCCAAACCACCCCTACGCGTGTAACGGGCATATACCGTCAGTGACTCCGGCTGGCAGCGCAGCAGAATGTCGTTAAACATTCGCTCCACACACTGCTCGTGAAAGTCAGGGTGGTTGCGGAAGGAAACCACATACGCCAGTAAACCGGCATGATCAATGGCCGGGCCCTTGTACTGCACCAATACACTGCCCCAATCCGGCTGATTCGTTACGGGGCAAAGGCTACGCAGCAAATTAGTATTTACAATCTCGGTGACTACACGTGAGGCATCAGCCTTTAGGTGTGCCGCATCGAGTATAAATTCCTCACAACTCAAGGGTAGATCATCCAGACAGATGCCTGGTAGCCGAGTGATGCCTGGCATCTCCATATCGTCTGCTAGCCACAAACGCAGGTTGATTTCACTCCCTGCTACTGCACTAAGGTCGGCTTTCACTCGAGCCTCAAACTCTGCCGCACTGGCAAAACGCTCGAAGTTAAGCGAATTGAAATACAGCTTCATGGATTTTGATTCAATCAGATTTGGCGAAGTCGCCGGCACCGTAATCTCAGCTTGTGCGACCAGCGGCTTTCCAGAAGTATTCAGCCAAGACACTTCATAGTGCGTCCAGATATCAACGCCCCGAAACGGGAGTGACCCCGCAGTGAGCCCTAAAGCATCACGGCCATCCTTCCGAGGGATAGGGCAAAGAACCTCCGGCGCATAGCGCACCGGGTAGTCGGTATGTTGCCCAAGCAGGGTGTCCTTTGTTGAAGCGTTCATAGAGGCCTCATTCACTCGCGAATACCAGTACCATTTTTCAGCAGCCGGTAGGCAAAAATATACAGTCCAACAGCCACTGAGGTAATGATACCAAGTGATAAAAAGACATTCACATCACTTACACCCAGAAAACCATAACGAAAAGCATTGACCATATAAACAATCGGATTGAGTAATGACACCTTCTGCCAGAACTCCGGCAGCATATCGATTGAGTAAAAAACCCCGCCAAGATAGGTCAATGGCGTTAATATAAACGTTGGCACGATGGAAATATCATCGAATGATTTTGCATAAACCGCATTAATAAATCCGCCAAGGGAAAATAACGCAGAGGTCATGATCACGGTATAGATAACGACAAGTAAGTGATGTATCGAAATATGAGTAAAAAATAGTGAAAGCAAGGTTACAATCACACCAACCATCATTCCACGAATCATCCCTCCAAGCACATAACCAAGCAAAATAATGTGATTAGGAACAGGCGATACCAGTAACTCCTCAATGCTGCGCTGGAACTTCGCGCTGTAAAAACTCGACACTACATTACTATAGGAGTTAGTAATAACGGCCATCATAATAAGGCCCGGCACAATGTATTGCATATAGTTAAAGCCGCCCATATTGCCGATGCGCGACCCAACGAGATTGCCAAAAATGACAAAATAAAGTGTCATCATGATAGCGGGGGGCAGCAGTGTCTGTATCCAGATACGGGTAAACCGACGAACTTCCTTAAGAAGAATGGTAGTGAGCGCAATCCATATCTCGGAACGAGTCATTTCAGCGCCCTCCTTCTACATTCTTCAGATTCTTTTCCACCAGCGACACAAATAGCTCCTCTAGCCGATTAGCCTTATTACGCATACTAAGTACACTGATACCTAACGCTTCCAGCTGAACAAACACGCCATTCATTGACTGTGATTTGTCTACATCAACTTCCAATGTCATGGGATCAATCAATCTGATTGGATAATCCTTGACTGTAGGCAACTCATGCAGCGGCATACGCAGATCCAGAATAAACTTCTCCACATGTAATGTAGACAGCAACGATTTCATGTCGGTATTTTCGATGATCGTACCGCGATCAATGATGGCAATATCACGACAAAGACTTTCGGCTTCTTCCAGATAGTGCGTCGTCAGAATAATGGTCGTACCTGACCGATTCAAATCCAATAAAAACTCCCACATTGATCGGCGCAACTCAATGTCTACACCAGCAGTCGGCTCATCCAGAATAAGCAAACTCGGCTCATGAACCATGGCCCGAGCAATCATCAAACGACGCTTCATACCACCCGATAACATGCGTGCTTGATGATCACGCTTTTCCCAGAGCCCAAGCTTGTGCAGATACTTCTCTGCCCGTTCATAAGCACGCTTGCGCTCAATGCCGTAAAAACCTGCTTGTGTCGCCACAATATCGATAACTTTATCAAACTGGCCGAAGTTGAACTCTTGCGGCACCACGCCTAACCGCTGCTTAGCCAGTGAAAGATCAGTATCAATATCGTGCCCAAAAATCTTGACCTCGCCTGAGGTCTTTTTCACCAGCGAACTCACCACACCGATCGTGGTCGATTTGCCCGCCCCGTTAGGGCCAAGCAAGGCATAAAAATCACCTGCAGCCACATCCAGGCTAATACCCTTAAGGGCCTGCATTCCATTGCTATATGTCTTGGTGAGGTTGCGAATACTCAGTGCAGCCGTCATGAAATCATCCAGAAAAGTTCAAAAAATCAAAGAAAGGCGAAAATATAAATCAATCTAGTGACGCACCTAAAAGTAATAAGAGCGGATATCACGTCGGCCAGACTCGCCCCGCCAGAGCCAGCGCAGGTCATTTCCGTCAAACCAGAGCCATACACCCTCCATCATCCAGGGCCAGTCTTCTTCATCGATCCGTGAACGACCGAGCAGATGATATATAAAGGCAGCAAGAATGGTGTCATGAGTCACATGAACCGTCAGAGACCCTGCAGGACCAAGGCTCTCATTAACATGCCTGATGATCTTTGCACTCCCGGTCTCGGGTGACAGCAAACCCGGCAAGGACTCCTGAAAGTGCCGATTGGCAAAGCCCAAGGGTCCCAAGTTAAGAAACAACGGGCCGACACTCATGATGTCTTCAACAAAACAGCCAGGCTCGACCAGTGTAAGTGCTGGCGTCACTGCCAAACTCGCCCCTGCACCTCTGGCCATGGCCTGAGCTGTATCAACACAGCGCCCAACCGGGCTGGAATAAAAGCGGTGCAAGGGTCTGGGTAAGTGTCCGCCCCAAGTCTCTGCCAAGGCCACACCCTCCGGCGTCAGCGGAAGGTCATAGGTTGGAATTCCCGTTCCGAGCTCACGCAAAGAGTGTCGAGTTAGCAAGGCTACCGGCTCACCTGCCGGAAGCTGATCGATACCCGTCATCTGGAATGGATGAAGTCCCGCCATGTACCGCCCCGAAAGACTAATCAAGTCAATAGTTTACCACGCATCAGCATGCTCATACTCTGCGGTCAAAAGTAGAGTCCATGATGAGATAAATGATATTCATTCGTGAATATTACATTTCTGTACTATACAAATATTGACCAAAATCCAGAAATCATTGATATTTGTCCTATACAGAATGCGCGTATCGAAAGAAACAGACTCTAGATGAGTCATCCCAGAAACACCGTTCACACCGAATTAAACAGGTATCAGATGATGCGTATAGCCGTTGTAGGTACAGGAATAGCCGGTCTGAGTGCCGCATGGCTGCTTAATACCAAGCATGAAGTTGTCCTATACGAAGCTAACAGCTACGCCGGCGGCCACAGTAATACCGTGGATGTCATGCTTGATGGAATTACACATCCTGTAGACACGGGCTTCCTCGTACACAATGAGCGCACCTACCCTAACCTGATTAGCCTCCTGTCCATGCTGGAAATTGATACACCTCCCAGCGATATGAGCTTCAGCGTCAGCTTGCCATCGCATAATCTGGAATGGGCCGGATCTAGCCTTGGCACCCTTTTTGCTCAGCCACTTAACCTGATACGCCCATCATTCTGGCGCATGGTTAAGGACATTCTGCGCTTCAATCGCGAGTCCACCGCCCTGCTGGATCAAGTCCAAGGAAGCGGCATTGCCTTAGCCGAACTTCTGGACAAACATAATTACGGCGCGGAATTCAGAGACTGGTATCTCTACCCTATGGGGGCTGCTATCTGGTCCAGCCCTTTGAAGGGAATGGAAGTGTTTCCGGCTGAAACCTTCCTCAAGTTCTGCCTCAATCATGGCTTGCTGCAAATCTTCGATCGTCCGCAATGGCGAACCATTAACCGTGGCTCACGCGAATACGTGAATGCAATGCTCGCCGTATTGCCTGATGTTCGCCTGAATACAGCCGTCCAGTCAGTACGCAGAAATGATGACAACGTCATCGTAACCACTGACGCAGGTGAAGAGGTATTCGACCGTGTGATTATGGCCTGCCATACCGATCAGTCGCTTCACTTGCTTAAAGATGCGCTTCCTGCAGAAAAGAAGGTTCTGTCCGCGATTCACTACCAACCCAATGTTGCCTGGTTGCATACAGATGTTTCGCTGATGCCAAAGCGCCAGAAAACATGGTCTGCATGGAACTATTACAGCCATGGCACGCCACAGCAGGAGAACCCGGTAGCCGTTACTTACTGGCTAAACAGGCTGCAAAAGCTTCCATTCAAGACCGATATTTTCGTGACATTAAATCCGCCAGCCTCCCCTGCAGCGGACAAAGTGATCGAGCGCATCGAGTATGCCCATCCCCTGCTTGATACAGCTGCTTATATGGCGCAGAAGCAACTTCCAGAAATACAGGGAATTAACAACGTGTATTTTTGTGGCGCTTGGGCAGGTTATGGGTTCCATGAGGATGGGCTGAAAGCAGGCATGGAAGTAGCAAGGCTTCTGGGCGCCACCATCCCGTGGGAGCGTTAATAATGAATAAAGAATGGCTTTTCCATGGCACGGTTTTTCACAAACGGTTCCTGCCAAAGAAACATGCCTTTCGCTACCCATCAATTTTTATCTGCTTTCCTGTTTCAAGAATTTCAGAGCTGAAAAGCCGTTTTTTTAGCATTAATAGATTCAATCTATTTAGCTTGAAAGAGGCAGACCATGGGAATGGCACAGGTATTCAGCAATGGATTTCCACATTCCTGAAAAATGAAAGTGTGATTGAGGCCGATGGTGAGATATGGCTGATGACAATGCCAAGAATTCTTGGATTTGTATTCAACCCAGTCAGCTTCTGGTGGTGCCTCGATAAAAGTGGCGACCTGCGGGCAATGGTCTGCGAGGTTAACAACACCTTTGGTGAGCGTCATTTTTACCTACTAATGACTGCTGACAGGGGCGTTATCACCGAAAAAACAGAGCTCAACTGCAAAAAGGCATTCCATGTCTCGCCATTCTTCGAAGTAAAAGGCGAATACCACTTCAAGTTTCTCAAAGAAGATGCCCGACGCACTGCTTCCATTGATTATAAGGAAGACGATATTTCGGTTCTTAAGACAGTTGTCACAGGAACGGCCCTACCAATAACCGACAAGATGTTGATTAAAACATTTATGTCATTTGGATTGGCCACACTAATGGTTGTAATTCGTATCAATTGGCAGGCACTAAAGCTTTTTATTAAAGGAATTCCCTTTCATAAAAAGCCAACTCGCCAAAATCAGGACATAACACGATGAACTCTACCTATCTCAACTCATCAACTGCCACTACACGTATTCCAGCAATGGCCAAAGCATTTCTTTCACTTTTGGAAAATCTTCAAGTTGGCCAGCTTGATTTGATAACGCCAGAAAAGACAACCCTTAGCTTTAAAGGAAAGTCTGAAGGTACCCATGCCACACTGATAGTGAACTCCTGGGATGGCGTCTCATCCATATTGCGCAGTGGTGATATCGGTGTAGCAGAGGCTTATCGTGACCAGAAAATTGATACCCCTGACCTGCTGTCGTTACTTGTGATGGCTCTGGAAAATCAGGACGTTCTCGATAAAGCGATACATGGCAGCTTCTGGGGTACATTGCTATACCGCCTTAAGCACCTGATGAATCGCAATACCCGATCAGGTAGCAAGAAAAATATTCATGCGCACTATGACATCGGAAACGATTTCTACCGTCTGTGGCTAGACCCTTCAATGACGTATTCGTCAGCCATTTTCGCGAATGATCAGACATCACTTCAAGATGCCCAATATGAAAAATTCGATCGCCTACTCGATATGCTTGAAGTCAAGCGCGGCGATCACATTCTGGAAATTGGTTGCGGCTGGGGTGGCTTTGCAGAGCATGCCGCCACAACACGAGGATGCTATGTCACTGGCATCTCCCTTTCGCGTGAGCAGCTTTCTTGGGCGAAAGAGAGAGTAAAAGGAACCCCAGCCGAAGGAAAAACCGACTTCAGATTCATGGACTACCGTGATCTAGAAGGACGGTTTGATGCGGTTGTTTCAATTGAGATGTTTGAAGCGGTTGGCGAATCATACTGGCCATCATACTTCCAGAAAATAGTTGACTCATTGCGTCCAGGCGCAAAGGCCGCCATACAAACGATCACCATCAATAATGATCGATTCGATGATTACCGGCGTGGTACTGACTTTATCCAGCAATACATCTTTCCAGGAGGCATGCTCCCATCTCCGCAGCGACTTGAGACGGAAGTAAAAAGTGTCGGAATGAAAGTCGAAAATTTATTCAGCTTTGGCATCGACTATGCCAGAACCCTGAAGATGTGGAGAGAAAACTTCGAAGCGGCTCTCGATGATGTGCGAGCGCAGGGGTTTGATGATGAATTTATCCGTTTATGGCGATTTTACTACTGCTACTGTGAGGCAGGTTTCTTGTCGCGCAGAACAGATGTTTATCAAGCCATTATTACCAACTGAGGTAAGCCATTATGCGCATTTTCCTGGTTATTCTGACATCTTTTTTGATGGTCGCCTGCAGCGCCCGCATTGAAGATTATCGCAGCATGCAGCCTGCATTGGACCTACAAGAATATTTCGATGGAAATATTACTGCTTGGGGCCAATTTCAGGATCGTTCCGGCATGGTCATCAAACGATTCCGAGTAGATATGACAGGTACCTGGGTCGGCAATGAAGGAACGCTGGATGAACGTTTCACTTATGATGATGGCAGCACGCAGCAGCGTATATGGAAAATTAAGAAACACGATAACGGCCGTTATACAGGGCGTGCTGATGATGTGATCGGCGAAGCACAAGGCATGGCTGCCGGCCCTGCCCTGCAGTGGTCATATACCCTCGCACTGCCTGTCGATGGAAAAATTTATAATGTCAGATTTAATGATTGGATGTACCTCCACGACAAGCACACCATGATGAACCGTGCCGTCATGTCAAAGTTTGGTGTGAAGCTTGGTGAAATCACCCTCACCTTTCGTAAGGAAGATTCGAAATGAGTCTAAATCCTGCGATCCGTGACTGGAGCTCTCAGAGAGTCTGGGTTGTTGGTGCAAGCTCGGGCATCGGTCAGGCATTGTCAAAGTCACTGCTTGAGCGAGGCGCAAAAGTAGCCATAAGCGCGCGCAAAGAGCAGCCACTGGCATTTTTGGCAGAAAGCTTTCCTGAATCTGCTCTGGCCGTTCCATTTGATGTCAATCAAGAAAGCGGCTGGCACTCTGCGCATGAAAATATCACCCGCACATGGGGTGGTATAGACATCATGGTTTTCTGTGCCGCGGCGTATACCCCTATGCATGCATGGGAACTGGATGTGCACGTTGCGACTGGCATGATTGACACCAACATCTCCGGTGCAATCAAAGGCTTGGCAGCCGTATTGCCAGACATGCTGAAGTCCGGAAGCGGCCATATTAGCCTTGTTGCAAGCGTTGCTGGCTATATGGGACTGCCAAAGTCACTTATTTATGGCCCAACCAAAGCAGCTTTAATCAATATGGCAGAGTCGCTCTACCTAGATGTCCATGAGCGAGGAATTGGTGTGAGCGTCATCAACCCTGGCTTTGTCGATACGCCGCTCACAAAAGGCAATGACTTCAAAATGCCTTCATTGATTACGCCTGAAACAGCTGCTGGTGAAATTATCCGAGGGTTTGAGAAGGGGCTCTTCGAAATCCATTTCCCGAAGAAGTTTACTGCCTGGCTGCGACTTATTCGACGACTGCCCTACTCCTTGAGATTCCGTCTGCTATCAAAGGTGTCTACATAATGACTCCCGAAATCAAAGCACTGGTTGAATGGTATGAATCTCTCAGCAGAGACAGCCTTGCCACAATATCCAATTACTACACTAGCGATTGTTACTTCAAGGACCCGTTCAATGAAGTTAGATCACGAGATGTCATTACATCAATTTTTATTGAAATGTTTGAAAAGCTCGACTCCCCACACTTCATTATTGATGAGGTGATATGCGATGAAAATAAGGCATTCATGACATGGCGATTTAATTTTAGCTGGCGCGGTAAATCAATGGTCATCAATGGTGGAAGCCACCTCAGGGTTTCCAGCGATGGTCTCGTCAATTATCACCGTGACTATTGGGATGCTGCAGAAGAGCTGTACGAAAAGATTCCCGTATTGGGATGGTTCCTCCGTCGTATCAAAAACATGGCAAAGGCGTGAATCATGAACTCTATATCTGTAACACCTTCATCAGATGCTATTACTGAAACCGTCATCCAGCTGCCCATTAATGCCGTAGAACGGGAAACTGGCGTCTCTAAAGAGCTCTTGCGCATGTGGGAAAGACGGTATCACTTCCCTACGCCCGATCGAGATCATCAGGGGGACAGAATCTATACCCTTGATCAAGTCGCCAAGTTACGGCTATTAAGACGCCTTATCGACGCGGGGTTTCGCCCAGGAAAGATCGTTGATTTGCCCATAAGTGATCTTGAGGCGTTGCTAAGAGCGCAGAATAGCGCTCAACGTGAGATTTCACCTGAGATCGAGAGTGAGCTAATTGAAGTACTTAAAAGTAATTCTGCACATGATATTAAGGAATATCTTTCTCATCAGTTAACGCGAATGGGGCTTGAAGCCTTCATCATCAACTTTCTACAAAATGCCAACTTCATCGTGGGCGATGCTTGGATGCGGGGACTTATTGAAATCCCTGATGAACATCTTTACACAGAGCAAGTTCAGTCGCTGATCAGAAGCTCCATTACAAATCTGCGCTCCGCAACAAGCTCACCAAGAATTATGCTGACCACAGCCCCCGAAGAAAGCCACATACTTGGCCTTCTTATGGTTGAAGCTATTTTGCGACTCGACAATACTGACGCTATTTGCTTTGGTGCCAATATGCCGGTCAAAGATATTACTCAAGCGGCAGCCAAGCATAAGATCAACATTGTTGCCCTTTCTTTTAGTGCCTCTTATCCCACATCAAAGGCGATTGAATTTCTTGAAGAAATCCGCTTTCGGCTGCCATTAAGTGTCGAAATATGGGCTGGCGGAGGCTCCCTCAAGTCCACGAGAAGAAGTATCGAAGCGGTAGAGATGTTTCACGACCTTGAAAGTATCCGAGCAGCAGCAACGGCATGGAGACGACGCAATGGTACTGCCTCATGAGTATTGATCGACACCTTGTATGGCTGCGTGCTGACCTGAGAGTGACTGATAATACGGCGTTGGCTGCTGCTTGTAGCCAACGCAATACCGAAGTTGCCTGCGTGTATGCCATCACGCCGGGCCAATGGCGGCAGCATGATGTTGCTGGCGTCAAAATTGACTTTGAACTGCGTAGTCTGCGGGCACTTTCCAAGGATCTTGATCAACTCAATATTCCGCTGCTCATTATTGAGGCCGACGACTTTTCTGCTCTGCCCAAAATGCTAGGAGAACTGTGCCAGCAACACGGTATTACGTCTGTACACTGCAATAGCCAGTACGAAGTTAATGAGCTGAAAAGGGATAATCACGTGGCCAGCCAGCTGACTGAGCTGGGCGTTACTTTTATCAAGCATCACGATCAGTGTATTGTCCCACCAGGCCAGGTACTAACGGCAGATAATCGATTTTATTCTGTATTCACCCCATTCAAACGAAACTGGCTCACCCGACCCGAAGCACAAAACCCAATGGTCTGCGCCAGACCCGAAAAACGTAAATCCCACTTTGTCGAAACGAATTCATTACCAACTGTTGTTAAGGGATTCGCCCCTCACATCGCCGAGAAAACAGCTCTCGAATGGTGGCCGGCAGGCGAAGAAGCCGCGCTGACTCGGCTTGCAGAATTTGTTGAAAATGGAATTCGGTTTTATGACGAGCACAGAAACTTCCCCGAGCGCACTCATGATGACGGGGTCAGCCGTATATCTCCTTATTTGGCTGTAGGGGCAATCTCGTCACGACAGTGCCTGAATGCCGCCATTAATTATCGACGGCACCATGGAGACAATAAAGGCGTTGACCAATGGATCAGCGAGCTTGCCTGGCGTGATTTTTATAAGCACGTAATGATCGGTTGGCCTCATGTCTGCAAGCATCGCCCTTTTAAACTGGAAACCTCTCATATCCCATGGCGACATGACGAAAATGACTTCAAGCGTTGGTGTGAAGGTAAAACCGGTTTTCCTTTGGTAGATGCTGCCATGCGTCAACTGCAGCAGACCGGCTGGATGCACAATCGACTGCGTATGGTTGTGGCAATGTTCCTCACCAAGGATTTGTTTATCGACTGGCGCTGGGGTGAACGCTTCTTTATGCAGCACCTGATTGATGGCGATCTGTCTGCCAATAATGGCGGATGGCAATGGTCAGCCTCTACGGGAAACGATGCCGCACCGTATTTCCGCATATTCAATCCAATCCTGCAAAGCGAACGATTTGACCCAAATGGTCACTTCATTCGTGAATATGTGCCAGAGCTGCGTGACATAAAGGATAAATCCATCCATCAACCCAAGCCTTCGCTTTTCTCAACGTATCCAGAGCCCATGGTAGATCGACGCATTGTTAAAGACCGGGTTCTGGGGCACTTCAAGAATCTGAAATCATTAACTCAGGTAGATCCACAGTAATTTCCTGGGCATGCCGCAAATACAAAACCGCCCCAAAAGGCGGTTTTGTATTAATAGAGCATCACCTACGTCAGACCGGGTTTAGCTCCCGGAACAACGCAATATACTCTTCTGTGAGCTTGTGCTTTGGTGACAGATACACCAAAGGCAACGACTTCTCATGCGACTCC
>ERZ724516.306-NODE-306-length-31139-cov-18.591365_pt1 | contig 31139 bp, 27 predicted proteins | sample MGYA00376049_ERZ724516 | MGnify/ENA primary metagenome ERZ724516 (study PRJEB28724, sample SAMN07190886) | activated sludge metagenome | isolation source: activated sludge of sewage treatment plant in Hong Hong | place: USA: Christiansburg, Virginia | collected... | reverse complement strand
TAAAATTATCAGTTGATAAATATTGCAGCGTTGCTGAAACTGTAAGACGTGCAGGTGCTACAATTACCTACAAAGTTTTGGTAAATGGGGTAGAAGTGAGTGGGTAAAATAATAGAAGGCAGAAGGTAGGAGGTAGGTGATTTAGTTTCTATGAAAATGATTCTTCCCCTCTAGGGAGGGGTACTTAAAAATATGAGTTGAGTAAAATGATGAATGGGGTGGGTTTCATAGTTCAATAAAGTTATAATGTTGAAGAGTGCGACGCCAATGTCGTTCAATAGATTTTTAAAAGCTGGGTACATAATATTAAATAACAAAAAAGCCACTTAAAGTGGGATTCAAAGTCCCCTTTTAGGGGTGGAGGGGTAACAATGCAAGAGCAACATCCAATTACAAAAGCAATACGTTTACAAACTGAAAGAACAGCAGAAAAAGAACATAGTACACCACTTTTTTTAACAAGCAGTTTTGTGTATGATAGTGCCGAAGATATGGGTGCTGCATTTAGCGATGATACACTTGACGTAAATATATATTCACGTTTTAGCAATCCTACAGTTGATGAATTTATTGCCAAAATTGCAGCATTAGAATATGCTGAAGATGGCATTGCAACAGCAACAGGAATGGCTGCTGTATTTGGTGTTTTTATGACTTTCTTAAAACAAGGCGATCACATTATTTCGGCAAGTGCAGTGTTTGGCTCAACACACACTATACTTACAAAGTATATGCCTAAATGGGGAATTGAGTATTCGTATTTTGATATGAATAAACCACAAAGTGTTGAGACATTAATTAAGCCAAATACAAAAATGTTGTATGTTGAAACACCATCGAACCCAGGATTGGATATTGTTGATATTGAGTATTTATCAGGCATTTGTAAAGCCAACAATATTTTATTGGTGGTAGACAATTGTTTTGCTACACCAGCAGTGCAACAACCTTTGCGTCAGGGTGCTGATTTGGTTGTACACTCTGCAACAAAATTTATAGATGGACAAGGAAGGGTTTTGGGTGGAGTAGTTGTTGGCAATAAAACATTAATTAAAGAGCTATATTTATTTATACGAAATACAGGGCCATCATTAAGTCCTTTTAATGCTTGGGTACTTACCAAAAGTTTAGAAACCTTGCATTTACGTATGAGCCAACATGCTGCAAATGCACTAGAATTAGGAAAACGTTTAGAAGGAAATGCAAAAATAAGTTCAGTAAAATATCCTTTTTTAGAAACACATCCTCAATATGCAATTGCCAAAAAACAAATGCAAAATGGTGGCGGTATTTTAACTTTTGAATTAAAAGGAGGATTGGATAGTGGGCGTAAATTTTTAAATGCTTTACAAATGTTAAGCATGACAAACAACTTGGGCGATACAAGAAGCATTGCATCGCATCCTGCAAGTACAACACATTCTAAATTAAGCGATGCAGAAAAACAAGCTGTTGGAATTACACCGGGCTTAATAAGAATTTCGGTTGGGCTTGAATATATTGATGATATAGCCAATGATATTTTACAAGCATTAGAAAAATGTTAATGATTGCCAATGGAATTTCGTTCAATTATAACCAACCAATTGTTGCTCAGAAAAGTTGAGCAAACCGATGCACCTTTTGTGCTAGAAGGGTTAAGTAATGATGTGCTTACTAAGTATATGCTAATTCAGTATTACAGCTTAGAAGAAGTACAAAAACAAATGGATTATTATACCAATCATTACACCAACAAAACTGGATTTTATTGGTTAATTGAAACGTTGGATACTGGTGAAAATGTTGGTGTAATTGGTGTAAATAATATTTCATCAACACACCAAAAAGCTGAAATTGGCTTCTGGATATTGCCTAAATATTGGCAACAAGGCTACACAGCCGAAGCTGCTAAGGCAGTTTTGCAATTTGCATTTAATGAATTGCAGTTGAATAGAATTGAAGCAACAGTTGAAACAGAAAATATAGCTTCTATTGCTACTATTAATAAATTAGGCTTTAAACATGAAGGCACTTTTGAGCAATACGAAATAAACAATGGAAGCTTTATAGACTTAATGATGTTCGCAATATTGAAAAAGAATTACCACAAAAGTTTATAACTGTTTTATAAATACAGCTTGGTTGTTTTGTGTTTCTTTTACAAAGCCCATTTTATGAATAAAAACTTCGTGGCTTTTTAAGATTGGTTGATTGTAAACAATTTTTTTTATACCACTATTTAGTAAATAGCTTCTCTCATTTTCAAAAATAAATGTACCTATTTTAAAATCTCTGTACTTGGGTATGGTATAATTCATTTCAATATAAGCATTGCCATTTTCATCTACATTGGCAAAAAAAATATTGGCAATTACTAAATCTCTCAAGGTAATAAACGCAACTGTATTTTTATTAAATTGAGTATTGGCTTTAGGAAAATAATTTCCAATATCTGTTTTATAAAAACTTAAAAAATGATCTACAATTTTATTGTTGGCTTCTAAACCAATTAATTGAAAAACTTCTTTTGATTGATACAATTTGTATAGTTGATAAATATTAATTACCAATAAAATTGTGTTGGCAACCAAAACTGGAAATGCACCAATTACCAATCCATAGATGATGAAAGAAATACAACCCAATATGTTCAGTAATCTAAATTTAATGGCATTGGTAACAATTAAAGAATAAGCCAAAAAAGCTGAGGCAAGATATCCTAGGGCAACAATCATTTCATTATTTTTTTAATCAAGTGTACAAAGATGCACTATTTAACATTCTTGCTCAACCATTCTGCTTGATTGTTAGCAGTATTTTCAATCAATACTTTACTAGCAATTTTTTCTTGTGCTCTCTTAATTGAAAGGGTAATCATATTGTGTTCAATCATTTCATCGGATTCTAAGCCTATTTTTTGTAATAATGGGCCCAATCTTTCACTACCAAATTGCATAAATAAGGGTTCCTCTAAACTACTTAAAACTGTTGCTGTGGTTAATTCTAAATGTTTAAATAGTTCGGTTTCCTTATTCAATAATGGATAGTGTTCAACAAAAATATAATCCAATTTTTGACTTGAAGTTGTCTGTCTGTATAAAACTACTTTGTGTTGATAATTGTGCTGTTCTAATAATTCATTCAACTTTTTTCGGGTATCTTCAAACCAAGCAACAAATTGCAAATTTGTATTTGTAGCCAATAATTGTAAACAAGCATTCCACTTTCCATCTTCAGTCATCCAAACTTTGTCTATCACCTGTATTGCAGGTTCTTTCTTTTTGAATAATCCAAACATTTTTAATTGCTTTTAGTTATTGTAAAGTTGTACTTTTTATTATAGCTAAGCAAATTGCTTTTGTAATACATTTGAAGTTCTCGTATATAATTATGGCAAAGAAAAAAAATAGTGAAGTAAGTAACAATATTGCAATTCAAGATTCAATAAATACACTGGATACAATTGAAGTATTTGGTGCAAGAGAACACAATCTAAAAAATATTGATATTTCTATTCCCAAAAATAAATTGGTCGTATTTACTGGTGTAAGTGGCAGTGGAAAAAGTTCGTTGGCTTTTGATACCATTTACAACGAAGGGCAAAGGCGTTACATGGAAAGCTTTAGTGCTTATGCAAGACAATTTTTAGGCGATATGGAACGCCCTGATGTCGATAAAATCACAGGACTTTCACCCGTTATTTCTATTGAACAAAAAACTACCAATAAAAATCCAAGAAGTACAGTTGGTACAGTTACTGAGGTGTACGATTTTTTGCGTTTGTTGTATGCTCGTATTGGAGAAGCTTACAGTTACAATACTGGCAAAAAAATGGTGAAGTTTAGTGAGGAAGAAATTGTAGAAAATATTTTTCAAAAATTTGATGGCAAGAAAATTTCTTTATTGGCTCCCATCGTAAGAGGACGCAAAGGGCATTACCGAGAATTGTTTGAAGAAATTAGAAAAAAAGGATTTTTAAAAGTGAGGGTTGATGGTGAAGTAATGGACTTAACCCCAAAGCTACAAGTGGATAGATACAAGATTCATGATATTGAAGTTGTAATTGATAGATTGGCTGTTTCAAATGATATGAAAGTACGCATTAGCCAAAGTGTACAGCAAACCTTGAAAATGGGTAAAGACTTAATGTTCTTACTCATTAACGATAGCAATACAGTTGTGCAATACAGCAAACAATTGATGTGTATTGAAACTGGCATTAGTTACGAAGAACCAAGCCCCAATGCATTTTCATTCAATTCCCCTTATGGTGCTTGTCCTGTTTGTAAAGGCTTAGGAAATGTGTATGCAATAGATATAAATACAGTTGTGCCTGATTATGCTAAAACAGTAAACGAAGGTGGAATTGTGCCTTTGGGAGAAGAAAGGGATGCTAGCGTTTTTCAGCAAGTAAAAGCATTTAGTAAAAAAAATAAAATCAGTTTAGATAAACCATTGAAGGACTTAACTACAGAACAAATTAACCTGTTGTTATATGGCGATCAAAGTATTTCGAGTAGTTTGGAATTGGACATGAACGATGAAAATATTCCCAATGAATATACAGGAAGTTATGAAGGAATTATTCCAATGCTGAAACGTTGGTTTACGTCAACCCAAAGTAACGAAGGCTTAAAATCTTGGGTAGAAAAATTTATGGAATTGTCAACTTGTACAACATGCAATGGGGCAAGATTAAAACAAGAAAGTTTGTGGTTTAAAGTTGATGAAAAAAACATTAGTGAATTGGGCAATTTGAACTTAGATAAACTTATGTTATGGTTCACCGATGTTGAAAAAAGATTGAACAATAAACAAAATGCCATTGCAAAAGATATTCTCAAAGAAATTAGAGAAAGAATTCAGTTTTTGTTAGATGTTGGTTTAACATATTTGTCACTAAGCAGGCCAAGCAAAACCTTGAGTGGTGGCGAAAGTCAACGTATTCGGTTGGCTACACAAATTGGAAGCCAGTTGCAAGGCATTACTTATATTTTAGATGAACCAAGTATTGGCTTGCATCAAAGAGACAACCATCGTTTAATTGAAGCGTTAAAAAACTTAAGAGATATTGGCAACAGTGTGTTGGTGGTAGAACATGATAAAGATATTATGTTGGCAAGCGATTATTTGGTAGACATTGGCCCAAAAGCCGGTAAGCACGGTGGGCAAATTGTTGCACAAGGCACACCACAGCAAGTTTTGGCAAGCAATAGCGATACAGCTCAGTATTTATCAGGCAAAAAAAAGATTGCTGTTCCTGCAGAACGACGTAAAGGCAATGGTAAGTTGATAGAACTAAAAGGCGTTAGTGGCAACAATTTGAAAGATGTTTCTGTAAAATTTCCTTTGGGTAAATTAATTGTAGTAAGTGGTGTAAGTGGCAGTGGAAAAAGTACCTTAATTAATGAAACATTATATCCACTTTTAAGTAAGCATTGTTACAATAGTAAAATGTTAACACAAGAATATAAAAGCATTAAAGGTTTAGAAAATATTGATAAAGTAATCGAAATAGATCAATCACCAATTGGTCGTACACCACGTAGCAATCCTGCAACGTATTGTGGTTTTTTTACAGATATTAGAACCTTATTTGCTAGTGTGCCCGAAGCAAAAATTAGAGGTTATACTGCTGGCCGTTTTTCGTTCAATGTAAAAACAGGAAGATGTGAAGTGTGTGAAGGTGGTGGAATGAAAGTTATTGAAATGAATTTTTTACCCGATGTATATGTACATTGTGAAAAGTGCAATGGCAAACGCTATAATAGAGAAACATTAGAAATACGATATAAAGGAAAATCCATTAGCGATGTATTGGATATGACGGTTGATGAAGCTTGCGAATTTTTTAATGCAGTGCCATGGATGTTTAGAAAAATTAAGGTTTTGCAAGATGTTGGTTTGGGCTACATCACTTTAGGTCAAAGTGCTGTAACCCTTAGTGGTGGTGAAGCTCAGCGTGTTAAGTTAAGTACAGAATTGGGCAAAAAAGACACAGGTAAAACATTCTATATTTTAGATGAACCAACCACAGGATTGCATTTTCAAGACATCAAATTGTTGATAGATGTAGTGAATAAATTGGTAGACAGAGGCAACTCAGTTTTAATTATTGAACACAATTTAGATGTTATTAAAATGGCCGATCATATCATAGATTTAGGTCCTGAAGGTGGGGATGGTGGCGGTCAAATTTTATTTGAAGGCACACCCGAAGAAATGATCAAAATTAAGAATAGCCATACGGCTAAATTTTTAAAAATTGAAATGGAATAAGTATATGCTTTAAGGGTTGAATAGCTGAAGTTTAGTTATCTTGAAAAAACTAAAATGATTAAAAACGAAATTCATAATAACTATTTTATAGTTGAGATTAACTATAATGCTCAAGCTGAAGATTGTACTTCAAATGAGCATAGGCTTTATCCAGAAATTAATCTACAACAAAATACTGAAACCACCCCTGCCCCTCCAAAGGAGGGGAAAAGAACGCCCAACTTAAACCCAACAATTGTAAACAAAATAGCTCAAAAATTAGGATTAACTTTTGTACCAGAAAAAGAAAACGGCAATCTTTGTTTTGCCAACAACAACAGTGAATTAAGAGATGAGTTTAAACAAGTATTTGCCCCCATAAATATTTTAGATTACATATATGCAGTGTTACATTCACCAACCTACCGAGAAAAATACAAAGAATTTTTAAAAATAGATTTTCCTAGAGTGCCTTACCCAACAAACACAACAACTTTTTGGCAATTGGTAAATTGGGGCACACAGTTAAGACAAATACATTTATTAGAAAGCCCAATTGTAGAAAACTACCTTACACAATACCCAATAAATGGCGATAATAAAGTAACTAAAATACGCTTCGATATTTCTCCTCCTGTGGAGGAGTTAGGAGTGGTTGGAAAAGTACACATAAACAACACACAATACTTTAACAACGTGCCACAAATAGCTTGGGAATTTTTTATTGGCGGTTATCAACCAGCACAAAAATGGTTAAAAGATAGAAAAAAAATAACATTAGAGTTTGATGATATTCTGCATTATCAAAAAATAATTGTTGCGTTAACTGCAACACATAACATTATACAAAAAATAAATGCAATCAATATCGAAGCATAATTTAAAACTTTTTGTTACAGCCACCAATTGTTCTTTTTTATTTAGCAAGGTTTTATGAATTGATTTGCTGCTATGTTGTTGAATAGATTTATTTTCATTGCAATTAATTGAATTTAAAAAACTACAATATATGGCATTAGCAAAAATAGTTTGGGTAGATGATGAGATGGAAAGCTTACAAAGTCAAAAAATATTTTTAGAAAATAAAGGGTACGATGTTACCACGTTTAGCAATGGTTTTGACGCACTAGAATATGCAAAAGACAATATTATAGATGTGGTGTTGTTAGATGAAAGTATGCCTGGCATTAGTGGTTTACAAACCTTGGCAAAAATGAAAGAAATTAATCAGCAATTGCCCATTGTAATGATTACTAAAAATGAAACAGAGAGTTTAATGGATGAAGCAATTGGTAGCCAAATTGCAGATTATTTATTGAAGCCTGTAAACCCCAATCAAGTATTATTGAGCTTGAAAAAAATAATTGACAATAAGCGATTGGTTGCAGAAAAAACAACCACTAGTTACCAGCAACAATTTAGAGATTTGTTTATGGCATTGAGCGATAATCCTGACTACAATCAATGGATGGATATTTATAAAAAATTGGTGTATTGGGAATTGGAGATGGAGAAAAGCGATAGCCCCGAAATGCAAGAAGTTTTTGCTGCTCAAAAAGCAGAAGCCAATACAGAATTTTTTAAATTTGTGAGTAAGAATTATGCAAAATGGATGAATCCAAAAACTGATGAAGCTCCAATAATGAGCCACAATTTATTTCAGTTTAAAGTATTGCCACATGTAGAAAAAGGCATACCTACTTTTTTTATTTTAATAGATAATTTACGCTACGATCAATGGAAAACCATACAACCCATTTTTGCAGAAAGTTTTAGAATTTTAGAAGAAGAAACTTTTTATTCAATATTGCCAACAGCAACACAATACAGTAGAAATGCCATTTTTAGTGGATTATTACCCATTGATATTGAAAAACAATTTCCAAATGAATGGAAAAATGATGATGAAGAAGGCGGCAAAAATTTATTTGAAGAACAATTTTTTAGGGCTCAATTAAAACGCCATAGAAAAGATGATTTAAGGTGTAGTTACACAAAAGTTGTTCATCACAACGATGGGCAACATTTGCTAAACAACATTCACAATTTATTAAAAAACGATTTGAATATTATAGTGTACAATTTTGTAGATATGCTTAGCCATGCAAGAACAGAAATGGAAGTATTGAAAGAGTTGGCAGGCGATGAAAGTAGTTATAGAAGTGTAACCAAAAGTTGGTTTGAACACAGTGCTTTACATCAAGCATTGAAGAAAATTGCCGATAAAAAGATTAATTTAATTGTAGCTACCGATCATGGAACTGTTCGTGTAAAAACGCCTTACAGAGTAATTGGCGATAAACAAACAACTACCAATTTAAGGTACAAACATGGGCGTAATTTAAATTTTGAAGCCAAAGAAGTATTGGCTTTTAAAGATCCTAGAGAAGCAGGTTTGCCTGTGCCCAATGTAAATTCTACATTCATTTTTGCCAAGGAAGATGGCTTTTTGTGTTATCCAAACAACTACAACCATTATGTAAATTATTATAAAAATACTTTTCAGCATGGCGGTATTAGTTTAGAAGAAATGATTGTACCTATTATAAAAATGGTCAGTAAATAGTTGCTTTAAATTTACTTTTTCCCGATTGTATAAATAGCTTTTCCCGATTGCTACGCATTCTTTTTTTTCTGTAATGTTCATTTGCACACGAAAAAAAATGAAATGAGTAATATGAACAGAAAAGGATTTTTTTTATGGGTAATAATTACAGGCATTTGCATAGCAGATTGTACAGTTTCTTTGGCACAAAACAATAGTTGCACTATAAAAGGCAAGGTTATTACAAAAGATCATACACCTGTTGAAGGTGTAGTCGTATTTATTAAAGAACATAAACTTACAGCTACAACCAATGAAAGTGGTGCATTTGAATTTTGCAAAATTGAAGAAGGAACTTATGTGTTGGCTACATCATATATAGACCTTCAATCTCAAAGCAAAAAAATACTTGTAAAAAAAGGAGAAACAATAGTTGTAGAGCTTATTTTAGAAGAAACCAACCATCAATTACACGAAATTATTGTAACTGCACAACGTGGGTTAAATGATAAGTTGACAACAATTGGAAAGCTGCCCATTACACCCAAAGATTTACCACAAGCCATACAAGTAATTGATAAAGCTGTTTTAGAGCGTCAGCAAGTATTGCACATGAGCGATGTTTTGCAAAATGCAAATGGAGTTTATGTAATGGGCAATACTGGTGGTTACCAAGAAGAAATTTCTGCTAGAGGATATGCTTTTACAAGTAGCAATACATTTAAAAATGGAGCAAGATTTAACAATGGTATTTTAACCGAATTAAGCAGTGTTGAAAAAGTAGAATTTTTAAAAGGCGGCTCGGCCATTTTATTTGGCAATGTTGCAGCAGGCGGTATACTAAATATTGTAACTAAAAAACCAAAGTTTGAAAAAGGGGGTGAAATTTCTTTTCGTGCAGGTAGTTATGGTTTTTTAAAACCATCAATTGATGTGTATGGAGCTTTGGGCAACAGTACAAAAGCTGCTTATAGATTAACTACTTCTTACGAAAAAGCAAATAGTTTTAGAGATGATGTTAGCAGCAATAGATTTTATATAAATCCATCGTTTCTTTTTAAACTTGGTAATAGTACTGATTTAATTGTTGAAGGGGATTATTTAAACGACAATCGTACTCCAGATTTTGGTTCAGGTGCAATTAACTATACTGTTGCAAATATTCCACGAAGCAGATTTTTGGGTGTAAGTTGGGGTTACAATAAAGTAGAACAATCTACTGTCAATGCAACATTAACCCACAGTATCAATAAACAATGGCAATTGCGTAGCGTTGTAGCGTATCAAAATTACAATCAAGAGTTGTTTGCTGCAGCACGCCCCAATGCAAGTAGTAATTTTATTAAAGCAGATGGTAGCTGGATCAGAGGGTTACAAAAATCGGCAACTTCAGAAAATTATTATTTAGCTCAAATTGATGTTACAGGAAGGTTTGTAACTGGAAAAATTAATCACACTTTTTTAATTGGAGCAGATGCCGATAAATACAACAGTATTGGCAATACCTATAATGTTACAGCTTATAACAACGATTTAAGCAATGCTACTATTAGAGGAAAAAATATTTACGATACAATTAATATTTATAATCCTGCAACGTTTACCAAACGCAACGATATACCTTATGTTGCATTGGATAGAGTTACAACATCTCCTATTGTAAGGTTTGGGGCTTATGTACAAGATTTAATTTCCATTAATTCAACCTTAAAAGTGTTGGTAGGTGTACGTTACAGCTCTCAGCAAAATTTGCAAGCAACTGTAGATACAGTTGCAAAAAATAAACAAGGGTTTGTTGATGCTTATACTACTTCAGCATTTAGTCCAAGATTGGGCGTAGTTTATCAGCCAATAAAATCAATATCGTTGTTTGCTAGTTATACCAACACATTTACACCAAATACAGGAACCGATGTAAATAATGTTCCATTAAAACCTTCAATTATTAATCAATATGAAGTTGGTGCAAAAACAGATTTTATTAAGGGACTTATAAGTGCCAATCTAACTTTTTATCAAATTGTAAATAGCAATTTTGCACAAGCTGTTTTGCCTGCACCTGCAAGTAATCCATCTGCTAAAGAGTTGGCTGGGGAGGTTACTAGCAAAGGAATTGAGTTAGATGTAATGACCAAATCTATCAATGGAATTTCGGTAATAGCTGGTTACAGTTACAACGATACTAGATATACGTCAAGTAATATTTATAGTAAGAATGACAGATTAAAATACAATCCTGCACATACCGCAAATGCAAGTATTTACTATGTGTTTAATTCTAAAAATATGCTTAGGGGTTTTAATGTAGGTGCTGGTTTGTTTTATGTTGGCAATAGAGTTGCAGGAAGAAACAATACAGCTGCAAGTCCTACTTATCAGTTAATGGTATTGCCAGATTATACCACTATAGATTTATCTGCTGGATATTCTATAAAAAGCTTTTCTGTACGTTGTAAAGTAAGCAATGTACTCAATGTGTTAAGTTATAATGTGCATGATGACAATAGTGTAAATCCAATTGCACCAACACAATTTGCAACAACAGTTGCATTCAAATTTTAAGGATACAAAACTTTTATTGATCTAATTTAAAGCAATAGCAAAGCAGTTATATGCTTTGCTATTGCATAATTAAAAATATACTTTGTGAAAGCTTTTTTTCGTAACATTCATTTATACTTAAGCTTGGCTGCTGGCTTAGTGATTGTGGTTGCTTGCTTTACTGGTGCAGTATTGGTTTTTGAAGATGAGTTACAACATGCTTTTAATAAAGAAAGATATTTTGTACAACCCCAACCCCAACAATTACCAATTGAAGTATTGGTAAAAAATTTAAAACAAGCAGTTCCGTTAGCTAAGATAAATAGTGTAAAAATTTATGCTAATACTTCAAGAACTGTTGAAATAAGTTACTCAGAAAAAAAACCGAATGGTGATCAAAAAAACAATTCAGAAAATGTAGGTAAAAGAAAAAAAGAGAACAGCAATAACACAACTAAAAAAGCACAGCAAGATGGCACAAAAATTATAGCCTTTGTAAATCCATATACTGGGAATATTGTTGAATTATACAATTACAAAAATTCTTTCTTTTTTACAATGATGAGTTTACATAGATGGTTGTTGAGTGGTGATGTTGGTAAGCTTATTGTAGGTATTAGTACCTTGTTGTTTTTGTTTATCTTAATTACAGGATTAATTTTATGGTGGCCTAAAACAAAAGCTATTTTAAAACAACGACTGAATATAAAATTTGCAGCAGGATGGAAAAGAATTAACCACGATTTGCATATTGTTCTTGGGTTTTACACAGCTATATTTTTATTTATTTTTGCATTTACAGCTTTGGCTTGGAGTTTTCAGTGGTTTAATGATGGTATTTATACTGTAACCAATTCAACTAAAGAACAGCCTAAGCCGCCAATATCTTCATATGAGACTTTAAACAATAAATTGGTAAAAGTGGATAGTGTTTATCGTTTGGCAAAAGCAACAATTCAAGAAGCTCAGTATTATACAATTCAATTACCTAAAGATTCTGTAGGTGTTTTTACAGTTCAAGTATTAACCAAAACTGCATTGCACGAAACAGCAACCGATAGCTATTATTTTAATCAGTATTCTGGCAACTTGTTGAATAGTGTAAAGTTTGCTGATAAAAATTTAGGGCAAAGGGTTCGAGCTACCTTTAAGCCCATTCACTTAAGTTCAATTTTTGGGCTGCCTTCAAAAATTATTGGCTTTATAGTTTGTTTATTGGGGGTTAGTTTTCCAATTACAGGAACCATTATGTGGTTGAATAGAATTAAAAAGAAAAAGTGAGCATAGTTATTATTCTTAGCTTTATGCAATATATTTTACATGAATCATCCAATTGTACTTTTTGATGGAGTTTGCAACTATTGCAATGCAATGGTAAATTTTGCTATAAAATGGAACAAAAAACGAAATTTAAGATTTGCTCCTTTGCAAAGTGAAGTTGGAATAGCACTTTTGAAGAAATATGGTATACCCGAAAATGTCGATTCTGTAATTTTTATTGAAGATGAAAAAGGGTATACTTTTTCAACGGCAGCACTTAAAATTTGTAAACATTTAAGCTTCCCAGTTAAATTCTTATTCATTTTAATACTTGTTCCTGCTTTTATTAGAGAACCTATCTATAAATGGGTTGCAAAAAATAGATACAAGTGGTTTGGCAAAAAAGAAACTTGTATGATACCCTCCAAAGAGGTAAAAGAATTATTTCTGTCAAAATAGCGTTCCTTAAGCAACCTAAACCAATAAAATTAAGTCTATCTTTAACATCCAATCCAGCATCTACGAAACGACTATCCAATCATTTCAATGAAAAACGCAATTAACCGTATTAAAAAAAGCGTTTATGAAAACAGTTTCACAACTAAGAACAGCATTATCTGCTGTATTTATTTTAATTTTTTCTTCAGTATTTGCACAGTCACCTCTTTCTGGCGGAGTAGTTTTTACTTCTAGCCAGTGTGTTCCATTGGGGCAAGCTGCACCAACTATTCAAAACCAAACTAGCCCAAATGGCGGTGCTGATCCTTACGTTTATCAGTGGGAGGCAAAAATTGCATACTCTAGTTGGACAAATGTTGTAAATGTTGGTAATGGTCTAACCCTTGAGCCAGGGGTTTTATTAAATACTCCAACAACTTATAGAAGAAAAGTTACCGATGCTAATGGAGATGTTAGCTATTCTAATGAAATTATTTTTTACACTTCTAATTATTTCAATTCAGGAGATGTTTATTATATTGGACCATTACCAATTGAAGTTAATCAAGCAACTACAATTATTGGAAGCAATCCTGCATATAATGGTACTGGTAATTATACTTATGGCTGGGAAACAAGTACAAGTGTAACTGGTCCTTGGACAACAATTGTTGGCGAAACAGCCTTAATGTATCAACCACCTACATCTGCAGTTGCTGGAACTTTTTTTTATAGAAAAAAAGCAACAGACTTAGGTTGCGGTACAATTGCTTATTCTAAAATATTGACATTGACTTTTGTTGACAATTTAGCTTTGCAAGCTGGTGCTTATAATTATCGATTACCATGTGTTTTCCCTGGTGGAACTCCAAGTAGATTTCAAGGTTCCTCTGCACGTGGTGGAGCTGGTGGTTATGTATATGAGTGGCAATCGAAATTGGCAACAAGTAGCATTTGGCAACCATTTGCTAACTCGAATAGTGAAAATTTTCAACCAACTCCAATTACTGGGAATACACAGTATAGAAGAAAAGTAACTGATGCATTAGGAACAATTGCTTATGGAGTAGAAATTATAATTTATTATGCTGATAATACTGCTACACCTGGTTCAATTTCTAAAAATAGTACACAAATAGCTTCAAATGCACCATTGGCTGCAGCTGTAAATGTAATGTCTGCTTCAAATTTTGTTAGTGGTTATTATCATTGGCAACAAAGTACAGATGGTGGATCTAATTGGAGTGATGTAACATCTAACAATGGGTATAATTCTTACTATCCAGCAACTGCACCTACGTCAACTGTTTGTTATAGAAGATCAATTAGAGAAAACTGCGAAAGTTCATTGAGAGATACTTGGACTAATACAATTTGTATAGATCCTGCATTGCCTTTAACAGACGGAACTGTAAGCTTTTCTGGCGGTCCTTGTGTTACAATTGGTAGTCCAGCTGTTACAATTAATGGTACAGCTGCAACAGGTGGTTCAACACCATATACTTATGCTTGGCAAACTTTTGATGGTACAAATTGGGTGAATATTTCTGGTGCAAATGGTGTAAGTTATACCGCTGGTATTTTATCTCAAACTACTAAATTTAGAAGAGTATTAACCGATGGTAACTTAACAGAATTAATTAGTGATGAAATTACTATTGGCATACAATCAAGCACATCTTTAAAAGGTGGTTTAATTGATGGTCCAATTGTTACTTGTACAAATACTGCTCCTGGTATTATCAATAATATTATTGATGCTTGCGGCGGCGGTGGTGCTTTAACATATACTTGGGAAGCCAACACAGGATCTGGCTGGTCTGCAATTTCTGGGGCTATACAACCTACACACAATGCAACTTCAATTGCTGCTACTACTAAGTATAGAAGAAAAGTAGGTGATGCTTGTGGAAATGCTGTAGTTAGTAACGAAGTTGAAGTATTTGTTTATCCTGCAATTGAAGCTGGATCTATAACGCCTGCTACTCAATCAGTATGTACAAATCAAACACCTACCTATTTAGGCTTGGCTCAAAATTGTCATTATACAAATGGTAATGTAACATATCAATGGCAACGTTCAACTTCTGGATCTGGTCCTTGGACCAATATCAATGGAGCAACTCAACCAGTTTATATGCCTACAGCATCTAATACAAGTTCATATTACAGATTGGTTGTAAAATCATCAGTATGTAATGCAGAAGCTATTACCAATGTATCTGAAGTAATTGTTGCTGCATGTTCTGGTAAAAACCAAGGAATTGCAACAGATGGTTTGTTGTCATCTAACTTAAGCACTAAGGGTAGTTTGAAAATGTATCCAAACCCGGTTGCAAAAGGTCAAACAATTTTTGTAACACTTAATGGAGATGCAAGCAATGCAAAAGCAATTCTTAGAGGAATAGATGGTAGAGCTTATGCTTGTACTGTAGAAGGTGCAACTAAAGGAGCAATGCAAATTAAAGTTCCTGCAAATATTGCTCGTGGTACTTATGTGGTTCAAATTAATACTAGCAATAAACAATGGATTGAGAGAGTAGTTGTTTATTAATGCTTTTAGTTTATATTCTTACAAAAGCCCTGCAATTTGCAGGGCTTTTTTTTATACATGTTGTGGATAAAACAAAACTACTAAGCCTTGTATATCAGTTATTTTTGAGCATCTCTTAAAACCTCTAATGGGTTTAAGTTTTGAATGAAATACAATAACACTACTTTAAATAAATTAGAAGCAATTTTAGGTGAAAGCAATTTTGTTCTTCGTTACGAACGTGGTACTTTTCAAAGTGGGTGGTGTTTGTTAGAAGCAAAAAAAATTGTTGTTCTCAATAAATTTTTACATACCGAAGGAAGAATTAATACTTTAATAGAATTGATTCCACAATTGGATATTTCTTTCGATAAGTTAACGCACGAAAGCCAAAAGCTATACGACCAAATTGTAAACAATGCTACTGTAAATGTTTAATTGGCAATTCCCATTAATTTTAAATAGCTTCTAAAACTATTTGCTTTTTTTTCTTGTAGATTTGAAAAAGTGCATACATCTTTATTAAAAATTACATTTTTAGGCACAGGTACGAGTAGTGGCGTTCCTATGATTGGTTGTTCTTGTGCTGTATGTACATCAACCAATAAAAAAGACAAACGTTTACGAAGTAGCATTTTAGTACAATCTGCTACAACTACTATTGTTGTTGATACCACTCCAGATTTTAGGTATCAAATGTTGAGAACTGCTACTAAAAAATTAGATGCAGTTATTTTTACGCATCCTCACAAAGATCATATTGCTGGGTTAGACGATGTAAGAGCATTTAATTTTTTTGCCAAGCAACCCATGCAACTGTATGCCAATGCATTAACCCAAAAAGCAATAAAAAATGAGTTTGAATATGCATTTGCTGCAAATAAATATCCTGGCGTACCCAATTTAGAAATGAATAGTATTGGTGAAGACGATTTTTGTATTGGCGATATTATTGTTAAACCTATTTGTGTTTGGCATTTAAAAATGCCAGTATTGGGATTTAGGTTTAATAATTTTACTTATATAACCGATGCCAATAAAATTGATGAAGTGGAAAAACAAAAAATTATTGGTTCGGAGGTGCTTGTATTAAATGCTCTACGTAAAGAAAAACATATTTCTCATTTTACTTTGAACGAAGCAGTGTTGCTTGCACAAGAATTAAAAATCCCTAAAGTTTATTTTACACATATCAGCCATCAATTGGGTTTAAATGATGAAGTAAATGCAGAGTTACCTGAAAACATTTCTTTGGCGTATGATGGACTGAGCTTTACTGTTTAAATTTATGGAGCAACTAATAAAACAGATTTATTAATAGTAGTAAGTTGTAACGTATCTTCTCTAAAGTTGTACAAATACTTGCTTTCAGTAAAAGCATTAAATAACGAATCGGCCAATGGGCTATTGCAACAAACATCTGTTTTTGTAATTTCTTCTAACTGAAGTTCATTTGGGTTATTAAAAGCGAATTTTGCTTTTAATTGATTGTCTTCTCCTTGCATTATAAAAGTATCATTACTATTAAATTCAACAGTATACAAGTTAGATTCGGTTATGGTTATTTTATCTGTTTTAGATATTAACCCAACAATATTCCACTTGCCTATAATTTCTTTTTTATTAATACTGGATGAGTTATTGCAACTAACACTAGTGCAAAAAACAATAAACACAATTAGAGTTGAAAGTATAAAATTGATTTTCATTAAAACTAAATTACGTAAAATACAATGACGATATTTTATTAAAATATCGTCATTGTAAAAAATGAAATATGCTGTAACTACATTCCACCCATTCTAATCATTCTTGGTTGACCATTTCCTTTCATCATTCCTTTCATAAAAGGTGGCATTTGTTGACCCTTACCAGCAAATTTTCTTAAATTATAAGTAAAGGTTAGCATTACATATCTTGTTAAAACTTGTGTACGAGTATCTAAAACATAGTTTTGTTCTACCGTTCTGCTAATACTTTTGTTTTCGTTTAATAAATCAAAAACACTCAATTTTAGTTCGCCATCTTTTTTCTTAAAAATAGTTTTTGCAATGCTTGCATTTAATAAAGGAATAGTTTGGTTAAATCCATTGCTTTGTCCACGGTTCATTGTTAAATCAAAATCAGCACCAATTATCCAACCCGATTTTGGGGAGTAAGTTGGTTCTATTGAAAATACTTGCGTAAAGAAATCTCCATTTTGGCTACTGTTTAAACTGTATCTAGCAAAAGTGAATGTGGATAAAGAAGAAAAATTTAAATCGAAGGTTTCTTTCAAATTCATATTGTAACTAATTCTTTCGCCTACAACATAATTATTGGTGTAATTTTTTACAGCATTAAATAAGTTTACATCTTTTGTATAAGCCAATGTAGTTGTTAAATTAATATTAGCTTTTGGTTTTTTTGTAGGAAAACCATAGTTAATAAATCCTGTAACATTCATAGCTCCATCTAAATTAATTGGACGAGAATATTGAGCTCCAGGAATAAGCATAACGCCATCAACCAATAAAGGTGATGTGCCTGTATTTTGAGTAATGTTATTACCAATTTTGTTTTGCGTAAAACTTCCATTTAAACTAACAAAGAAGTTCTTAAAAGTAATAATATCAAACTTTGAATAGAACAAACTAAAGTTGTGCGTAAACTCCTGACCCAATGCTGCATTACCATTTTTTATGCTTAATTGATTGGTATTATCAACTACATCTTGTAACTGAGAAATTGATGGTGCATTGGTTCTACCTCTATAGTTGAAACGTAAATTGTTGGTTCTACTTTTACCATATTGTATTTGCACATTGGGAAAATAATTGGTAAACTTATTACCTAAATTGGTTCCTTTTGTATTGTTGATACTTGTTAACTCGGCATATTGTACACCCAAGCCTACAGTGTAACTAAAATCTTTTGATACTTGATTTCTAAAGCTTGCTCCAAAACGATTGGATGTGTTGGTATTTTCGAACTTGTTGGTTAAGTTGGCAACAACATCTTCATACTTACCAGTACTTTTATTGTAGCGATAAGTTTGTTGATCTGAATTGTTTTTGCTGTAATTGTAATTATACGTCAATTCAATTTGTCCTTTTTTACCAACAGGTTCAGTATACGATAAATTGCTACCTAAACTTCTTCCTTCTCTATTTGTAGAGTTTATTTGATTAATGGTGTCTTTAACTAATCCTGCATTTGTATAAATATCGTTGTAAGAAATGTTGGTGCCATTTGCATCACTCTCACTCATTCCTGGAGTAAGATTTAATGAAATTGTTCTACCACGTTTTTTAAATTTATGTCTAAATAAAATGCTAGTGCTAAAATTATATCCATCACTTTGGTTAGAAGTAATTTGTTGCACACCACTTAAATTGGTCAATTTCCCTTTGGTTAAAGAAGAGGTTGTTTCTGTATATCTATCACTATTTTGAAGACTAAATGTTGGTCTAATTAAAAGGGTATTTGAAGAATCAATTTTATGATCTATTTCAAAGTTGAAACGGTGATTGCCGTTTTTATTGCTTGAAATGGTATTGCTGTTATTAAACTGAGAAGAATCGTTGGTAACAAAGGTTTCTCTAAAATTACTATTGTCGTTATTTACATTCAGATTGTTGTAAAAATAACTACTACTAACGCTGGTTTTTTTACCCCAAACATCGTTGTAATTTAAACCTGCTGCCCAAGTTTTTGCAATACCAGCTTGTGTGCCAGTTAAAAAGTTTCCAATATTTCCACCACCGCCAAACATTCCACCACCTCGTCCACCACCACCACCAGAACTAGAGCTCATGGTTCCCAATAAATCTTGTACAGAAAAGTTTTGTTGGTTGATATTATTGCCTTGACCGATAAATGATATTTGTTGATTGCCATTAAACCTATTGAAACTTGCACTCGTTGCATAGGTTTTATTTTCTCCAGCACCAGCAGATATTTTACCAAAATAACCTTTTCTACGATCTTTTTTTGTAATGATGTTGATGGTTTTTTCACGATTGCCATCATCAAAACCACTAAATGCACTTTGATCGCTTTGGGCATCGTATACCTGTACTTTATCAATTACATCGGTGGGTAAATTTCTTGTTGCAGTTTTGGGATCATCACCAAAAAAGCGTTTTCCATCAACCAAAACTCTAGTAACATTTTGTCCTTGAGCTTTTACAGTTCCATCTTTATCTACTTGAACTCCTGGTAACTTTTTTAATAAATCTTCTGCGGTAGCATTGGGTTTTGTTTTAAAACTGCCAGCATTAAATTCGGTTGTATCACCTTTAATTTGTACAGGCGATGCTTTTACTGTTACCCCAGCCAAATCGTCACCACCAAACTTTAAATAAACTTTGCCTAAATCAATGCTTGAATTGCTTTTGCTAAAAGTTACCTTTTTAAATACTGTTTCATAACCGTTAAAGCTAATTTGTACAATATAATCACCAAAACTAAAACCTTTCACTTCAAAACTTCCATCGGCTTTGGCAATGCTAAATGACTCAACTGTTGAATCCTCTTTATTTAAAAGACTAATAGAAGCATCTTTTAAAGACTGCTTTGCTGTAGTATCAACTAATATGCCTTTTAATACTGGATTATTTTGTGCAAAACTTTGGGTTGCAATAAAAAGAACGGTAAACAGGGTTAAAAATTTAGTCATTTTTTTAAGGGTTGTATGCAACTACGAAAGTATACGTTTAACTGTTGCATTAAAGTTAATTTCTATAATAACGGCAAGCTAAGTTGATTGTTTACTTGTGCAAGTAAAATTTCGGTGATGCTACTCAATATTGAGGTAAATGAACCTAGAGATTGAAATGTGCTAGTTTTTTAATTAAAACTTAAGAAGTTTATGCTGCATTTGTACGGTACTTCCCTTTTCTGAAAAACAACATTTCGGTAATAAAAATTAGTAGTAAACTAAGAGCTGTACTGCCTGCTACTTTGCCTAAAAATATTCCAAAACCACCAAAGTGCAACCATTCTATAAATACTAAATACAGGTGATGTATGAATGTTAACAATACAATGTATAAGCTATAAGGTGCCCAACCCATGCTTTTTATACTTGGTTCAATATAGCTTTGCTCTGTAGTTTCTTGAGGAATTAATAGGTTTAATAAAAAAGGACGTAAATAAGCAATTAATAAACAAGGTGCTGTAAATAAACCATAATAACCTGTAAAGCTATCTAGTGCAAATCCAAACAAAAATGCAACTGCCAATAAAAGCAATCTATTGATGTTAAATGGCAACCATAAAATAAATAGAAAATATAAATAAGGGACAAAAAAGCGATGTAATGGGTGCACTTCGTTTAAAATGTATACCTGCACCAAGATAAATGCAATAAAGCGAATAATATTTTTAATTAAACTACTCATGGTTGTTTTGCATCTTTCTTATTGCTTAAACTTGTTTGCTCATCGTATCGTGTATTTTTAATTACATACACATACTGAATATTAAAGAAGTTGGTTGTTGTTTTTAATTTTAAATTATTAAAACTAGCAGCAGGATCTGGTTTAACTTCTACAACTGTACCAATCATAATATCAGAAGGATAATTAGAGGAATAAGTGCTAGTTACAACAGTATCGCCAATTTTTACATTGGCACTTTTGCTTACTTTTCTCATTGTTACAAAGTGAGGATCGTTACCATCCCAAAAAATATCCCCACTGCTTTTGCTTTTTTGTAGCATTGCACTAACGCCAGAATTATGGTGCAATAAGCTCATTACTTTACAATAATTTTCACTCACTTCTCTTACAACACCAACAATACCTTGTGGCGATACAACACCCATATCTATTTGTATGCCTTGTTTACTTCCTCTTTCTAACATTAAAAAGTTAGCATTGGAAACAACAGAATTGCCAACAACTTTGGCAGGTAAATAAGTGTATTTTCTTGGGCGATTGAGTGTATCTCTAATTAAAGAATCTGTAACTACTAATACTGAGGTATCTGGAATATCGTAATTGGAAATTAGTTGGTTTTTTAAGAGAGCATTTTCCTCGGCCAATTGCTTATTAATTTGTTTTAAGCTAAAATATTCTTTAAACCCATAATATTTTTTATTAATTCCTCCTGTTACTTCGTTTGCAGCAGATGCAAAAAAAGTTTCGTGTGTTTTGCTGCTATTACTTAACATAACGATACAGCAAATTTGCAGTATAATAAAGCAAATGAATACAAAATACCGTTGAATAAAAAGGAAAATATTTTTCACCAAGAAAAGGTTTAAAGTTCAAAGTTCAAGGTTTAGAGTTTAAGGTTTTACCTTACCACTTTTGCCTTATACCTTTTACCTTATTGTTACTTCATAATAAACGGAAAACGTTGATAATTTTTTAATGCTAAACCAGTACCACGAACAACGCTTTTTAATGGATCGTCGGCAATATGTACTGGCAATTTAATTTTAGCACTCAATCTTTTATCAAGTCCTCTTAACAATGCACCACCACCTGTAAGGTATAAACCTCTTCTATAAATATCTGCAGCCAATTCTGGCGGTGTAGTTTCTAATGCTTTTAAAATGGCTTCTTCTATTTTGAAAATACTTTTATCTAAAGCTTCAGCAATTTCTTGATAGCTTACCATAATTTGTTTAGGAATACCCGTAACCAAATCTCTACCATTTACTGGCATATCATCTGGCGGAGTTTCTAAATCTTTCATGGCTGCACCAACATGTATTTTAATTTGTTCGGCAGTACGTTCACCAATTAATAAACTGTGGTATCTACGTAAAGCCTCCATAATATCTGCAGTAAATTCATCACCTGCAATACGTATACTTTGATCGCAAACAATACCAGCCAATGCAATAACTGTGATACCTGTTGTTCCGCCTCCAATATCAATAATCATGTTCCCTACAGGTTCTTCCACATCAATTCCAATACCTAAAGCAGCTGCCATAGGTTCGTGAATCATGTATACTTCTTTTGCACCAGCTTGTTCAGCACTATCTCTAACTGCACGTTTCTCTACCTCGGTAATTGATGATGGTATGCAAATAACCATTCTCCAACTTGGTGGAAACAATGGTTTTTTAGGATAAACCAATTTAATTAATTCACGTATCATTAATTCGGCAGCATTAAAATCGGCAATTACACCATCTTTTAAAGGACGAACAGTTCTTATACTTTCATGCGTTTTTTCGTGCATTAACAATGCTTTCTTGCCAACTGCCAATACTTCTTTTGGATTGTTTCTATTTAAGGCAACAATACTAGGTTCATTCACTACAATATCATCGTTGTGAATAATGAGGGTATTGGCTGTACCCAAATCCATTGCAATTTCTTGCGTAAAAAAGCTAAAAAGTCCCATTATGATGAATAAATTAATTTTTATAAATAGTGAGCAAAGGTGGTAGAAATAAACGGATTAACAAAGCCTAATATAGCACATTTTTTTGCAGATAAAAGAATTAACAAAATTTAGTACCAATTGGTATTGTTTTTAATTTTTTCGCATCAAATCGCAAGTTCAATTACATTTTATTCTGCCATGTCTTTATAACCTTCTTTATGGGTAGAATCGGGCAATTGTGAGTTTCTCAATTCCACTGGTTTCACAGCTTTTTTACGCATTTGTAAATTCAATAATTCAACAATAAAAGAGAAAGCCATGGCAAAATATACGTAGTTCTTTAAGTGCAATTCTTCGGCAGCATGATGGTTCCAACCTTCTACCAATAAAGTAATTCCAATCATTACTAAAAACGATAAAGCCAACATTTTAATAGTTGGATGATTGTGTATGAAATTGGCAATATTGCTACTGAATAAAAACATTACAATCATTGCAATTACAACAGCTGCAACCATAATTTCAATATGCTTGGCTGTACCGCCTGCTGTAATAATGCTATCGAAACTAAAAACCATATCAATAAGCATAATTTGTACAATAGCATTGCCTAAACTTAAAGGCTTTGTTTTTTTGTTTAGTGCAGCCTCTTCTTCACCTTCTAACTTATGATGTATTTCTTTTACAGTTTTGTAAATAAGAAATAAACCACCTGCTAACATTACTAAACTAGATAAATCGAACGATTTGCCCCAAAAGCCCAACACTTCTTTGCCTTTTTGAGCCAATAACCAGCTTAAACCCATTAATAAGATACAACGAACAAAAATGCCAGTAAACATCCAAATTAAACGGGCTTTGGGTTGTTTTTCTTTAGGCAATCTGTTCATAATAATGCTTACAAAAATTACATTATCAATGCCTAACACAATTTCTAAAACAACCAAAACAAAAAAACTAACAATACTTTCCGATGTAAATAAATGTTCCATTAAAATTTAATTGTGGGCAAATATAATGCTAGCAATTTTTTTATTAAATATGAATATGTTTAGCTAAAAATTTCTTCTACCAATTGTTGTTGTGGAATAGTTTTTTGATTGCCTGTTCTTAAATCTTTTAGAGTACAATTTCCATCTTCCATTTCTTTGGTGCCAATAATTACAATGTATGGAATGTTTTTTTTCTCGGCATATTTAAATTGCTTATCAAACTTAGAAAGTTCGTGATACATTTCGCAACGAATGCCACCTGCTCTAAGTTGTTGCATAATTGTAAAAGCATTTTTACTTTCTGCAATACCTAAATTAAAAAATAAAATTTGAGTGGCTATTTCAACATTTTCTGGAAAAAGGCTTAGCTCTTCTAACACATCATAAATTCTATCTACACCAAAACTAATACCAACGCCAGGTACATTGGGCAAACCAAAAGTGCCTGTTAAATCATCATATCTTCCACCACCACCAATGCTACCCATTTGTACATTTTTGGCTTTAATTTCAAAGATGACGCCTGTGTAATAATTCAAGCCACGAGCAAGGGTGAAATCTGTTATAAGTGTTGAGTTGGTAGTGCTGATTTGATAGTTTAAGATGTGTTCAATTTCTGCTATTCCATTTAAACCAGTTTCATTATTGCCCAATAAATTTTTTAATTGGATAATTTTTTCTTCATTGGTTCCATCTATTAATAAATATTGTTCAATGGTGGCAATCTGGGTTTCGTTTAAATCACGCTGACGCAACTCGTCTTTCACTCTTTCCAATCCAATTTTATCTAGCTTATCAATTGCAATGGTGATGTCAACCATTTTCTCTGCACCACCACACAATTCTGCTAATGCAGCTAATATTTTTCTACTATTTAATCTTATTTCAACATCAATTCCCAACTTCTCAAAAACAGTAGCATAAATATTAACCAATTCAACTTCGTTCAATAAACTTTTGCTGCCAACAACATCTGCATCGCATTGATAAAATTCTCTGTAACGGCCACGTTGTGGTCTATCAGCTCTCCAAACTGGTTGTATTTGGTAGCGTTTAAATGGCATAGTTAATTGTCCATAATTCATGGCTACATAACGTGCAAAAGGAATGGTTAAATCGTATCGAAGAGCACGTTCTGTAATTGCTGCATTGTTTTTTCCTTCTAATACTTTTTCAAATTCTGTTCTAGCTTTTTCATGCTTTTCTGGTCTATCAAAACCATTATTCAAAATTTTAAAAATCAACTTATCACCTTCTTCACCATACTTTCCCATTAAAGTTTCTATATTTTCCATTGCTGGCGTTTCTAATGGTTGAAATCCATACAACTCAAAAACAGTTCTAATGGTATTAAAAATATAATTTCGTTTACGTACAACTGCTGCACTAAAATCTCTTGTTCCTTGTGGTAAACTTGGTTTTGCCATAATCAATGTGAGTGGTTAATGTGAGTGGTGAAATGTGAGTTAATTCACAATCATCTTACTCAGCATTTGAAATGTTTTTATTATTAAATTTCCTGTTTCTGTTATTTCTTCTTTGCGAAAATACTCTAATTCGCAAGCCATATCCAATATGGTATCTACTTCAATTAAAGAACCTCTGGATATTTCAAAAAATCTTTTTCTTTCTTGTAACGATTTTCTTGAATAGCCTTCTGCAAAATTTAAATGAACTGACAATGCAGCTCGTCTTAATTGTTGCATCATATTAAATCGTTCTTCTTGTGGTAATAATTTTGATAATTTGTAGCATGATAAAACCAGCGATTTGCTTGTGCTAAAAATACCAAGTTTTGTATGTGCAAGTTGAAGAAACATATTGCAATTTTTTGTTCATGAAAATACAATTATTCACCACTCACCACTCACGATTATCACCACTCACGATTCACAATTTTTTCACAAGCCCTATCAATCATATCAAATACTTTATGGTATCCATCTTCTTCTCCATACCAAGGATCTGGAACATTTCTGTTTTCACCTTTAAATAATTCGTTCAACAATAAACCTACTTTTTGTTCATTCCATAAATGGCCACTAATCTTTTTTACATCGTTGTAATTGCTGCTGTCCATTACATAAATTCTATCATAATTCAGCATATCTTCTTGTACAAATTGTTTGCATTGTTGATGACTAATATCAATACCATTATGCTTGGCTACTTTTTGAGATAAATGGTGTGGAGGATTGCCTACATGGTAACCAGCTGTTCCTGCACTATCAACTTGCCAATTCAATGCTGCAGCATTGGCTTTGTGTTGTAAAATACCTTCTGCCAACGGACTTCTACAAATATTACCTAAACAAACCATTAAAATTTTCATTGTGGCAAATATAGTTTTTGTTGGTGTTTAGTTGGCCAACATGCATGCTTTCAAATGAAGTGTAAATAAATTATGGAAATTTTTTAGTTATAGCATCTTATTACAAAACTGGCCAGTTTCTACATTTCAATCACCACCAAAAACTTGAATCATGAAACCAGAAAAAATTCTTCAAAGCAATATCTTAGATATTGTTTTTGAAAACAGAAACAAAGCATACGGAGCATATGAATTACGCAATATGTACAACAATCGTATGACCAAATCTATTGTTATTACTAGCTTAATTGTATTGCTTTTTGCAGTATCGCAAAGCTTTAAAGTGCCTGTAAAGCATGGAAAAGTAGTTGTTGAAAATTTACCTGCTCTAAAGTTTACGGAAGTATCAATTCTTAAAGAAGAAGTGAAGCCAACACCTAAAACTGAAATCAAAAAAATTCAAAAACAACATGCTGCCGAAGCTGCATATACAAAACCTGAAATTGTAAAAGACAATTTAGCCAACAATAGAATGACGGAAGTTGCTAAACTAGATAGTATGTTGATTGGTACAAAGGAAATAAAAGGTGAAGCTGTAACAACAGAAGTAGCCATAACAAGAGAAGTGCCAACCAATGGCAATAGCAACGAAACCATAGAACCAGTGGTTGTAGCAGAAAGCAATACCCCATTGGTTATTGCAGAATTTATGCCTGAATTTCCAGGTGGAAAAGCTGCATTGGTTAAGTTTTTACAAAATAATTTACGCCAACCAACCGACTTTGAAGATGGAGAAAAAGTAACTGTAATTGCATCTTTTGTAGTAAATAAAGAAGGCGAAATTGCAGGTGTAAAAATTACTCAAAAGGGTAGAAGCGATTTAGATGGAGAGGTAACAAGAGTAATTAATAAAATGCCACGTTGGAAACCAGGATCTCAAAATGGACGTTCTGTGGCTGTTTATTATCGCATTCCTGTAACATTTGTAGCAGCGGAATAAAATTATTTCCTAAATTGCCCATTCTCCAATACAATTAAATTGAATGGAAAACGAGTATAGAGATAGGCAAAGAAAAAGTTACATCATCATGAGAGTAATATACGACCTAACCATGGCTATACTTTTATTGGGTATGGCTGTGGTTATGTTATTTGCAGAAAAGCTGAAGATTAATAAATTTATAGAAATTGATTCAAGCTTTAGATATTTATTTGGTGCAATATGCTTACTGTATGGAGGTTTTAGATTGTATAGAGCAATAAAAAAAGAATATTAATGCGATATAAATTTTTATTTATTTACATATTTTTAGCTACTGTAATGGTTGCTTGTAACAATACATCCAATAAGCAAACACCTACCGATACACCAAATGATGGAACCATTTATATAAGTGTGGATGAAAGTTTTAAACCTGTAATGGAGCAGCAAATTTTGGTGTATCAATCATCTAACCCTAAAGCAAAAATTATTGCATCTTACAAATCTGAAGTAGATTGTTTTAAAGATTTACAAAACGATAGTACCAGAATGATTTTTGTAGCAAGAGGGCTAAGAAAATCTGAAGAAGATTATTATATTGCCAAGATAGAGTATAAGCCAGAGGACGATGTTTTAGCATACGATGCAGTTGCAATTATTGTAAACATTAATGCAACCGACAGTTTGTTTACCATTGCTAAAATTAAAAATTTGTTGAATGGAACAAGCAATATTCCTGTAGTAATGGATGGCAATAATGCTACAAGTACTGTAAGATTTTTACAAGATTCTGTATTGCATGGCGAACCTTTTGGCAAAAATGTTGTAGCTGCAAATGGAAGTGAGGCTGTGGTAGAAGCAGTTTCTAAAAATGCCAAAGCAATTGGTTTTGTAGGGCTAAGTTGGGTAGGAAATAACAATGAACCCAAGCAACAAGAGCAACTAAAAAAAATAAAATTGGCGTTGGTAGAGTGTGTTAAGTGTACTGAAAAAGAGCTATTTGCAAAGCCTAGTCAAAGTACAATTACATTTTCTCAATATCCTTTGGCACGACCCTTGTACTTTATAATGAAAGAAAATTACTTAGGTTTAGGTACAGGGTTTAAAAACTTTATGATGCTTGAACGAGGACAGTTAATTTTTAGAAGAGCTTTTTTAGCACCTGCTAAAATGGATTTTAAAAAAAGAAACAGTTTAATTAAAGAAAACAACGATTAATTTATTCGGTAATCTTACAAAAACACAACTAAATGAAGAAAACAGTTTCACTAGTTATGGCAGCAATTGTGCTTGTTATTGTGTCCAATGCACAAAGCGTAAATGATGGTATTAAATTTATTAACTATCAAAAAACAAAAAGTGCAGTAGATGTATTTTCAAAAAATTACAACAGCAATTCAAAAGATCCAGAAGCCATTTATTGGTATGGACAAGCATTGATTGCAAATGATGATTATGTGGCTGCAAAAGCAGTTTACCAAAAAGCGTTACAAGATGGAGTAAATGATCCTTGGATTTGGATTGGTGCAGGGCATGTAGAAATGTTACAAGGTGGCGATCTTAACTCAGCCAAACAAAAGTTTGAGCAAGCCATTACTGCCACAACTGGTACAAAAGGAAAAAATAAAGGCAAGGCCGATCCTGCAATACTTACAGCTATTGGTAGAGCCAATGCTGACGGAGGTTCAAAATTTGGAGATCCAAACTATGGAATTGAAAAGTTGAGACTTGCTGGAGAATTAGATAAAACCTCCTCAAATATTTATATTTATATGGGTATTTGTTATAGAAAATTAGGTGGAGAAATGGGTGGAGAAGCAGTAAAAGCTTTTAATGAAGCTGGTATTCGTGATCCAAAAAATCCTGTTGGATTCCATCAAATTGGTCAAATTTATTCGAGTCAAAACAATGTTGAATTAATGAATGAATTTTTTGGCAAAGCCATTGTTGCCGATATAGATTATCCTCCAGTTTATCTAGATTGGTTTCGTTATTATCAAAATAGAGATGTAAATATTGCCAAAGATTATATTGAAAAATATGTAACCATTGCCGATAAAGACTGTAAAACAGATTACTTCTATACAGATTATTTGTTTAGAGCTGGTAAATACCAAGAATCTTTAGATAAAACAAAAGCAATGGATGCAGGCGATTGCAAAAGTTTTGTAATGTTGCCAATCTTGTATGCATACAATTATGATAGATTGGGCGATAGTGTACAAGCAAAATCTTATCTAGAAAAATTCTTTGCAACTGCACCTATTGATAAAATTGAACCAAGTCATTATGAGTTGGCTGTAAAAGTGTATAGTAAGTTTCCAGGAAGCGAAATGGTGGCAGCTAGTTTTTTACAAAAAGCAATAGACAACGATACATCTAAGTCGAATAAAATGATGTATATGAAAGAAGCTGCTGACATGTTTGGCAAAGCTCAAATGTACAATGAGCAAGTAAAGTGGTTAAACCAATACAATACATTAAAAGGTACAATGGGCGAATACGATTATTATGTAATTACCAATGCTGCTTACAGTGGTATGGACTATGTAAATACGATGCAATATGCTCAAAAATATATTGCTGACTTTTACGATAAACCACAAGGCTATTCTTTTAATATTAGAGCAGCAAGAGCATTAGATACTACTACAAACCCTGGAATACTTGTAGAAGCATTGTTGTACAACAATACTTATTTGGCAAAAGATACAGCTAAGAACAATAAATCTATTGCATCTAACTATTATACAATTATGATTCACTATGCTGATAAAATGAAAGATTATTCAACAGCATTAGAATATTGTAATAAGTTTTTAGAAATTTATCCTGAAGATCCAGAAATGTTGGGCATCAAAAAGCAGCTAGAAACATTGGTAAATAAAGCAAAACCAACTTCTAAATAAATTAAGTTGATGTGAAATACAACTTTCCTTCAATAAAAAAATCTCACTTAAAGTGAGATTTTTTTATTGAAGCCATTTAAATTTTACCTGTTGCTTTGGCTCTTCAAATAGGATTGGTTTTTCAGAACAATTGGATGTTAAAAACAGGATTTCTTGGATTTGGTTTTTCTTCTATTTTGGATACTGAATTTCTATGAGTGAAATTAGCATATACAAATAGTTTTACTGCTGAATAAGGTTTTTCCATTACCCCAATCAGACGGCATATTTAAAAAGCGTAAATATTTGAAGTTAGTTTGACTCATCCAACAAGTCGGGGCGTTTATCTTTTGTTCTTTGTAAAGATTGCTCCATACGCCAATCATCTACTTTTTTAGGGTCGCCAGTAAGTAAAATATCGGGAACTTTCCAGCCTCTAAAATCTGCTGGTCGTGTATAAACTGGAGGTGCTAATAAATTATCTTGAAAAGAATCGGTTAATGCCGATGTTTCATCATTCAACACACCAGGAATTAATCTGCCAATTGCATCAACAACAACAGCTGCAGCCAATTCTCCACCACTTAACACATAATCGCCAATAGAAATTTCCATGGTAATGTAATGGTCTCTAATGCGTTGATCAATTCCCTTGTAATGCCCACAAATAATTAAAATATTTTCTTTTAAAGACAATCTATTGGCAGTTTGTTGGTTAAAAATTGGGCCATCGGGTGTCATATAAATAATTTCATCAAACTGGTTGGTTTGTTTTAATTCTTCAATAGCATTTATTAAAGGTTCACACATAATAACCATACCTGCACCACCACCATATTGGTAGTCATCTATTTGCCCATGTTTGTTAATTGCCCATTTGCGTAAGTTATAAGTATGTATATGTAACAAGCCACGTTCTTTAGCACGTTTCATAATGCTATGGGCAAAAGGACTGTCTAACAATTCTGGAGCAACTGAAATAATGTGAATGTGCATGGTGCAAATGTAAGTTGCTATTCTTCTCTTGTATAAAGAAAAGTACGCCAAGTAATTTTTGAAGTGACGGCTTTACCGTTTTTA
>ERZ724516.305-NODE-305-length-31182-cov-6.892826_pt1 | contig 31182 bp, 27 predicted proteins | sample MGYA00376049_ERZ724516 | MGnify/ENA primary metagenome ERZ724516 (study PRJEB28724, sample SAMN07190886) | activated sludge metagenome | isolation source: activated sludge of sewage treatment plant in Hong Hong | place: USA: Christiansburg, Virginia | collected... | reverse complement strand
TGGCCAGCACGTCGTCGAGGATTTCGCCGCCGACGTTGTCGAAGTAGATGTCCACACCCTTGGGGCAGTGCTCTTTCAGGCCGGCACGCACGGCGCCGGGGCCAGCCTTGTAGTCAATGCAGGCGTCAAAGCCCAGCTCCTTGACCACCCACTCGCACTTGGCGGCACCACCGGCAATGCCAACCACGCGGCAGCCCTTGATCTTGGCCATCTGGCCCACGGTCTGGCCCACCGCACCAGCGGCGCCGGACACCACCACGGTTTCACCTGCCTTGGGCATGCCCACATCCATCAGGCCAAAGTAGCCGGTCATGCCGGGCATACCCAGCACGTTGAGCCATTGGGTCAGCGTTCCTGCGCGCAGGTCGATCTTGAACATGCCGTTACGCTTGATCTCGTCGGCGGCGACGGTGATGTACTCCTGCACACCGAAGCCAGCACTCACATAGTCGCCCACCGCAAACTGGTCGTTCCTGGAAGCAACCACCTTGCCGACACCACCAGCGCGCATGACTTCGCCAATGCCGACGGGTGGGATGTAGCTTTTGCCTTCGTTCATCCAGCCGCGCATGGCGGGGTCCAGGGACAGCGCCAGCGTCTTCAGCACCACGCCGCCCTCGGCCGGTTCAGCCACCGGCTCGGTAGTGTGGCTCCAGTCGGTGGCTTTGGGCATGCCCACAGGCCGTGCGGCAAGGCGGATCTGGTGGTTGACGAGGGTGGCAAGTGACATGGTGGTACTCCGCAAAGGGAAGGTTGAAAGGTAGGCGGCCAGTGAAATGCGGGCACGCCGGGAGGCGCATCGTAGCGCGCCATTTCAGCCGCTGGCGTAGCCAACGTGACAACCCCTTGTGGCCACCGGGGTTCAATAACGTCTATGCTTGGCGGTTAAGGAGTAAGCCATGGCGACCAACAAACCTTCCCGAAAATATGACGTGGTGCTGTACGGTGCCAGTGGCTTTGTGGGGCGCCAGACGGTGGCTTACTTTGCCGCACACCCCGAGGTCAAATCGGCGGGTTTGAGTTGGGCCTTGGCGGGGCGTTCGGCTGACAAACTGGAAGCGGTACAAAAAGCCTGCCCAGGGGCGGAAAAAGCCGGCATTGTGGTGGCAGAAGCCCACGACGCCAAAGCCATGGACCAACTGGCCGCCAATGCTCGTGTTGTGCTGAGCACCGCCGGCCCGTTTGCGCTGTATGGCAGTGAACTGGTTGCGGCCTGTGTGCGCAATGGCACGCATTATGTGGACATCACCGGTGAAACACCCTGGGTCAAGGGCCTGATCGAGCGCCACCACAAAGAGGCGCAGCGCCAGGGCACTCGCATTATTCCGTTTTGCGGCTTTGACTCGATCCCCTCCGACCTGAGTGCCCGATTGGCCAATGAAGCCATGTTGGAGCGTTATGGGGAGGTCTGCACGGCGGTCAAGGTGGCTTTCAGCATCCGCGGTGGTTTCAATGGCGGCACGCTGGCGTCGCTGTTCAATATGCTGGCGTCTGGACAGACGGAGGCCATGGCCGATCCGTTCTTGCTGAATCCCGAGGGTGCGCATCCGTCCGACCTGACGGCACACGCCGACCCGCTGGGGCCGCGCCACGACGTTGACTTTTCGGCCTGGCTAGGTCCTTTCATGATGTCCACCATCAACACCCGGGTCGTTCGTCGCAGTGCGGCCTTGTTGGGTTATGCACCCGGGTATTCCTACCAGGAGTATTTGCGCCTGGGCCGGGGACCCGCGGCAGCCCTGGCGGCCACCACACTGAGCGTGGGGTCTTTTACGTCGCAGGCGGCCTTACGTGTGGCCCCGATACGCCGCCTGGCACAAAAGTTTGCACCGCAGCCGGGCGCCGGCCCAAGCGTTGCCAGCATGGACGGCGGATCGTTTCGCGCCCAATGGGTGGGCCACAGCGCCAGCGGCAACATGGTGCGGGGCATGATTGCCGACAAGGGCGACCCCGGCAACCGGGCGACGACCAAGATGTTGTGCGAATCGGCGCTGGCCCTGGCGCTGCAGTTGGACGAGCTGCCGGGAGGCAGCAAACATGGCGGCTTGCTGACGCCCGCCAGCGGCCTGGGTGACGTGTTGGTGCAGCGTTTGCGTAGGGCCGGTATGACGCTGCAAGTTGACGCCGCCAAATGACATCGGGGCGCGATCCCTTTCTCCTTCTTTTTCAAGGACATCAAGATGGCAAAAAAGAACCCTACTGCATCCGCCCCACACAAGCCCACGGCTCTGGTCACCGGTGCATCGTCCGGTATCGGCGAGGCCCTGGCCCACTGTTTTGCAGCCGGTGGTTTTGACCTGGTCCTGGTCGCCCGCAGCGCCGACAAGCTGAAAACGCTGGCAGCCAATTTGACCCAAAAACACGGCGTTGGCGTGCGGGTTTTGCCGGCGGATCTGGCGCAGCCAGGTGCTGCAGCCCAGTTGCGCGCGGCCCTGTCCGGGAAAGACCACCAGGTGGATGTTTTGGTCAATTGCGCCGGTGTGCTGGAGCAGGGTGCGTTTACCGGCATCACGGCGGCAGGTCACCAGCAAATCATCGACCTCAATATTTCGGGCCTGACCGCGATGTTGAGCGCCTTCTTGCCGGGCATGGTGGAGCAGGGGTCGGGGCGGGTTCTCAACGTCGCCTCGGTGGCGGCGTTTCAGCCGGTTCCGACTTTGGCCAGTTACGCGGCCAGCAAGGCCTATGTGTTGTCGCTGTCCGAATCGCTGGCCGAGGAGCTGCGTGGCACCGGCGTCACGGTCACCACGCTGTGCCCCGGCATCACCGCGACCAATATGCTCAAGCAGGCGGCCGGTGCCAATGACAAGCTGAGCCAGTTGCCGTCGTTTCTGGTGGGCGATGTGCAGCAGGTGGCCGATCTGGCCTATGCCGCCTGCCTCAAGGGGGACGCCATTTGTGTGCCCGGTGTCATCAACCAGGCGGCGATGATCGCTTCACGCGGCACGCCCAAGTGGCTGGTGCGACGCATTGGCGGGCTGCTGGGTCGGAAAGCCCTTTAGCGCACGATTTGGTGGGTAAGGACGACAGGTCCGAATAGAATGAAGGGAGAACCGAAATAAACGATCTAGGAGATGTATGTCGTGTTCGCCTGCAGAACTCAAACGAAAAAGCGACGAATTTTTTGACAAATGGAACGCCTGCAAGGCCCATCCTGGCATCGATGGTTTTGTCGAGTTCGCGGTCGCGGTGTCGAGTTTTACCGAATTCCTGGATGCCAAAGGCCTGCCCGGCTTGCACCAAAGCGCGCGGGCGGTGGAGCAGCAGGTGTTGTCACTGCTGGATCGCTGGAACGGTGACAGCTTGCCCGCTGTCTCCGAAGCGGAGCTGGATTCCCAGATCGAGGATTTCCGCACCCGCATTTCCGCCTTTCTGGAAGAGAACAACGACCCCAACCCCGAGCGGCGTTTGCACCAGGAGGCCGAAGTATTTTCCGACCTGCTGCCGGCCAAGAAAATTTGGCTGGTCACTTCAACGCCGGAAGCCTGGAATGAAGTGGTCACCCAGGCCGGGTATTTCAATATCCAGGTCGAAGTGTGCGGACCGCACTACGACAAGCAGTCCACCCAGGAACCTACGATTGTGCTGGTGGATGCCAAGGGCCTGGAATCCACCGCCTTTATTGTGCGGGTGCAGGCATTGCGTGGCCGGTTCTCGGCCAGCAGCATCATCGGACTGCAGTTGCCCGCAGATTTTGACGGCCTGAAGCTGGCTCTGCGGGTCGGTTGTGACTATTGTTTCCCGCAGGGTACGGCGCAATCGGTCATCATGGCGCGTATCGTCAAGCTGTGCAGCAGTGAAGAGGAACCACCTTACCGTGTGTTGGTGGTGGAAGACTCGAAGACGGCAACCGCAATGATCCAGCGGACTTTAAAAGAGTCCGCCATTGAGTCCATGGCCATTTCACGGCCGCAAGAGGTGCTGACTGCCCTGGTCAAGTTTCAGCCCGATCTGGTGCTGATGGACATGTACATGCCGGGCTGCACCGGCGTTGAAGTGACCCGCGTGATTCGCCAGCACGAAGAGTTTTTGTCAACACCGGTGGTCTATCTGTCGGCCGATACCAGCATTGCCCTGCAGGTGGATGCCTTGCGTCTGGGGGGCGACCATTTCCTGACCAAGCCCTTTAATCCGGTGATTCTGAACGCTGTGGTCAAGAGCAAAATTGACCGCTACCGCATCCTGCGGCGTTCGATGTACCTGGACAGCCTGACGGGTCTGCTGAATCACACCACGTCCAAACAACGTCTGGATGCCGCTGTGGCCGCAGCCGTTGCCGACGGGACCCCGTTGTGTGTGGCCATGATTGACATTGACCATTTCAAACGGGTCAACGATACCTATGGCCACCCCATGGGGGACCAGGTCATCCGCAGCGTGGCATGGCTGCTGAAGCAGCGTTTGCGCAAGACCGATGCGGTGGGCCGTTATGGCGGCGAAGAGTTCGTCGTGATCCTGCCACAGGCCAATGCCGAACGTGCCCGGAATTTGCTGGACCGCATCCGGATTGACTTTTCACATTTCAGCCACCCCGTGAAGAACACGGCCTTTGCCTGCACCTTTTCGTGTGGCATTGCGCAATTGGCGCCTGGCGTCAGTCCACAAGACCTGATCAAACAGGCCGATACCGCGCTTTATGAAGCCAAACGCAAAGGGCGCAACCAAATTGTCGGCGGTTGACGGCAGTGCATGCGTCATGCCGTTGTTTCAAGGGTTTGTGAGGCAGACGGTGTGTCGGAGCAACTGTCTCCCGCACACCCGTGGATTTCGCTGACGGGCAAGGCCTGGGGTCTTGCGATGCTGCCATTGTTGGTGTCGTAACCTACGCGTTGCAAATGGTTTGCCAATGCGGCATCCATGGATGCCGCATGTTGTGGAAACCAAACCGCCAATTCTTTGACCATCTGGCGCACCATGGCAACATCACCGGCCTGGCACTGCGCAGCGCCCTGCTGCATGATTTGCAGCACCACCTTGTGCTGAGTGCTGTGGCAGTTGCTGGCAGCAAACCGGGTTTCGGTCATCCAGCGGTCTTCGCGGCTGAAATGGTCCTCGGTGTGGGCCACCAGGTCCTGCCAGGCCGCAAGCACTGCGCCATCCGATGCGGTTTCCACGGCGGCCAGCAAGTCCACGAATTCCTCGTGCGTGCGGTCCATCTGGGGAATGTTCAGTACAAAGTCATCAGACCATTCGAGTGCGGGCACAAAAGTTCTCCGTAGTTGAAAGAAATCCAGCAAGGGTGTCACAGCGCGTGCGAGACGATTTTGAAATCGGCGTCTTCTGCAAAGGTCTTGACCGAAAAGCCCAGGCTGCGCATGAGCTTGAGCATGCCCGGGTTGTTGGCCAGCACCAGGCCGTCGATTTCTGACAGACCCCGTTCGCGGGCTACGTCCATGATGCTGAGCATCAGGCGCGAGCCCAGCCCCTTGCCGTTGAAGTCGTCGGAAACAACCAGTGCAAATTCGCAGCTGGACTGGTCGGGATTGGTGATGTAGCGCGACACGCCAACGATTCGCTCGGTCTCGGTGATCTCGCCATCAGCGCCCGCCGTGCGCTCCTTGAATACCGCCACCAGGGCCATCTCGCGGTCGTAGTCGATCAGCGTGAAGCGCGCCAGCATGGTGGGTGGCAGTTCGGTGATGGAGGACACGAAACGGAAGTAGCGGCTCTCGGGCGAGAGGTGTTGCATCAGGTCCTGCAGCATCTGGGCGTCGTCCGGGCGGATCGGTCGCACGGAGTATTCACCACCGCCGGGCAGCGGCCAGACCTGCTCAAAGCGCGCCGGGTAGGGCAGGATGGCCAGATGGCCGTAGTGGTTGGTACCACCGCTGGCCGCCTGCGAGGCGTGGTCAATGACGATGCGCGCATCCACGGCCACTGCACCGTGTTCGTCAACGATAAAGGGGTTGATGTCCATCTCGCGCAACTGGGGTAGCTCGCACACCATTTCCGAGACCCGCAGCAGCACCTGCTCCAGTGCGTCCATATTCACCGCGGCATTGCCACGCCACTCGCCTAGCGTTTCGGCAACGCGGGAGCGTTCGATCAGGCGTCGGGCCAGGAACTGGTTCAGTGGCGGCAGCTCCATCGCGCGGTCGTTGATCAACTCGATCATCGTGCCGCCGGCACCAAAGGCGATCACCGGGCCAAACGGGTCGTCGGTGACCAGGCCGATGTAGATTTCGCGACCCCGCTTGGCGCTGGCCATGTTCTGCACCGTCACGCCGTTGATGCGGGCTTTGGGTTGCAGGCGGGTCACGGTCTGCACCATATCGTTGTAGGCGTCACGCACACCGGTGGCATTCACGATGTTGAGCACAACGCCGTGCACGTCGGACTTGTGACTGATGTCGGGTGAGTCAATCTTCAGCGCGACCGGGAAGCCGAGCTGGGTGGCGATCATCATTGCTTCGTTGGCGCTGCGCGCCAGCATGGTGGTGGTGACCGGGATGTGAAAGGCCGACAGCAGGGTCTTGGACTCCATTTCGGTTAACACCTTGCGCCGTTCAGCCAGCACACTCTCGATCACCAGACGGGCGCCCTCTATATCGGGTTTGTTGAGGGTGGACAGCGGTGGTGGTGTCTGCTGCAACAGCAACTGGTTCTGGTAGAACGAAGCCAGGTTGCCAAAGGCTCCTACGGCGGCTTCGGGGGTGCGGAAACTAGGAATGGCAGCTTCATTGAGGATGCTGCGTGCCGCGCCCACCGAGGCGTCGCCCATCCAGCACGACAGCAGGGGTTTGCCGATGGTGCGCTTGACATCAGCCAGTGCAGTTGCTACGGCAGCGGCATCCCCCCCGGCCTTGGGAGAGTAGATGGCCAAGACGCCGTCGATTTGGCGGTCTTTCTCGGCAATCGCAATGGCTACGCGGAAGTGTTCTGGGCCAGCGTCCTCTGACAGGTCAATCAGGTCGGTCAGCGACGCCAACGTCGGCAATTGCGGTTTCAGGGCAACCACCGACTCGGACGACAACTTGCCAAGCTGCAGCGATATTTCATTGACCCAATCGGCTGCCAGGACACCGGGTCCACCGCCATTGGTGACGATGGCCAGGCGCTTGCCGACCGGGCGATAGCGTGACGCCAAGCATTTGGCGGCGGAGAACAATGCCACAAACGAGCGTACACGCACAGCGCCAGCCCGGCGCAGCGCGGCATCAAATACATCGTCACTACCGACGATGGTACCGCTGTGGGTTTGGGCCGCCGCATTGCCGGCAGCTTTTCGACCGGCCTTGAGCACGACTACCGGCTTGGCGTTGGCGGCGGAACGTAGTGCACTCATGAAGCGGCGTGCGTTGGAGATACCTTCCATGTAGACGACGATGCTATGGGTTTGGGCATCGTTGGCCAGGAAGTCCAGCGCCTGCGCAATGTCAACCGAGGTATGTGGGCCAAGGGACACCACCGAAGAGAAACCGACACCGTTGCTGCGTGCCCAGTCCAGCATGGACGAGGTCAGCGCACCCGACTGGGATACCAGTGCCAGCGACCCTGGGCTGGCCAATGGCCCAGCCGCACTGGCATTGAGTTGCAATTGGGGCCGCTGAAAGCCTAGCGAGTTGGGTCCCAACAGATGCATGCCCTCGCGTCGGGCGATCTTTTTCAGTTCGGCAGAGAGTTCGGGTCCGACGCCACTGGAAATAACCAGGGCCGCGCGGCAAGCCATGCGCCCGGCCAGTTCCAGGGCTGGTGCGATGTCTTTGTGCTCCAGGGAGATGATGGCGAGGTCGGCTTTGGCCTGCGCCAGATCAGCCAGGGTGCCACTGGTGTGGATATCCAAAAACTGCAGAATCCCGGCATAACGCTGTGCCCGCAGTGCATCAACCAGTGCAATCGCCTGGGTGTTGTGACTTTCTGGCGCATCGATTCGCCCGGCAAAGACAACGATGGATTCAGGCGTGAAGAGCGGGGTTAGGTAGTGTTTGTCCATGGGTGGTTCTCTAGTCAGCGCCAATCAGCACCTTGACGTGGGCGGCCACGCTGCGGGCCAAAGGGCTGAGCACATAGCCGCCCTCCAGGCATGAAATGACACGCCCTTTGCAGTGGCGCCGGGCAACCGCCATGAGCTGTTGCGTGACCCACTCGTAGTCCGCTTCGACCAGGCCGAGGTTGCCCATGTCGTCCTCGCGGTGGCCATCGAAGCCAGCGGAAATGTAGATCAACTCCGGCGCAAAGGCGTCCAGTGCTGGAATCCAGTGGGTGGTCACGGCGTCCCGGAACTTCTCACTGCCCGAGCGCGAAGGCAGCCCCACATTCACCATGTTGGGGCCAGTAGCGTTCTCTCCAGTGAACGGGTAGATGCCTTGCTCAAAGATCGAGCACATCAAAACGCGTTCGTCACCCCGGAAGATGTCCTCGCTGCCATTGCCATGGTGCACATCGAAGTCGATCAGCGCGACGCGTTGGACCCCGTGTTCGGTCAACGCGTGGCGGATGCCCACCGCTATGTTGTTGAAAAAACAGAAACCCATGGCCGCCGCACGTTCCGCATGGTGGCCGGGGGGGCGTACGCAGCAAAATGCAGTGGATGCTTCTCCCGCCACCACCAGATCCGTGGCTTGTACGACCGCACCGGCGGCACGAAGTGCAGCCCGCACCGTGAAGGGATTCATTTCGGTATCCGGATCAACACGGTGGTAGCCTTCGGCCGGGGATGCATCCATCAACTCCGCCACGTACAGTGAGGAATGGGCATGTGCCAGTTGTTCAGGGGTGGCCAGCGGCGCGTAATACGGGTGCATGTAGTCCAGCAAACCCTTGGCCAGCAGCATGTCGTTGATGGCGCCCAATCGCTCAGGACATTCCGGATGGTGGGGACCCATCTCGTGGCGGGCGCAGTCGGCGTGGGTGATGTAGGCGGGCAACAAAACGGTCTCCAGAGTCGATTCAGACGACTTCAATCAAAACCTGCGGCCAGTGTAGGGTGACCGGGCGCAGCTTATCTTGACTTAAAGCAATTCAAAGCAAAAACGCCTCCAACCCTCGTGAAATGGGCGAGAGGCGCTATAAAAAAAGCAGCGTATTGGCAAAGCCGGAAAATTACATACGCTCAAAAATGGCCGCAATACCCTGGCCACCGCCGATACACATGGTCACCAGAGCATAGCGGCCCTGGATGCGCTGCAACTCATACAAGGCCTTGACGGTGATCAGTGCACCGGTGGCGCCAATCGGGTGACCCAGTGAAATACCCGATCCATTGGGGTTGACTTTGGCGGGGTCCAGACCCAGATCCTTGCTGACCGCACAGGCCTGGGCCGCAAAGGCTTCGTTGGCCTCAATGACGTCCAGATCGTTCACGGTCAGGCCGGCTTTTTTGAGCGCGGCCAAGGTGGCTGGAACCGGTCCAATACCCATGTACTTGGGGTCTACTCCGGCGTGGGCGTAGGCCACCAGGCGGGCCAGCGGTTTTGCGCCACGGGCTTTGGCCGCACCGGCTTCCATCAGCACCACCGCCGCGGCGGCATCGTTGATGCCCGAGGCGTTGCCAGCCGTTACGGTGCCGTTTTCCTTCAGGAAGGCGGGCTTGAGCTTGGCCATGTCAGCCAGCGTGCAATTGGGCCGGAAGTGCTCGTCCAGCGCGTAGGCGACATCGCCTTTTTTGCTCTTGAGTATGACCGGCATGATCTGCTCTTTGAAGTAGCCCGCTTCGGTGGCACGCTGGGCGCGGTTGTGGCTTTCGACCGCCAATGCGTCCTGGTCTTCGCGGCTGATGCCCCATTTGGCTGCGATGTTCTCGGCCGTAACACCCATGTGGATGGTGTGGAAGGGGTCGTGCAGGGCACCAATCATCATGTCGATCATCTTGGTGTCACCCATGCGTGCGCCCCAGCGCATGTTCAGCGACGCAAACGGCGCTCGGCTCATGTTCTCGGCTCCACCGCCAATCGCCACGTCGGTGTCGCCCAGCAAAATACTTTGGCTGGCCGAGACTATGGCTTGCAGGCCGGAGCCGCACAGCCGGTTTACGTTGAATGCGGGCGTCGCCTCGGCGCAGCCGCCGTTGATGGCCGCCACGCGTGACAGGTACATGTCCTTGGGTTCGGTGTTGACCACGTGGCCAAAGACCACATGGCCTACGTCCTTGCCGTCCACCTGGGCGCGGGACAAGGACTCTCGGACAACCTGGGCTGCCAGTTCGGTTGGGGGAATGTCCTTCAGACTGCCGCCGAAAGTTCCAATAGCGGTGCGCACGGCGCTGACAACAACAACTTCACGGGTCATGGGGGCTCCTGTAATTAAATGGGTATGAACCGAAGTGTGAACTGTTTTGTCTACAGTTGGCTGACAGCAACCAAGGTTCTGGCGAAGGCACGGCGCACCAAAAAAAAGCCCCCATGCTGCCTTTCGGTTGGCAGTGGGAGCCGATTCTTCAAAGCAGCAAGCCCGCAGTGGCGTTGCCTTCAACCGGTGTCAACGCAGTTGGTAGATGTAGCTCACGCCCAGAAAGTTGACATTCTGCTGTTGCCGCTGAGCAACCGTGGTGCCATCGGAGTAGATGTAAGGCACACCCGCATAGCTCCAAGCCCAGTCGTTGAAATGGGTTCTCTGGTGAATCAGGTCCACACGCACTGCGGTCTGCTTGTTCAACGTGAATTTGCCAAAAAACTTGAGCGCCGTCTGCTGGTACATGATGTCGGGCAATCCGCCTGATGCGGTCAAGGACGCCGCTGTGTACGGGTCGGCAGCCGCGTCCAGACTTTGAACATATTGGCTCTTATCGTCTACATACGCCAGATTGCCGCCCACTTCCAGCTCGTTGTTGGGCTTGCCGGTAAAGCCAAGTCCGACGTTGGTGTTGGTGTTGTCAAACGCCATGACATAACCGGCGGTTCGCGACTGGTTGAATGTCTGCAGGCCACGGGAAATGTAGCCATTCAAAGCCCAACGGAACGACAGAGCGTAGGACGCATCAACTGCAAACTGGTTCATGCGGGTTTGCTTCAATCCGTCTTGGCCTGGCGTGCTGAAAGCGTCATTTCCTTGCTCGGCGCTGAACTGCACGGACCAGTCTTTGTCAGGCATCCAGTCACCGTAGATCCTGATTTTGTCACGCCTGCGGTCCGCCAGAGTGGGCATGTACAGCGCGGAGGACATGCCGAGGGAAGGGTCGGTAATGTCACCAACAATGGCAACCCCAAGACCACTGACGTCGCGCAGCCAGTTGGAGCCGTCGCGTTGACTGCGCGACACGCTGATGGCTCCGCTGAAGTCGTCCGACAAACGACGCCTCAGTTCGGCTTGCACGCCATTTTCCTTGGTGTTTTGTCTTAAGGCGCTGATACCAGCAAACGATACGGTTGGCGTAACGGTTCCACGGTCAATGAGTTCAGAATTGACAGACAAGGAGCCACGGTAGTCACTGGTAAATTGCCAGTTCGCCTGAACCTTGGCGTCTGTCCTGCGATTGGAAAGCCGCTGGTTGGTGGATGCGATGGTGCCAGCGATGTTGTAGTAAGCAATGGGTGTTTGGTCGTCCTTGTTTTGATAACGGATATCGGCCTGCAATGACAATTTGTCCATGGGGCGCGATGTCACACCCAGATGGGCCAGTTGGGTCCTGACGCTGCCGCCCAGGCTGGTAACACCAGTCCGGCTGACCGAGCCGAACGATTCGTCCTGGGTTGCGATGGATTGGGCGAGTTTGAAGACGCCGCGAGTCTTGTCTGAAAAGTCATAGTTCCCGCTTGCATCAAGTTGATGCATTTGACTGTCCGGCGCCAACGCGACTGCCTGATTCAAATATCCCAAAAGCCCGGGGCTGACTGAGAACAAGGACCCGACGGCGTTATACAAACTACCCGACACCGTGGGGTTCATGGACGAATCGGTATTGCGGTAGAAGGAACCGTAGTAACCCACGTTGAAGCGCAACTTCTCCAACGCGTAACTCAAACGTGTCTCGATCTGGCTGTGGTTGGAATCAATGGGCTCGGGCAATAGCAGCGTCGCTCCTCCCACACGAATGCCCGTTGTGCCAAGGCACGCGGCGTTATAAGAGGTTGGGCAGTTCATGCCTATTCCGAACATCTGGCTGCCACGCTTGTTTTCACTCTTCAAGTCGATTTCGAGTTGAAGCCTCGGAGTGATGGTCTTGGCAAAACCAACCCCTAAATGGGTGCGTTTTGTTTGCAGGTCAAAATTAGCACCCGTTCCGGGGCCGTCAGTCAAAGCGGCTACAGTCGGCCGGGCTGAGCCAGTGCCCACAAGACCTGTGTTGATCTGGTAGGGGTTTTGGTGTGTCAATTCACCATACTCGGCATTGAGCTTCCAGTTGCCGACATTCTTCCAAACCAGTGACAGGTCACGTGAATCACTCAATAAATCCGTTCCTTCAAAGTCAATCCAGGTGCCCGTTTCTTCGTCCCGGCGACTGAAATCAGCCCCCAGGATTGCCGATGCAGTATTGTCCTTGCGCATGCGGCTGTATTGACCAAACTGGGCACGCCCATCGCGGTCGCCACTGACCAAGCCCACACCGACGCTAACCGACGATTGGTCGGACGTGGACTGCGCGTATGCCGGCACAAAGGCTGCGCACACTGCCAAGGCCAGCGCAGTACGTTGAAAAACAAACATGGGGGTTGTTTTGTTCATGATTGTCGAGCGTGACGACAAAAACTTCCTGCGCCACAGCCTGGCCTACTACCAGGGGCAAGACACAGCCCGTATCGATTACCTTGATGTGGTGATCACCAAGTCGCCACCCGGCGTGCGTGACTATTCGGGAGACCACAAATGACACAGCTAAAAAGGCGCATGGTCCAGCTGGAAGTCTTGCGCTACGACCCGGAGAAGGACAGCGAGCCCCACTTTCAGGCGTATGAGGTCGAGTGCAATGAGGAGTGGGTTGTTCTGGATGCCCTCAATGCGGTCAAAGAGAATATCGATCCCACCTTGGCTTACCGCTGGTCTTGCCATATGGCCGTCTGTGGCAGTTGCGGCATGATGGTCAATGGCGAGCCCAAGTTGTCGTGCCACGCTTTCCTGCGTGACTATGTGGGTATGGTGATTCGGGTTGAGCCGCTGGCCAACTTTCCGATCGAGCGTGATCTGGTCACGGTGGCGGACGACTTCATCGACAAGCTCAAACGCGTCAAGCCCTACCTGATTCCCAAGGAGAAGAAGACGATTGAGCAAGGCGAGTACAAGCAGACGCCAGCCCAGTTGATGAAGTATCGCCAGTTCTCCATGTGCATCAACTGCATGCTGTGTTACGCGGCTTGCCCCGAGTATGCGCTGCAGCCGAAATTCCTGGGGCCTGCCGCCATCACGCTGGCGCACCGCTACAACCAGGACTCGCGCGACGGTGGCAGGGACGAGCGCCAGGAGGTGATTGCCACCAACGAAGGTGTCTGGGAATGTTCGTTTGTGGGCGCCTGCTCTGAGGTGTGCCCCAAGGCGGTTGACCCTGCCGGGGCTTTGCAGCAGGTCAAGGTTGCCAGCACCATCGACTGGTTCAAGGAACATCTGTTACCTGGAGGTTCAAAATGAGCACACCCAGTGCCAACCCGATCCCGCCGACCCACGGTTTGAAACCGGGCCGCAAACCCTTTGTGCGCCCGGTTTCCAAGACCGGCTGGTGGCTGAAGCACCCGCGGTATATGCGCTACATGTCACGCGAAGTGACCTGCATCTTCATTGGTGCTTTTGCGCTCTTGCTGCTGTGTACCGTCGAGAGGCTTTCCAATGGGCAGGCTGCGTACGAGTCCTTCATTGCGGCGTTGCAGGGGCCGTTGGCCATTGGTGGCCTGGTTTTGGTGCTCGGCTTTGCGCTACACAACGCAACGAGCTGGTTCAATGTGACGCCCAAGGCCTTGCCGGTACAAATCGGAGAAGAGTTCCTGGCTGGTAAATACATCATTGGTGCGCACTACGCCGTCTGGATCGTGGCGTCGCTGGCCGTACTGTTTTTTGCGGGGGTGGTGTAACCATGGCCAAGTCAAACAAACCCATCTTCTGGAGCCTGTTTGCTGCTGGTGGCACGCTGGCTGCATTTCTTGCGCCGGTGCTGGCTCTGCTGTTTCTGATGGTGGCCATGGGACACGCGCCAGCGGCCTTCAGCTACGCTAATTTGCACGCGTTTGCGGCGCATTGGCTGGGAAAGTTGTCAATACTGGGCGTGATCACGCTGTTCTTGTGGCATGCTGCTCACAGATTGCGCGTGACCCTGCATGATTTTGGCTTGCGCCAGGACGCAGTGGTTGCTGTTGCGGTTTATCTGGTGGCGGCCGCCGGCACGGCACTGACCGTGTTGTATCTTTTTCGTATTTGATCCATGTCTGTAGCCTTGCGAGCGGGTAGCTGGCAGGGCTTTGGCGAGACTTTTTTGAAGGTTGACTTGTGAGTCCAAAACAAACGGCGACCCTTGCGCAAACTGAATCCTTACCCGGCCTGGGCCTTGCGCCGGTTCATGCCCCCACCGTCATTCCGGACTACTTGCACAACACCTATTGGTGGGCGTATTTGCACCCCCGGGCGGTGCATATTTTTGAGCGGCAATGGTTGGTCAACCTGATCCTGTGGGGCAATTTTGCCAAGCTGCGGGATGCCGCCTTGCAGGAGATGGGTGACATCATAAACGGGCAAGTTTTGCAGGTGGCCTGTGTGTACGGGGACTTCACCGAACATCTGGTGCGTCGTCTCGGGCCCACCGGTAGTCTGAATGTGGTCGACGTGGCACCGATTCAAATCAAGAACCTGCAGAGCAAACTATCCAAGCCTGAACATGTCACGGCATCGCTGCAGGATTCGTCTGCCTTGCAGTTTGCCGACGCCAGCCACGACGCCGTGGTCGTGTTTTTCTTGCTGCATGAGCAACCGGCCGAGGTGCGGTTGAAGACTATCTCCGAGGCCCTGCGCGTCACCAAACCGGGCGGCAAGCTGATATTTGTGGACTACCACAAGCCGGTAGCGACAAATCCATTCCGCTACATCATGGTGCCCATCCTGACCACGCTGGAGCCGTTTGCGATGGATGTCTGGCGTACCGAGATCGCTGACTGGTTGCCCTCAGACATCCGCCCGGCCAAGATCGAGAAGCAAACCTACTTTGGCGGCCTGTACCAAAAAGTAGTGGTCACGCGCTAGTCGAATTTTTTTGATCGCGGACGTCGGCCACTGGCTCTGAGCCAAAATCTGGTCTTGCCAAGTAGGCCAGTATGTGCGCCGCCGCATCGTCCGCGCTGCTGAGCTGGCCTTTGGTATGCAGGTCAGCAAACATCGCCTGATCGGGAAACTGGCTGACATCGGCGCCCCGCAACTGAACTTGCATGTCGGTATCGATGACGCCCGGTGCCAGCGAGCAGACTCGGGCTCCGTTGACCACCCGTGCTTCGTCCATCGCCAGGCTGCGCGTAAAGTGGTCCATGCCAGCCTTGGCCGCGCAATACGCTGCTGAGGAGGCCATGGCCCGGCGACCCAGCCCAGATGAGATGTTCAGCACCTTGCGTGGAATTGTCCAAGCCCCAGTGGCTCCGACAAAGGCGGCCGACAACAGCATGGGGGCCTCCAGGCCGACACGCAATGCGTTGGACAGGTCGTTGGGGTCGCCTAGCCGCAAGGGCGCAACTGCCGGGATAACGCCGGCATTGTTGATCAATGTCGCGCTCAGCCACTGCCCTTCGTTTTTCGACTGCAGCCAGGCCTTCAAAGCATTGGCCACCTGCACGCAATGGGACAGATCCAGCGTCCACTGCTCCAGGGCTGCCCCCTGCTTGGTGGCCGCTTGGACCAGTGCGTCGCTGGTATGGCGCGAAATGCAGACGAGGGTGGCGCCGGGTACCAGCAGTTGCCGGGCGAGCGCCAGGCCAAGACCGCGCGAGGCGCCTGTCATGATGGTCAATTGGTGTTTCATGCTTGTGCGCCTTCAACTAAAAACCTAACCCGCCGCACACCATTCCACTCGTCGGCGTCCAGCCTGAAGGCGAGTGTCACTTTGGCCGGCAAAGGGTCGGTGTGGCCAAACCAGATGCCATCCACCGGTTGGCCCTGGTGCTTGAGCTTGAGCGCGAGGTGTTTCTCACCGACCAGGCGTTGCGACACCACTTCCACCTCTTCGCTGAAGGTGGGCGCGGCAAAGCCTTGCCCCCAGACCTCTTTGTGCAAGGTGTCGACCAGGTCGACGCGCCGGTATTCGGGCGCCAGCGGGCCATCGGTTTCCAGTCGGCGGGTCAGGGTGGCTGCGTCCAGCCACTCCTGCGCGACTTGAATGAGCCCTTGTTCAAAAGCATCGAGCCCGTCTTCATGGATGGTGCAGCCTGCCGCCATGGCGTGCCCGCCAAAACGCAGCAGCACCCCGGGGTGGCGCTTGGCAACCAGGTCCAGGGCGTCGCGCAAATGGAAGCCCGGGATCGAGCGGCCCGAACCTTTGAGTTCATGTTCCTTGCCCGGTGCTGCGCTGGCCGCAAACACAAAAGCGGGGCGGTGTAGTTTGTCCTTGATGCGGCTGGCCACAATGCCGACCACACCTTCGTGGAAATCCGGGTCAAACACACAAATCGCGGGTGGTGCCTCGTCACCTTCTTCAAACAAGGACTCGGCAATCATCATGGCCTGTTCGCGCATGTCGCCTTCGATGACACGGCGTTCGCGGTTGATGCCGTCCAGCGTTCTGGCCAATTCATCCGCACGTGCCGGGTCATCGGTCAGCAGGCATTCTATGCCCAGCGTCATGTCGCTCAGGCGGCCCGCTGCATTGATACGGGGGCCCAGTGCGAAGCCAAAGTCAAACGTAGTGGCAACCGGCGCGGAGCGTCCGGATGCTACAAAAAGGCTAGCTAAACCCGCAGGCATGGCGAGGGCTCGCACCCGTTTTAGCCCTTGAGCAACCAGGCGGCGGTTGTTGGCGTCGAGCTTCACGACGTCGGCCACCGTGCCCAGGGCCACCAGGGGCAGCAAGCCGTCAAGCTTGGGCTGTGCTGCGGCGTCAAACACGCCGCGCGCGCGCAACTCACTGCGCAGGGCCATCAATACATAAAACATCACACCCACACCAGCAATCGATTTGCTGACAAACCCGCAACCAGGTTGGTTGGGGTTGACGATGACATCGGCAAACGGCAGCTCGGTCGCCGGCAGATGGTGGTCCGTCACCAGCACCTGCAGGCCCAGCGCCCGGGCATGGGCCACGCCGTCCATGCTGGCGATGCCGTTGTCCACCGTGATCAACACATCAGCGCCGCTGTCCTTGACGCGTTGCGCGATGGGTGGGGTAAGCCCGTAGCCGTCCACGATGCGGTCCGGCACGATGTAAGAGACGTGCTGCGCGCCTAAAGCCTTCAGGCCACGCAGGGCCACGGCACAGGCGGTCGCGCCATCACAGTCGTAGTCGGCAACGATGCACAGGCGTTTGTTCTGCGTTATGGCATCGGCCAGTAGTGCGGCCGCTTCGGGCAGTCCCAACATGGTGGAGGGTGGTAACAATTTGGCGAGGGCGTCATCCAGCTCCTCGGTGCCGGTAATGCCGCGCGCCGCATACAGCCGCGCCAAAAGCGGGTGAACACCCGCCTGCTCCAGCACCCAGACGCTTCGGGGTGGTATGTCGCGCGGAACGATCTTCACAGGCTTTGCAGCAGTTGTATCGGAGAGGACATGGAAAAACGCTGCTGCAAGCGGCCCCACCAGGGTTTGTTCTGAAATTCAAGGGTGGCGGCCATGCGCTGACCACACAGTGTGAGCAGCACTGGCTTGCCGGATTTGGCCAGGCGGACCATCTCGCCCAGCCGAGAGTTGTCCAGGTCCTGCCACGCAGATGCCCAGGCCTGCGCGTCGTCGCGCAGGGCGGCCTGGCGCAGCGTGTCCACACATTCCAGGGGATCACCCCCGGCCGGTGGGGTCGCCGCGGGAGTGCCGGTGCCGCTAACCCAGAAGGCATTGATCGTGGGCAAACCGCGCGCGCTGCGGCTGTCGTTGACCGCATGGGTGTAGAGCAACATCTGCATCTCGTTCTGCAAACGGCGCAGGTGTTTGGCATGCTCCTGCTGGGGTGTCCAGGGGTCTATGGTTGTGCCAGCCACACGTTCCAGCGAGGCCGTTGGCAGATCCTTGAAGACGTTGCCAAAGGCCAGCCAGGTTCCATTGGTCAACGGGTGTAGCGTGATGCCGTCTTCTTCAAAGTAGCGTTTCATCGCCGCGCGCAAGGTTTCGCACTCCTGGGTGCTGATATGCAGGTCCTGTGGGTCGTCCATACAAACCTGGTTGGACCTCACTTCGAGGTGGCAGGGCGAGATCCAGGCCCACCCGGCATCACCATGGATTTTTGTCAACCCGAGTTGTTGTGCGTCCATGGCAGCCCATGGGATCAAGCCGTCTGCAAACGGCAGGCCCAGTGTGTTGGCGCGAACGCGTTCGGGCAGTGGGGTTAACGTCTCAGGGGAGCCCAGTACCGGGGGCGTGGGTGATAGCAGACTTAACAACTCCGACAAATGGGGTAAGACCAGTTGTTCAATGGCGGCCTGGCACAAAGGGCCGGGCGGTGCAGCGTGTGAAATAAGCAAGTGCATGGTTCGATTGTCCTGCATGGATGCCACAATCCGGGCATGTTGAAATTTCCATACGAGTTGCGTATTGGCTGGCGTTACACGCGAGCCGGCCGCACCACCCGACGCAACGGCTTTATCTCCTTCATTTCCGGTGTGTCCATGTTGGGGATTGCCTTAGGCGTGGCGGCGCTGATTATCGTACTCAGTGTCATGAACGGTTTCCAGAAAGAAGTGCGCGACCGTATGCTAGGCGTGGTTTCCCATGTGGAGGTGTATGCCCAAGGGGGCCAGGCCCTACCCGATGTGAATCTGACGTTGAGCCAGGCGCGGGCCCATCCCCAGGTCCTGGGTGCTGCACCTTTTATAGCAGCCCAGGCCCTTTTGGCGAGGGGTGAAGACATGAAGGGTGTTATGGTTCGGGGGATTGACCCGAACCAGGAGCACCAGGTGACCGACGTCGCAGCTGGTGCCCAGGCGTCGGCGCTGGCACAACTGGTGCCCGGTGGTTTTGGGGTGGTGTTGGGCTCCGAACTGGCGCGTTCCCTGGGGGTCCGCGCGGGCGACCGTGTGACCCTGGTGTCCCCCAGCGGCCAGGTCACTCCGGCGGGTGTGGTGCCGCGTCTTAAACAAATGACCGTGGTCGGAACCTTTGATTCGGGTCATTATGAATATGACTCGGCTCTGGCCATGGTGCACGTGGAGGACGCCGCCAGGATTTTTCGGCTCGAAGGCCCGTCGGGTGTGCGAATCAAACTGCGTGACCTGCACCAGGCACGCCAGGTGGCCGACCAGTTAAGCCGTAGCCTCACCGGCGACCTGTTGATCCGCGACTGGACGCGCCAGAACCGCACCTGGTTCGCCGCAGTTCAGGTTGAGAAACGCATGATGTTCATCATCCTGACCCTGATCGTGGCCGTTGCCGCCTTCAACCTGGTCAGTACCCTGGTGATGACGGTGACCGATAAACGCGCGGATATCGCCATCTTGCGCACACTCGGTGCCAGCCCGGCCAGCATCATGGGCATTTTTGTCGTACAAGGGGCGATGGTGGGCGTGATAGGCACCCTGGCGGGGCTTTTGCTGGGGCTGGGTGTGGCCTTCAACATCGATGTCATTGTTCCAGCCCTGGAGCAGGCCTTGGGCGCGAGTTTCTTGCCCAAAGACATCTACCTGATCAGCCGCATGCCCAGTGACCCGCAGCAGGCCGACATACTGCCCATTGCAGTAATTGCCTTGGTGATGGCTTTTGTCGCAACCTTGTACCCCAGCTGGCGTGCCAGCCGAGTGAACCCGGCGGAGGCCCTGCGTTATGAGTGAAGCTGTTGTTGTTCCCTCCAATATTGATGCAGCCCGCTACCGCATGGGAGAGTCTGTGTTGCGCGCCCAGGGCCTGACCAAACGTTTCACCGAAGGCAGGCTCGATGTCACGGTGCTGCACGGTGTGGATCTGCAGGTGCACCAGGGCGAAACCCTGGCCATTGTGGGTGCTTCGGGTTCTGGCAAAAGCACCCTGCTGCATCTGTTGGGTGGTCTGGACGCGCCCACCAGCGGGTCTGTGCACCTGCATGGGCAAGATCTGGCGCAACATAGCGCGGCGCAGCAGGGTCGGCTGCGTAACCAGCACCTGGGTTTTGTTTACCAGTTTCACCACCTGTTGCCCGAGTTCAGTGCTCTGGACAATGTCGCAATGCCATTGACAATTCGGCGTCTAGCCCCCGTAGAATGTGCGCAAGCAGCTATGAAAATGCTAGCAAGTGTGGGTTTGCAGGACCGCGTGCACCACCGCCCGGCCGAACTTTCGGGGGGCGAGCGCCAGCGCGTGGCCATTGCCCGTGCCCTGGTAACCCGCCCCGACTGCGTGCTGGCCGATGAACCGACCGGCAATCTCGACCGCAATACCGCCGATGCAGTGTTTGACCTGATGCTGGAACTGGCACGGGTGCATGGCACCGCCTTTGTGTTGGTGACCCACGATGCATCGCTGGCCGCGCGTTGTAGCCGTCAGTTGAAATTGGTGTCGGGGCGTCTGGCCGACGTGTGAATACCTGGATCGACACCCACTGTCACCTCGACGCGCCGGGGTTCGCGCCCGACCGATCAGCGGTGCGGGCACGGGCGCAGCACCTTGGGGTCGACCATTGTGTGATACCGGCGGTGGAACGAACCAACTGGGACACTGTGCGGCAACTGGCCCATGCGGGCGGTGACAGTTACTGCCTGGGCATTCACCCCTTGTATGTCGAGCAAGCGCAGTCCGATGACTTGCAGGCACTCGAAACCTTGTTGCAGACCCACGTTGCCGACCCACGGCTGGTGGCTGTGGGTGAAATCGGTCTCGATTATTTTGTGCCCGAACTTCAACAGGGCCCGCTCAAAGAGCGCCAGGAGTTGTTCTACCGCGAACAGCTCAAACTGGCCCGGCACTTTCAGTTGCCCGTGGTGCTGCACGTGCGTCGCTCGGCCGACCGCTTGCTCAAACATTTGCGCGAACTGGGCCGCGCCGGCCACCGGTGGTCCGGCATTGCGCATGCCTTCAACGGCAGTGGGGTGCAGGCACAGGCTTTTATCGAACTGGGCTTCAAACTCGGTTTTGGTGGCGCCTTGACCTATGAGCGCGCGCTGCAGTTGCGCCATCTGGTGCAGACCCTGCCACTGGACGCCATTGTTCTGGAGACCGACGCGCCCGATATCCCGCCCCACTGGCTTTACGCTACAGCAAAAGACCGCCTGGCTGGCGCACTGCAAGGGCGCAATGAGCCCGGTGAACTGCCCCGTATTGCCGCACTCGTGGCGGAGTTGCGGGGCATCAGCCTGGAAGCCCTGGCGCAGGCCACCACCCTCAACGCCCGCCAGGCCTTGCCCCGGCTGGCGGCGCTGCTGGTATAAATCCCCATGGCAAGAAAAGAAACCGTACCTTTACCCGAAGTCAATTTTTCAGACGAAGGCCCCATCCGTCACCTGCACCTCGACAGCATCTGGATCCAGGGCTCCATGTTGGTAGATGCACCCACCGTGCTGGTGCATGAATACATCCAGCGCATGATGGCCTGGCTGCTGTTTGTCGACCCGGCGTCGGTAGAGAAGCGCCAGGCACTGCAATTGGGCTTGGGAGCCGCGTCGCTGACCAAGTTTTGTCACAAAGAAATACGCATGAAAACCACGGCCATTGAACTCAACCCCCAGGTGTTGGCCGCATGCCGTGGTTGGTTCAAGCTGCCCCAGGACAACAGCCGTATCAAAGTGATCCTGGCCGACGCCGAGCAGGAGATCAAGCAAGCGCATTGGCACGGTGCCGTCGACGCTTTGCAGGTGGACCTGTATGACCAGGAGGCCGCCGGCCCGGTGCTGGACAGCGCCGAGTTTTATGCTGACTGTCGCCAAACCTTGACCGAGGATGGCTGCATGACCGTGAACCTGTTTGGCCGTTCATCGAGTTTTCAGCGCAGTGTTGACAACATGGCGCAGGCGTTTGGAAAAGACGCCCTCTGGGCTTTTAAAGCCACGCGCGAAGGCAATACCGTGGTGTTGGCGCAGCGCACCCCAACGCGGCCGACACGCGCGGTGTTGCTGGAGCGTGCCGATACCATTCAACGCCAATGGGGGCTGCCGGCGACCAAGTGGTTGCGCGCCTTCAAACCGGTACAGCTATGACCACCCCGCAACCCCACCCCAACCAACCCAAAAAGGCAACGACCGGACCGCTGGACTGGCGACGCCTGGTCGAGTGGCTGCTGGCCGATGGTGTCATTTCGCAAGAACAGGCCACCCGCACCGTGGCCCGCTGTGCCCAGGCTGAAAGTGTGCAACACCCGTTGGTTCGCCTGGCCAGTGTGTCCATGCGCCGCGCGTCCGACAACAAGGCGCTGGACATTGAAATCCTGACCGAATGGCTGGCGGCGCGCACCGGCATGGACTACTTGCGCATTGATCCGTTGAAAGTGGATGTCGGCAAGGTTGCCGACGCGATGGGCGCGGTGTATGCCGAACGCCACCGCATCCTGCCGGTGGTGGTCAGCGCCAGTGAAATTACGGTTGCAACCTCCGAGCCTTTTATCACCGATTGGGTGGCGGAAGTGGAGCGTCAGTCCCGTAAAGGTGTGCGCCGGGTGTTGGCCAACCCGCAGGAGATACACCGTTATACCGCCGAGTTCTATGCACTGGCCAAGTCGGTTCGAATGGCCAACAAGTCGGGTGCCAATAACGGCGCAAGTTTTGAGCAGTTGGTGGAGCTGGGCAAGTCCAACAAACAGCTCGACGCCAATGACCAAAGTGTGGTGCAGGTGGTGGACTGGTTGTGGCAATACGCTTTTGACCAACGCGCCAGCGATATCCACCTGGAGCCACGGCGTGAACAGGGTGTGATCCGTTTTCGCATCGACGGTGTCTTGCACCAGGTCTACCAAATGCCCATGGGTGTACTCAACGCCATGACGGCGCGTATCAAGCTATTGGGGCGCATGGACGTGATTGAGAAGCGCCGCCCGCAGGATGGCCGTATCAAGACCCGCAACCAGGGCGGTGATGAAATCGAAATGCGGATATCGACCCTGCCCACCGCCTTTGGCGAGAAGATGGTGATGCGGATTTTTGACCCCGACAACACGATGAAAGACCTGGATGCGCTGGGCTTTACCAGCCACGACGGTCAGCGTTGGGAGGCGCTGCTCAAACGCCCGCACGGCATCATTCTGGTCACCGGGCCTACCGGTTCGGGCAAGACCACCACCTTGTATGCCACGCTCAAACGGGTAGCCACCGAAGAGGTCAACGTCAGCACGGTGGAGGACCCGATTGAAATGATTGAGCCGGCCTTCAACCAGACACAGGTGCAGCCGCAGCTCGACTTTGGTTTTCCACAGGGCTTGCGTGCATTGATGCGCCAGGACCCCGACATCATCATGGTGGGTGAAATCCGCGACCAGGAAACCGCCGAAATGGCGGTGCAGGCCGCTCTGACGGGCCATCTGGTGTTTTCGACCCTGCATACCAATGACGCGCCCTCGGCCGTGACCCGGCTGATGGAGTTGGGCGTGCCGCAGTATCTGATCAATGCCACCTTGCTCGGCGTGTTGGCCCAACGGCTGGTGCGCACCTTGTGCAAACACTGCCGTGTCCGGGATGAAGAAACGGGGCGGGAAGTGCTGGCTGAACTGGTCAAACCGTGGCAGATCAATGGGGGTTACAAGCCCTACAAACCGGTGGGTTGTGTGGACTGTCGCATGACCGGTTTTCTGGGGCGCATGGGCCTCTATGAGCTGCTGGTGGTGTCGGATGCCTTCAAGGCCAAGGTCACGGCCGACCCCAGCATGGAGGCTTTGCGCCGCCAGGCGATTGCGGATGGCATGCGCCCACTGCGCCTGGCCGGTGCACTGAGGGTGGCCGAAGGCATGACGGTGATTGAAGAGGTGTTGACCTCGACCCCACCGCTGAGTTGATCGCCGCGTCAGTTGACTTCAAACGCCACCAGCGGAGCCTTGTCGGCATCAATCTCACAGCCCAGCGACAACTGGCCGTAGCCGACCAGAAAACACTCGGTGCGACGCAGCGCAACGGCATTCGCCTGGTTGCCGAAATACACCCAGGTGCCAAAACTGGACGCGTCCGTCAGCACAATCTGGCCACCTCGGGTACGAATGGTGGCGTGCACGCGGGATACGCGGGGGTCCAGAACCGGCATGGACGCCTCAGTGGAACGCCCGATGGTGATGTCGGTTGCGGTAAGTTCAAAGGTCTGGCTGCGGCCGGCCAGGGTCAAAGTCAGTGTCTGGTGCTTGATCGGCGTGTACATTGAGGCACCCATGGCGGTGGCATCCAGGTCGCGGCCAGTCTGCCATTCCACGCGGTAGATGTGGGTTGGCTGGGTTTTTCCGCGCAGATGGATGGGGCCTAGGCTGCGCAGGGAAGGGCGCTGGGCGGCCATGAGTTCATTCCAGACACTTTGGGTTGTCAAAATCTGATCGGCACCCGCCAGATCTGCCAGGCGTGCTGCGGAATTGACCGCATCGCCAAAACAGTCGCCATCAATCTCGACCAGCTCACCGGACTCCACCCCCATTTGCATCTGGATAGCATGGTCTCCCCCCTGAGGGATGATGGGGTCCGCCTTGAAGCGCGATTGCAGGGTGACACACGCCGTTATAGCGCGACCCGCATCGGGAAAAACGGCGAATACGCCGTCACCCAGTAGTTTGACGACCCGACCTTGGTGCTGCTCAAACACCTTGCCCAACTCGGAGGTCAGGGCGGTCATGAGTTGTGAGGCGTTGGCATCACCCAGTTTTTCAAACAATCCCGTGCTTCCAACGACATCGGCAAACACAACGGTAGGCATCAGAAACAGCTTTCGGCAGAGTGGTGTGGGGCGCGCGTTGCCCACGCAAGGACGGTGCGTGGATCGTAGCTGGTTCAACTGTTCTGTGCAATAGAACGGCGCTGACCCTACAAATCGCAGACAGGCTGCATGTCGTCTGCTAGCATGCCGCTTGGGCTTTCCAGTGATTTCATGGTTTTCCGAGCGGAGCAACGTGGACATTGAAAAATTAGGCAGATACGACATCATGCGTGTCCTGGGTAAGGGCGCCATGGGGGTGGTTTATGAGGGGCGTGATCCGAACCTCGATCGGCGTGTGGCCATCAAAACCATTCGGGTGCAAAACCTGTCGTCCGAGGCTGCGATTGAATATGAAGGGCGTTTTCGTACCGAGGCGCGCTCCGCTGCGCGCCTGCACCACCCCAATATCGTTAGTGTGTTTGACTCCGGTCAGGATGGAAACGTAGCCTACCTGGTGATGGAGTTTGTGCAGGGCGAAGACCTGAAACACCATCTGGAATGTGGTGAGCGCTTTTCGGTGCGGGCCTCGATTGTCATGGTGCACGAATTGTTGATGGCGCTGGACCACGCGCATCGCCAGAATGTGGTGCACCGCGACATCAAACCCGCCAACCTGTTGATCGAGGTCAGCGGGCGCATCAAGTTAACGGACTTTGGCGTCGCGCGTATCCAGGACCCGGACGAAACCAATCTGACACAAGTCGGTGGCGCCGTCGGCACCCCCAAATACATGTCGCCCGAGCAGGCCAAAGGCCAGCGGGGCGACTCGCGCTCCGACGTATTTTCGGCGGGTGTTGTTCTGTACGAGTTGTTGACCGGTCGTTTGCCTTTTGATGGTGATAACCAGTTTGTGGTCATCCACCAGATCGTGAACCACGAAGCTGCCCCCCCCAGCAGTTTGCGGCCCGAAGTGCCGCTGGCGATGGACGAGGTCATGGCGCGCGCCTTGGCAAAAGATCCGGAGCAGCGGTATGCCACCGCACGCGAGTTTGCCCTTGCACTGCGCGGCGTCGCGCCCCAAGTGACTGCTGTGCCAGACGCAAGTGAAACCGACGTGACAGCGGAACTGGGCCGGTTTCAAAGCCGTGGCGGTGGGAGCACTTCGACCGACGCGGCTTTGCGCGACGGCTCCAGTACAGGTATTTTTGGTTCGGCAGAGGATGTGTCTCTGGTTTCAACGATCAACCACGATGATGAGTTGAGTGGCTGGAACAAGGTCAAGGATTCGGTGGATGTGTTGGCCCTGCGCGGTTTTCTGGCGCGTTTTCCGTCAGGCATTTATGCACGTCGGGCACAACAGCAACTGGACCGATTGACCGTTGGGGCTCAACCCGACCCGGATGCGACCGTCAGCCACTTTCAGCCGTTGCTGTCAGGCGCTACCGCCCAAGTCACTCCACCGGCATCTGCGCCAGCGATTGCAGCTAAGTCCGCGCCCTTGTTGACACCCGAAACAGCGAAGCAGCCCGCAGGCACTGAAGTCGCCGTTCCATCCAAGAGTGGGGGGGCAAAATGGGCATTCATACTCGGCGGCTTGGCGCTGGTCCTGGGTATTGCCATGCTGTTTCTCAATTCCAAGTCGTCCACAGAGTCTGCTGGGTCCGTGGAACCTTCTGGGGCGGCGGTGTTGGCCGCGCCCAGCGCGTCTAGCCCAGCTTCTGCTCCGGGTTCGACTGGTTTAGCTGGCGCCGCAGCCGTGCCGAGTTCTCTTGGCTCCGCTCCTGGGTCCGCGCGCCCCATGCCCACGGCTTCAGCGCGTACCGCATTGGCACCCGCCAGGCCAGCCGTCGTTGCATCGCAGGCGGTACCCTCAAAATTGGCCCCGCGCCTGACCACACCGGATGCTCCCCCGACAACCAAACCTGCTGATACTGTGCGGCCACCACCTGCAGCTGTCGTGCCAGACAATGCGGGCGGCCCGTCTTCACCCGGAAATATTTGTGCGGATCGAGTTTTTGTGTTCAGAATTGCCTGTGTCTCCAAGGCTTGCACAACGGAACACTTTCGAGGCTCCCAGGAGTGTGTGGAATTCAGGGAAATGGAAAGAGCCCGCGAGGAGCAGCGCAACAACCTGCGCTAAACCCGATTCTTGAGCCAACCGTTGCTTGTTTAGCCGAGGGCTCGTTTGTGTTGCAGGTTACAACCCTTTTGGCAACTAAATGGCAGGGCTGGCGGCATCGCACATGGACTTCGCGTGTTGACCTTTGTGGCACACTGGATTGCTAGGAAGCACGCGACCAACAATAACGACAGGAGACAGGTTTAGTGAAAATCAAAAGTCAGAAAGATTTCTTTTCGGGCCTCATGTTCATGGGTGTCGGTGTAGCGTTCGCGTGGGGTGCCAGCAGTTACACGATTGGCAATGGTGCCCGTATGGGGCCCGGCTATTTCCCACTGGCACTGGGTGTTTTGTTGGCTTTTTTGGGAGGCATCATCACCTTTAAAGCATTGGTGGTAGAAACCTTTGACGGTGACAAGGTGGGGGCCTTTGCGTGGAGGCCGCTGGTGTTTATCATTTTGGCCAATTTGGTCTTTGGCGCCATGATTGGCGGTCTGCCCAAGTTCGGCATTCCAGCCATGGGACTGATTGCCGGGATCTATGCGCTGACATTTATCGCGTCGCTGGCCGGTGACGGGTTCAAGTTCACGGAAGTCATCGTGCTGGCGACTATTCTGGCGGTCATGAGTTATCTGGCGTTTATCGTGCTGCTCAAGTTGCAGTTCCCCGTTTGGCCCGCATTTATCTCTGCCTGAAAAAGGCCTGACCATGGAACTATTCAATAACCTGGCGCTCGGTTTTGGCGTCGCGTTTACGGCGCAAAACCTGATGTACGCCTTCATCGGCTGTCTGCTGGGAACGGTGATTGGCGTGTTGCCAGGCATTGGTCCGTTGGCCACCATTGCGATGCTGCTACCTGCTACCTATGCGTTGCCACCCGTAGCGGCGTTGATCATGTTGGCGGGCATCTACTACGGTGCCCAATACGGGGGCTCCTCGACCGCAATTCTGGTCAACTTGCCCGGTGAGTCGTCGTCGGTGGTGACCACCATCGATGGCTACCAAATGGCGCGTAATGGGCGTGCCGGGCCTGCACTGGCTGCAGCGGGTTTGGGTTCCTTTTTTGCCGGTTGTGTGGGCACCCTTATTTTGGCGGCGTTTGCCGCACCGCTGACGGAACTGGCGTTCAAATTCGGGCCCGCCGAGTATTTTTCGTTGATGATTCTGGGTTTGATAGGGGCGGTGGTGCTGGCAGCCGGTTCGCTGCTGAAGGCGATTGCCATGATTGTGTTGGGTCTTTTGTTGGGCATGATCGGTACCGACGTCAACTCCGGCGTGGCGCGTTTCAGTTTTGACATCCCGGAACTGACCGATGGGGTGGGTTTCATCGTCATTGCGATGGGCGTTTTTGGTTATGGCGAGATCATCAGCAACCTGGGCAAACACGAGAGTGAGCGCCAGGTATTCACGGCCAACGTGACCGGTTTGTGGCCGACCAAAGAAGACTTCCGCAACATGATGCCAGCCGTGTTGCGGGGTACAGCCCTAGGTTCCTTGCTGGGCATTTTGCCCGGTGGTGGTGCCGTGATGGCGGCTTTTGCTGCCTACACCATCGAAAAGAAGACGCAATTGCGCCCGGGCGAAGTTCCTTTTGGCAAGGGCAACATCCGTGGAGTGGCCGCGCCTGAAGCGGCCAACAACGCCGGTGCACAGACCTCGTTCATTCCGTTGTTGACCTTGGGCATTCCGCCCAACGCGGTGATGGCCCTGATGGTGGGTGCCATGACCATCCACAATATCCAGCCCGGCCCGCAGGTCATGACCAGCAACCCCGAGTTGTTCTGGGGCTTGATCGCCTCCATGTGGATCGGCAATCTGATGCTGATCATCTTGAATCTGCCGCTGATTGGCATTTGGATCAAATTACTGAGCGTTCCTTATCGCTGGCTGTTCCCGTCCATCGTGTTGTTTTGTGCCATTGGTGTGTTTTCTACCAACAACAACACCTTTGACATCTGGATGGTCGCCATCTTTGGTGTTGTCGGTTATTTGTTTATCAAACTGGGCACCGAGCCGGCACCACTGTTGCTGGGTTTCATTTTGGGCCCCATGATGGAAGAGTACTTGCGCCGCGCCCTGTTGCTGTCGCGCGGGGACTGGAGCGTTTTTGTAACCCGTCCGCTTTCCGCCAGTCTGTTGGCAGGCGCCGTGTTATTGCTGGTATTGGTCTTGATGCCTTCCGTGAAGTCCAAGCGAGAAGAAGCTTTTGTTGATGACTGAAGCGGTGATGCAGCACCCGCAGCGCGTGGCGCTGCACAACGAAATTCACGCCAGGCCACCCGAGGCCATGGATGTGCCACTGGGTTTATCCCATGTGGTCATGGTCTGTGATGCCAAGCAGCGCGCCGCCAGTTGGGCACACATGGCGGAACTGGCCCGCGACCACCATCTGCCGCCACCGGACGCTGAAACCACCCATGTTCGGCTTGACCTTGGCCCGTACCGCGTGCGTTGGGAGATGCATACCGAGTTTGTGACATGGACCTTCATGCGCAAACTCAACGCCGACCATTTTGGTGAACAGGAACCCGAACCCGCACTGGCGGCCGTGCCACAGCGCTGGCTTGCGGAACTGCCAGGTCAGTGCCTGGCCAATCTGCACCTGTGGGTGCTGGACACCAAGGCCTTTGGCAACGGATCCTTGGTCAAACATGTTTTGTATGAAGAAACACTTGTTGCCTCTACCGTAGCCGACGGATTTGCCGAGGTCTACACCGACTTTGCCGTGCATGCCGACGGTTTCTCCCGCATGGTGTTGCTCGCCGGGACCATGGCGCCACGGCGGCTGGGGCGGTTGGTGCAGCGTCTGCTCGAAATTGAAACTTACCGTATGGCGGCCCTGTTGGGCTTGCCCGCAGCCCGCGAAGCCTCACATGTCTTGGCTTCGGCAGAAGGAGAACTGGCCGAGCTGGCGCAGGCCATCCGATCCGCCACGCGGGAAGATGAGCCGATGCTGCTGGACCGCCTGACGCGACTGGCCGGTGCGGTGGAAAGCCAGCATGCGGCGACCCATTCCCGGTTTTCAGCCAGTGCCGCTTATTTTGAGCTGCTGGATAAACGCATTGCCGAAATCTCGGAGTCCCGTTTGCCCGGAATGCAGACAATTGGTGAATTTATGGATAGGCGCTTGACTCCAGCGCGCAGCACCTGTGCCTGGTCGGCCAAACGACAGGACGCGCTGTCGCAACGGGTTTCGCGCATCAGCAACCTACTGCGTACCCGGGTCGAGATCGAGCAGCAGCAAAGCAGCCAGGCCCTGCTGGCCACCATGAACAGCCGCCAAGACATCCAGATCAAGCTGCAGTCCACGGTGGAGGGGCTGTCCGTGGCCGCCATCACCTATTACATCGTCGGGCTGGTGAGCTATCTGGCCAAGGGCGCCCAGCACTGGGGCTGGCCCTGGAGCCCGGAAATGACCGCTGCGGTGGCCATTCCCGTGGTGGCTGCCGGCGTGTGGTGGTCGCTCAGGCGGTTGCACCAGCGTGTATTCCACGGTTGATTGTCTTCATAGGTTTTTCCAATTTGATTGATTGGATCAATCAAATTCAAACAGTCCATAGAAGGGCTAAACTTCATCCCGTTCAACTGTAGAACCTATTTAACCAAGAGGAAATCCACCATGTCCCTGATCAATACCCAAGTCCAGCCTTTCAAGACCACCGCCTTTGTCAACCGCAGTGGCAAGGGTGAGTTCATCGAACTGACCGAACAGTCCCTCAAGGGCAAATGGTCTGTGCTGATTTTTATGCCGGCCGCCTTCACCTTCAATTGCCCCACCGAAATCGAAGACGCTGCCGAGCACTATGCCGAGTTCCAGAAGGCCGGTGCCGAGGTCTACATCGTCACCACCGACACGCACTTCTCGCACAAGGTTTGGCACGAGACCTCTCCCGCTGTGGGCAAGGCCAAGTTCCCACTGGTGGGCGACCCCACCCACGCACTGACCCGCGCTTTTGGCGTGCACATTGAAGAAGAAGGCTTGGCACTGCGCGGCACCTTCATCATCAATCCTGAGCTGACCATCAAGACGCTGGAAATCCATTCCAACGAAATCGCCCGTGACGTGACGGAAACTGTGCGCAAGCTGAAGGCCGCCCAGTACACCGCCGCCCACCCCGGCCAAGTCTGCCCCGCCAAGTGGCAAGAAGGCGCGAAGACATTGGCACCATCGCTGGACCTGGTTGGCAAGATCTGATTCACCACTGGCTTTGCGCCAGATCAAGCAAGAAGGGGCCCACTGGGCCCTTTTTTCATGTGCGCCCAGCATGGGCGCACTCTTACGGGTGCAAGTCCCGTCGTAAGTTGAT